>Ga0209632_10001071_pt1 | contig 27955 bp, 23 predicted proteins | sample COG_10_FD_184754 | JGI IMG/M metagenome (GOLD analysis project Ga0209632, IMG submission 184754) | Pelagic Microbial community sample from North Sea - COGITO 998_met_10 (SPAdes) (version 2) | ecosystem: Environmental > Aquatic > Marine > Neritic zone/Coastal water | place: Helgoland, sampling... | reverse complement strand
TTGGCATTCTAGGGGATCAATTCGTTCAAGTTGATTTAATAAAATGCTTCTTTCAGTTCTATTTAATTCACCCCAAAACCTAAAGATTTGTTCTTGCCCGATTGAAGCGAACGAATCTTTTATTTTATTTTCGTCTATTAAATTTAAGCTCAAATTATTAAATTAATTTTCGTTTTCTGGAGGAAAACGATAGAGCCATTCGTCGGGCTTTCCATAACCTAATTCTTTTTTTGCAACTTCATCCTGAAAATCAGGATTTCTACGCAACCGATCTAAAAATTCTTGGTGTCCCCGTGCTTCTTCTTTTAAAACCTCTAATTCTTTTTCTAAAACAGATTCGCGGGTTTTCCAGTGTTTATACTCTTGATATGTACGATTTAATTGAAAGGCAAGATACGCCAAGCATGTTAGCAAAAGAAGAAACAAAGTAAGAGGGAAAAGCTTTTTCTTAATCATTAGATTTTAATTACCAAGAATATCATGTAGGCGAATAAGGCCTAACAGTTTTAAGTCAACTGGATCTACCACCGGAAGTATTGATATTGGCGAGGGGTTTCTTTTTTCCATTACATCTAAAGCGTACCCCAAAGTTTCATCTGGAAAGATTGCTTGAGGTTGCTCCGTCATAATTTTTTCAACCTTCTTATTAATTAAATCTTCAGTATTCTGAAGTGCTCTTCTTAAATCTCCATCTGTTATAATACCAATTAATTTTTCGTTTTCTAAAACACATGCTGCTCCTAGAGGATGTTTGGACATTTCAATAACTACCTCTTTTATTCGAGCCTCCCTGGTAATTAAAGCCACTTTATCTAGTCTGTGAAAAACATCTTTAACGCGAAGAATTAAATTCCTTCCTAATTGTCCAGCTGGATGAGTTTTTGCGTATTCGTTTTTATCAAAATTTCTTCTTTTCATAAGAGCAGCACCAAGTGCATCTCCAAGTGCTGATGCTGCTATAAAGCTTGAGGTCGGTACAATGCCCAGTGGGTCAGCTTCCTCACAAACAGATGCATCAAGCAAAACATCAACCTTGTCTGCGAGGGGGCTATTTATTTGACCTAAGATACCGATAATTTTTGCTCCGCGTGCTCTAAAAACGGGCTCTAAATAGATCAACTCAGGGGTTGAACCACTATTTGATAAATAAATGACTGGGTCGCCTTCTTGATGAATTCCCAGATCTCCATGCACTGCTTCAGATGGGTGGAGGTATGCAGTTGGTGAACCTGTGCTACATAGCATGGCGGCCATTTTATTACCCACATGTCCAGATTTCCCAATACCGGTTATAACAATTTTCCCGTGTGTCTCAAAAAGTATATCAATTGATTTGCAAAACGCACCCGAATCAAGGCGGTTCGCTATTTCCTGAATCGCGATGGCTTCTTTTCGTAGAACAGTCTTTGCTTCTTCCAGTTCTTGTTCAGAATTTTGCATAGTTGTATTAAACTGTATATCATGACACCGAATTTCGAGAAGGATTAAATCGATTTAATCTAATTCGTCTGTACAGTTAAAATTGCTAAGCCTCTTCCGAAAGATTAAAACAATACAATGAGACAAGTTACTTTTTCCACACAAAGCCTGGATGCTATGTCCGGATTTTCACAAAACGAACAACTTGTTTTGGTTGAGAAATTAAGCTCTCTTTCAACAGATATCTTAACGAATAAGAATGAAAATGTAAGCAAGTTTAGCCGTAAGGGTATGACTTACTACAGAATAAGAATTGATGACTTAAGAATCTACTTTGAACAGAATGGACCAGCTCTTCACTGCCAATTTATTTTGGAAAGGAATTCTTTTCAGGATTTTATGGTTCGTTGTAATCTACCATCTTCAGATGAATCAGTTGTGGAAAACCATCAAAGTTTTTGGGATTACTTGGAATCGATAAGAAAAAAATAAAACCACGTAACTTGTTTTTCAATTGTTGATTAATCTATTTTTGTCCACATCAACCATTTTTTTCTTTCTTGTTGGTCATTCTATACACAAATAAATATCACATAAAATTCCTTTCAATAGATACTTATGTAATTATTAAACTTATTCAGGTACTATAATATAAATAGGTTTTTATCTTTTAAATCTATCTTTAATAATTAAAGATTGTTTAAAACCTCATTCATCTCCAAAACCAATTCAATGAAGTTCAAAATAAATCGAGATCACTTCAGTGCAGGTCTTCAACTAGTTTCCAGTGTGGTTGGTTCCCGAAAAACCATGCCAATACTCCAAAATGTATTAATCGAGGCCAAAGAGGACTCAGTTTCACTTTCCACAACCAACTTAGATCTTGGTATGAAGTGTTCAATTGTGGCAACCATTGAAGAGGTAGGCTCAGTGACCTTGCCGGTCAAAGAATTGGGAAGAATTATTAGAGAGCTTGCAGACATGGAGGTAAATGTTACGTCTACCGGGACTCCTAAAGCAACTATCTCAACCAGGGGATCAATATTTAATATTATTGGAATGGACAGCAAGGAATTCCCCCCTCTTCCCGAACTTGAAAACAGCAAGAATTTTACCTTAGCAAAAGATGAGCTAACAACTATGTTAAAAAGTGTCTCTTATGCTCAGTCAGTAAATGAAGAACGCTACATGCTTAAGGGGGTATTTTTTCAGATCAACGAAACGGATATTTCATTAGTTGCTACAGATGGAAGAAGACTTGCAGTAACGAGTAAACAAGAAAAAAGGAAAGCAGAAAATAAAGGTGAATTTATCCTGCCTTCATTAACTGTTGCAGAACTCGAAAGGTTACCCGGAGTTGCTAAGAATATAGAATTAAATTTTACAGACCGTCAGGTTTCACTAAAAATGGATGTTTCCCAAGGAAATGACGAAACCAATGGCTTTCATGATTCGATTTATTTGGTTTCTAAAGTAGTGGAAGGAAAATACCCGAACTTTAATCAAGTCATCCCTAAGGATGATTTTAATCAGGCAATTATTGAAAGAGAATTAATGCTAGAATGTGTTAACCGAGCAGCGTTAGTTTCCGATGAAAAAGTTACCTTGCGGGTAAAACCAAATGAAATGGAAATATTTGGTCAAAGTACACTAGGAGATGCTAGTGAATCCATGAGTATTGAGTACACTGGCCCTGATTCGGTTGTTTCTTTTAACCCAAAATTCCTTTTGGACCCACTTAAATCAATAGTGAGTGATAAAGTTATTTTTGAATTTAGAGATGATATGAGTCCTGGTGTTTTTAAGGTTAAACCTGATAATCAAGATGGAAATGATTTCCTTTGCGTGGTTATGCCTATTCGAACTGACTAAACCTGTTCAAACAAAAATCTAGTCAGAAGGGTATTCAAAAGTTTTTCCTTCAAAGTTTTCTAAAACCCATAATCCATTAGTGGACTTTTTAACATAATTTGGATTTATTGGAATTTTTCCGCCACCACCAGGTGCATCAATAACAAATTGTGGAATTGCATAACCTGTAGTTGAACCACGAAGTTCACGAATAATTTCTATTCCTTTAGTAACTGAAGTTCTTAGGTGCGAACTACCAGGCACAAGATCACATTGATATAAATAATAAGGCTTAACCTTCATCATTAATAGCCTATGAATCAAACTTTTCATAGTCTTTGCATCATCATTTATTCCTTTAAGTAAAACTGATTGGTTTCCAAGAGGTATGCCAGAGGATGCAAGTTTATGGCAGGCATCTTTTAGTTCATTTGTACACTCCTTCGGGTGATTAACATGAATACTCATCCATAAGTTTGAGTGAGATTTAAGAGAATTTAATAATGAGGATGTTATTCGCTGTGGGAGAAACACCGGTAATCGAGAACCGATCCTCACAAATTCTACATGAGAAATTGAAGCGAGTTCTGATAAAAGATAAGAAATTTTTTCATCTGAAAGAAGAAGGGGGTCGCCTCCACTAAGTAGGACATCACGGATTGAGGTATTAGACTTAATGTATGCCAAGCAATTTTCAAAGTTAGGGTGAAATCCATAGCCTTGAGCATTGGACACAAGCCTACTACGAGTACAATATCTACAATAAGACCCACAACGATCAGTTACCAAGAATAGAACTCTATCTGGGTAACGATGGACTAAACCAGGTGTGACCATAGAACTTTCTTCACCAACAGGGTCAGTATCCTCCCATGCCTGAATTACACCCTCAGATTTGCTTGGGATAACTTGTTTACGAATCGGACAATTAAAATCAACCGGATCAATCAAGTTAAAGAAATGGGGCGTTACGGAAACCATGAGTTTGTCTTTTGCAATATCCAAGCCGGCTGATTCATCATCGCTAATCGAGATAAATTCTTCCATGTGCTCTTTTTTCCCTAAGCGGTTTTGCAATTGCCACTTCCAGTCATTCCAATTGCTATTAGAAACACTTTTCCAGTGGCCTTGGCCAGAATGCCAAAAATCCAAGTTGTCATTAGGGTGCATAATTTAAGCTCCAAACCTATTATTAATTAAAAAAGGGGCAACAAACTTAATGTTAAGGGATTGCTGGAATTTGTTAATTCCATGATCTAAAAAGAATGAACAGTACGAAACAGACATAATAAAAAGAAACTGAGAAAAACCGTATTCTCCAATGAAACTTAAACATAAAAGATAATAATAAGGTAAGAAATAGTACAATATGAAAACCGTTGTTTATATCAAACTGACTTACTTTTTGAGTAGGAAAAAAAGTATTTAGGAAACTGCAATAATCTATGACTTTATATATCAGAAGAAAAAACATTTCATGAAAAACTTGGAAAAAATTACAATTGAATATTAATAAAATTAAAAAATGAAAAATATTCAAAGTATAATATATTGAAATAAACGGTATAATTAGTAAATTTGAAACTAAGGATATATATGAAAAATAATTAAAATAATCAAATACTAACAAGGCAGATCCTGTACTGGCTGCAAGAGTTATAATGGGATACATAGTTATTTTTTTAAGTATTTTATTTGGTAGATTATAATCCCTTACGATAAATAATATAAATAGAACAACTGTAAATGATAATTGACAGCTTAGGGAATAAATAACACTAGGAAACAAGATCAATATTAATAAACAAGATATACAAAACACGGTTATACCCTTTTGGCGACCTATTGCTAATTTTGAGATCTCGTAGACGGAAATCATTAAAAATGCACGAATTCCAGATTCTGGAAAATTAATAAAAAAAAGATATGTAAAGCAACAAACGAGCTTTATAAACACTATGGTAATTAAAAAGTTTGAAAAAGGTTTTGTTAATAAACCTAAAAGCAAATAAAAGAACCCAATATGCAGACCACTAACAGCAAATAAATGCATCGTCCCTGTTATCCCTGCTTTCTTTAAAAGATCTGCATGCAGGAATTGTTTGGATCCACTTAACATTGCCCAGCCAAAACTACCAGATTTCGTATGAACCGCCTTTTTTAAATTTTTCTGATTTTGAAAACTTAGTTTTTGAAAAGGATCTTTTGTAATATTGATTGTCCTGAATGATTTAACTACAATTTCTTCTTTATTTAGACAAGATTCACTAATTAATACAGCAATTGTATATGGCTTTAATCTTTTAATTTTACTATATTTGTATTCTCCAAAAACATAAATTCTTTTATCTTTTAAAAAATAATTTTTAGAACTCGAATTATTAATTTTTCCTGATAAATTAGTAAATTTGTATTTACTAGTCGGAAAGTAGTCAAATGTAACATCTAATATAAACTCTTTTTTAGAGGTATGTTTTTCATGTAATATACTTTCATTACTTGTAATATCAAAAAAAATTAAATTAAGAATACATATTATAGCACCAAAAATAAAACATTTTTTTCTAAAATGATTACATTTTATACTTAGGAATTTAATCCAAATTATCAAAGTTATAGCGTTTAATATAATTGTATATGTGTTGTATTGAGACTTTATTACTATTAGTAACACACTATAAATTAGTATTAAAAGAAGTAAAAACTCGCTTGTAAATTTTACTTATCATTGCCGTTGTTCATCCTTGGCTTATGCAAAATTTAGTTTAGATAGTTTATATATGCTCTACGATAGAACCTACATGCAGTCACCCCGTGAGTTATTCAAACGATCTTTTTGTGACCAACTTATCATTTTTCTTATTTCTTGCTTTGTATTACAGGCTGTATCAAGTTTATTCTTTGGTGCTCAGTTAGTTAATGACTTTGTAGGATTTGGTTATAATAATCTCTCAAAAGGCTATTTCTGGACAATTATAACATACGCATCCGTTCACGACGGTCCTTTCCATCTGATTCTAAATTTATTGGGCATTCACTTTATTGGAAGACCTGTAGAGGGTTTTATTGGTAATAGAAAATTTAAATCTTTGGTTCTTTCTTCAGTTCTCTTGGGAGCAATTATTTGGTTGTTATTCAATAATTCTGGGTACCAATATTTGGTTGGTTCTTCTGCTATTGTATTAGCATGTCTCTGTACATTTTGTTTATTTCAACCAAATCAGCCAATCACGCTGTTACTTTTTTTCATCCTGCCGGTAAGAATTAAACCAAAGTGGGTTTTATTGGGGACTTTGGGTTTAGAAATCTATGGTTTTGTTAATTCTGAAATTTTAGGTAATGGAATGATTGCCCATTCTGCTCATCTTGGCGGCATGATTTGTGGTGCCCTTACATATTTAATAATTCAGGGGAAGTTGGTTTTTCCATTTCGTTTTACATTCACTAGATCAGGCACTGGATCACCTCAATCAAGACATAACCGTCATTCACCTAGAAAGGTAAAGAAGTTCCGAGTCAATTTCGGTGAAAATGTTTCCATCAAGGAAGAAACAGATCGAATACTTGATAAAATAAACGATAAGGGCTTTGGTTCCTTGACTGAATCAGAAAAAGAAACTTTGGAAAAAGCTAAAAAGCTGTTAGGTAAAGATTAGTCCGTCTTTTTATGAGTCTCATCAATCCAATACTTATATTCACATTTGTTTCCCTTATAGGATTGATTGTACCCATACAAGGAGTTGCTGAAGAATCCTTGCAGACAGGATCGCTCAAGTTAGCTAGCCAAGAAGAGGTCTATGAGCCACTAGTTCCGAGTGCCTTAATGTCTGATGAAACAAAATGGCTACTAGGTGCTCTAGAAAAAGCCCACTTCAAAAAATTATCTATTAGTGAATTGGATACGGCTTTGTTTTTAGAAAAATTTGTCACCAACCTAGACAAGCAGAAACTTTTTTTTACGGAACAAGATTTAGCTAGGTTCAAAAAAAGATATCAGCCCACTATCTTAACTTATCTTCGGCAAGGAAATCTTTTTCCAGCTTTTGAGATGTATGAAGAATACCGAAAGTTAGCTATCACCAGACTAAATTCTGTTCTTGTCCGTTTGAGTAATGCACCTGACCTAGAAAGTAATGAGACATTTACTCTTGATCGTAGTGATCTTTCCTGGGCTGCAAGCTCTCAACAATTGAATGTCATTTGGGACGGATTACTTACCCACGAATATATCAATGAAATTTTCTCTAAAATTGACGAAAACGAAAGTTCCAGCACTACCCTGGAATTACTTACAACACGAGAAGACGAGATTTTAGTCAACCTTCAGAAAAAGTATAAGCGGTGGGTCAAAAACATTTTAGAATTTGAGGCAACTGATGTACAGGAACTCTATCTTACTACACTCACTCAGATGTTTGATCCACACACCTCTTTCCTCAACATAAAAGAGAAAGAAAAATTCGATCAGGCAATGCACAACGAATTTGTAGGGATAGGGGCTGTTTTAACAGACGCTGACGGATATTGTACAATAAAAGAATTACTTCCTGGCGGCCCTGCAGAAGCATCCCGACAACTTGAACCAGAAGATGTCATTCTAAAAGTTGCCCAAGGAGAAGGAGAGTTTGTTGATGTCGTTGACATGCGTTTATCTAAAATCGTCGAACTGATTAAGGGCCCCAAGGACACATTAGTTTCATTGAAAATTCGTCCTATTGAGAGTCCAACGACTACCAAGACTGTTAAAATAATAAGAGATAAAATTAAACTTACAGCAAATCTGGCAAGTGCATCTATTCATAAAATAAACAACAATGGAGATGAGCTTTTGTTGGGAGTGGTTGAGCTTCCTTCATTTTACGGATCAAGCGGAGATGGCCATAAAGCAACTGATGATGTTGAAGAACTAATCAATTTGTTGAAAGAACAAGAAATGCAAGGTCTCGTTTTGGATTTGCGCAGAAATGGAGGTGGGTATTTGAGTGAAGCAGTAAACCTTGCCGGACTATTTATTTCTCGAGGTCCTGTTGTACAGGTTAAGAGTTCTGATGGAAAAATTAGGAAAAAATTTGATTTTAATCCCAAGTTAATCTGGGACGGTCCGATGATTGTATTGGTTTCTCGTTACAGTGCTTCAGCTTCTGAAATAGTTGCTGGAGCTCTAAAGAACCACCGAAGAGCTCTGATTGTCGGCGATCAATCGACGCACGGTAAGGGAACAGTTCAATCCTTGCTTCCCATGAATATGCCTTTTGCTTTTTCCGGCCAGCAAGGGAAAAAAAGTGCCGCAAAGATAACAATCCAAAAATATTACTTACCTTCTGGAGAGAGTACGCAATTAACGGGCGTCTCAAGTGACATTTCTTTTCATTCAATTAACAAGTACTTACCCATTGGGGAGTCGGACTTGGATAACGCACTTGCTTGGGATAAAATTGCAGAAGTAAATTTTAGGCGCCCACAAGGAGAGTTTAAATACTCTGATCAAACTGTAAAAGCTCTCCTTTCTTCAAGTAAAGACAGACAATCATCAACCAAAGAGTTTGATTACCTGGAAAAAAATATTTCTTGGTTTCGAAAAAAGAGAGATCAGAAAAGCGTGTCTTTAAATTTAAGTAACAGACTACAAACAAATTTATTTGATTTAAATAAGACAGATTTTCTTAACAAGGAATATAAGTCATTGTCCAAACTCTCTTTTCCTTCCAAAGAGCTCGAACTCCAGGTTGTAAAAGACCAGAAAGAAAAATCATTAATTGTTCGAGGAATAAAAGACGACAAAAATGCCACTTCTCCCGACTTAGACAAATTTGTTATGCCTAAGAACCTCGACATACGCTTACATGAAGGACTCAGAATTTTAAAAGATTGGGTAAATTACATCACTGTAGCTCAGGTTTCACAATCCCAAGGCTCAACTTCTAAAAAAATTTAATTCAAATGGACTTAAATTTTATGTGCAATTGCAAACCTGCGCACCAAAAATTGGTCTGATAAAATTTCCACGTTATATAAATTCTTTAGCAGATTAGTTACAGTATCAGCCTGATGCATACCAAATTCTATAGCTAAAAAACCTTGGTCATTTAATCTATTGTGGGAATACTCAATTATCGTTTCAATATCCCCAAGTCCCTGTTTGTCCGCAATTAATGCTTCTTTGGGGTCGTAGCTTTTAACTTCAGGCTGTGTTTTATCCCAATCTTCTTCAGATAAGTAGGGAGGGTTACTAACAATGATGTCATAAGTTTCTTGGGGTTTCGACTTAGTTTGCCAATCGTGCTGTTGAAAGGAGACTTGTTGGTTTAAATTACATAAATCCAGGTTTTCCTTTGCGAGTGACAGTGCTGCGTCTGATTTTTCTAACCCTATTCCATGAGCCTTAGGCAAAAGGGAACAAAGGCTTAAAATAATAGCCCCACTACCGCTTCCCAAATCAGCGATCTTGCCACTAAAATCAGGTCCAAGACGCTTGAAAAGTTCATCTACTAAAAATTCAGTTTCATGTCGGGGCACAAGAGCCCTTGAGTCACATTTTAATGTTAGTCCTGCAAATTGTACCGAACCTAAAATATGCTGTAATGGCTCCCGTTTACCCCTTCGCATAATTAATTTTTTAATAGAATTTAAAGAATTATCTGAAAGCACCTCATTAAATTTCAAATAAAGTTGCATCCTTGGCCAACCAAGTGCGTGAGCGATTAACCACTCTGCATCTGTCTTAAAATTAGTTACTTGGTGACGGGCCAGGTAATCTGATGATTTGCAAAGAACATCTTCAATGGTTAAGTTCTCACTTGCACCCATTTTTTAAGAGAGCCTCCAGTTTTACTGTTTGGTCATGGGCGGTCAGTGCATCGATCAAGTGGTCTAAGTCTCCCATCATGGAATCATTTAAAGCATGAGAACTGTAGTTGATTCTGTGGTCCGTCAATCTGCTTTGCGGGAAATTATAGGTTCTAATACGTTCACTTCGATCACCAGAGCCCACTTGAGCTTTTCGATCATTTGCATACTTGGCATTTTCCTCAGCCTGTTTGGCTTTTAATAGTCGTGAGCGAAGAACTGTCATAGCTTTATTTTTATTTTTAAGCTGAGATCGTTCGTCTGCACAATATACCGAAATACCACTCGGTTTGTGTAAGAGTTGTACAGCAGAATCAGTGGTGTTAACCCCTTGCCCGCCCGGCCCTGAAGCCCGACAAACACTTATTTCCAAATCCTGTGCATCAATGGAAATTTCAACTTCTTGTGCTTCGGGTAATACAGCAACTGTAGCAGTAGAGGTGTGAATCCTTCCCCCTGCTTCTGTAACAGGAATTCGTTGTACACGATGAACGCCACTCTCAAAACGCATTCGTGACCATGCATCCTCACCTTTGAAAATAAAGACGACTTCTTTGAAACCTCCGCTTTCAGAAGTACTTTGGCTAAGGCATTCAAACCCCCATGTTTTATTCTCACCGTACCTGCAGTACATTCTAAAGAGATCGGCAGCAAATAAAGATGCCTCATCCCCACCAGCACCAGCACGAATCTCAACGATTGTATTTTTTCCGGTATCAGCTTCTTCTGGAAGCATTGCCAGGATCAAATTACTTTCCAGTTCTTCCAGCCTTTTGTTTAGAAGATCAATCTCCTCGAGTGCCGAAGAACCTAATTCTGGATCATCTATTAACTCTTTCGTGGATTCAATTTCTTGCTGACAGTGACTACTAGAATCATGAAGCTCAATGATTTTTCTTAACCTAGTGAGCTCGCGATTTAGCGAACTTGCTCGGAAGGCATCTTTGAAAACATCAGGTTCTGACAGTTGCAATTCAACTTCATTGTAACGTTCCCGAAAAGGTTCTATATTTGGTAGCACTTCCATTTAAATTCCTTTATAGTGTATACCATGGAGGAAAACGATTAAATTGAGCAAAGCTTCTAAAAAGGGTCAGATACACAGTCAAAATACATTGGCTTGTGTTTGGGATTTTGATAAAACATTAATTCCTGGGTACATGCAAACCCCTCTTTTTAACCAATTTGGGGTAAGCGAAAAAATATTTTGGTCAGAGGTAAATAAGCTTCCACAAATTTATGCAAATCGTGGCCTTTCCGTTTCTGCTGAAACCATTTACCTAAATCACCTTTTAAGTTATGTAAAAAATGGTCCCATGCGTGGTTTGACAAATCAAAAACTCTTCGAACTGGGTAATGAACTTGAATTCTACCCCGGTTTACCAGAATTTTTTGATGAATTAGCCTTAATACCAAAAGAAAATGCATATAAGGATTACGATTTCAAGCTGGAGCATTATGTAATTAGCACGGGCTTGTCCCAAATGATTCTTGGGAGTAAAATTGCTCCACATGTTCAAGGAATTTTTGCATCTGAATTTATCGAATCTGCCTTGCCCCCAAATTTTTTAAGCCAAACTGATTTGTCTCTACCTATTGATCCCGAAATTTCTCAAATTGGTCTTGCAGTAGACAATACAATCAAGACGAGGTTTATTTTTGAGATTAATAAAGGTTGCAACAAAAGCTCATCAATAGATGTAAATTCTTCCATTCCACATGAGTTGCGCAGGATACCGTTCGAACAGTTAATTTATGTTGCAGATGGACCCAGTGATGTCCCTGTCTTTGCTGTTGTTAAACAAATGGGGGGAAAGACTTATGCGGTTTATGACCCAAATGACGAAAGTGAATTTGCCCAAACTTGTGATCTTGTTGAGAGTGGGAGGGTTCATAACAATGGTCCTGCCGATTATTCTTTTCGTTCACCCACTTCCGTTTGGATGAAACAGAAAATTCGCGAAATATTATCAAACATGCGTGTTAAGCGAGAAGAAAGCTTAAGGCAGAGTATTACGGCTGCACCTAAACACATGCCCAAACCTGAAAACATTCAGGAATCAAATGAGTGGAAGCAGGAGACATTGTGGCAATGAAAGAATGGTCTAAGAATTCACTATTGGGAATTGAGGACTTAAGCTCGGATGAAATATTATTTTTATTGGATGAAGCAGAAACAATAAAAGCACAAAAAACTACTGATGGCTCGATTATAGAATCACTACGAGGTAAACGAATCATCAATTTGTTTATGGAACCGAGTACGCGAACTCGGGTAGCTTTTGAAATAGCGGCAAAATCTCTAGGAGCGGACGTAATTTCAATTGCTGGAGAAGCAAGCAGTTTAACAAAGGGAGAAACCTTAAAAGATACTGCGATGAATGTACAGGCATTGGGAGCGGATGCTATAGTACTCAGACATTCCTCGCCAGGCTCACCTCTTTTCCTTTCTCAAATAGTTAATGTTCCTATCATTAATGCGGGAGATGGAGCACATGAGCACCCAAGTCAGGCTTTGCTCGATATTTACACGATGCGTGAAAAGCTAGGAAACCTTAAGGGTAAAAGAATTACTATTTTGGGTGATATTCGTTTCAGTAGAGTTGCAAGGTCAAATTTATGGGGACTTCTCAAATTAGGTGCAGTAGTTACGCTCGCCGGACCCTCAACGCTAGTACCCAAGGAATTCGAGAAACTTGGGGCAAGGGTAACGCATGACCCAAATGAGGCTCTTCGTGGTGCGGATGCTGTGATGCTATTAAGAATTCAACATGAGAGACAACAAGCCTCACATTTTCCCTCATTATCAGAGTATGCAAATGTTTTTGGTCTGGGTCGCAGTACATTTGATCAAATGAAAAAAAATGCGATTATTCTTCATCCAGGTCCCCTTAACAGAGGCGTTGAAATTGAATCAGAACTAGCAGACTCAAACCGGGCAGTAATATTACAACAGGTAAGTAATGGCATTGCGGTGCGAATGGCAATTTTACAACTTTGTATTAATTGTGGGGAAAATCAAAGATGAAAGAAAAAGCACTTTGTAACTTCGACTTAGTTGGTGGAAGAGTGGTCGATCCTTATTCAGGGATGGATCGAGTAAAAGACCTTTTTGTAAGAGATGGAATTATCTATTCATCCATTCCAGAGGGAAAACCTGCAGAACAAACTTTTAATATAAAAGATCATATTATTTTACCCGGATTACTAGATTTAAGAGTACATAATCGGGTCCCAGGCGATGCACAAAGTGAGAACATTCAATCACTTACAAAAGCAGCCGCAAAAGGAGGGTTTTCTTCGATCCTGGCCATGCCAAATACTACCCCCCATTCAGATAACCCAGGTACAATTCGTTATATTCAGGACCGAATAAAACAAGCCTCCAAAATAAAGGTTCATTTAACGGGCTGCCTGACAATTGGCTCGAAAGGAATTGCACTAGCTCCTTTGGGGTCGCTCAAGGAGGCAGGCGTGGTTGCGGTTACTGATTGTCCCCATTCCGTGGGAGATAACCAGATTTTTACAAATGCTTTAAAATATGCAAAGATGTTTGGGCTGAAAATCATAGAGTATCCACAAGATCCCTCTTTGAGTAAAGATGGTCAGGCTCATGAAAGCCCTTTGAGCCTAAAAATGGGTCTTACCGGTAACCCCCGAATGGCTGAAGAGTTATCCGTTCAACGAGCCATTACCGTATCTCGTCATTTGGAAGTGCCAATTCACATAAGCTCACTTACGTCCCTTGAATCAGTCAACCTAGTCAAAGAAGCAAAGAGATTAGGTGTTAAGATTTCTACGGATGTATCGGCACACCACTTACTCTTAACTGAAGAAGCAATCAGTGAATATAAGACACAAGCAAAAACCACCCCACCATTAAGAGAAGAAATCGACCGTTTGGCTTTAATTGAAGGACTAAATGATGGAACGATCGATTCTTGCAACTCTAGCCACGAGCCTTTCGCGGAACATTTAAAGCAAGTTGAATTTGACTTAGCACCAGGTGGTGTCATTGGGCTAGAAACGACATTAATGACTGTTATAGAGGCTCTGGGTGATAATGACCCATTTCCTAAAATAGCCGAAAAAATGTCGACTAACCCTCATAAAATTCTGGGATTAGATCCGCCATCATTAAAAGCAGGTAACCTTGCAGATTTTGTTGTCATCGACCCTGTGAAAAAATGGATTTACAATACAGAGAGTGGAATGAGCCTTTCTAAAAACTCTCCGCTGGATGGGCATAAATTTATTGGAAAACCGATTTTAACGGTTAGTGGTGGAAAGATTGCTTGGTGTGAAGATTCTTCCCTGCTTGATTAATATAATTATTAATTCGATTATTAAGTTCATTTTATAAAAAAATAAAATGAGGAATAATGAATTTGTTTGGATAAGGTATGGAAAATATTTAGGGGGCTTATTATTAACAGTTCCATTGCTTCAGCCCTTCTTATTTTGTTTAATTTTCTATTTTGTTTCAAAGGCAAACTCAAAATTACAGATTAACATAAATAGAGTGTACACTATTTTACTTTTGGTTTTATTATTTATACCAATCATAATGTTAATTAATGCTTTGAGTTTTCATCTCTTGGGCAACTTATCTCCACAGGAAATTGTAACTACTATTATTGAGGAAGACCAGATATCTTATTCTCAAATCTTTTCAATATTAGTACTTTCACCATTAATCGAAGAATTATATTTTAGAAAAATTCTTCTAGAGGAACTTTTTCAGCAAATAGGTTCTCTTTGGTCGATATTGATCTCCTCATTATATTTTTCAATAGTACATTTAAATATTTTATCTGCTCCTACCCTTTTAGTCTTAGGTATTCTTTTAGGAATTATTTTTCAAACAACAAAATCTGTGACTGCGTGCATTATTGTTCATGCTTTATTTAATTTTATCATGCTTTTTACAATGATTATGAAATGAATAGCTTGTCGATTATAAATTATACGGACGATTATTCAAATGTTGTTAGGGATGTACTCTATAACTTTACAGAACATGAAAAACTTATCATTTTTTTAAATGGAAGTATGGGAGCTGGGAAAACATCCTTATGTAATGCTTTCGGGAATTTTTTTAATGTGTTTGATCTTTGTAGTTCCAGTTATGGCCTTGTCAATTTTAAGCAGGGAACTCGAAATGTAATTCATTCTGATTTTTACAGAAATTCTTTTAGTCACGATTTTTTCGATGAGGAGGTATTTCCTTTATTACACCCCCCGTTCATTCTAATGATGGAGTGGGCTCAACCAATACAACTTATTCGTGATGCTGTACACATATCGATCACTTTAAAGGTCCGCAATGACCATAATCGGGTTATTCAAGTCTCAGAAATTTAAATTACCAGTTAGTTAGCAAATTTCTGTTTAACTCCATTCTTGCATTATCACATAGTTGCTTTATTGATTCGTTAAATGCTCAGGTGGCGGAATTGGTAGACGCGCTAGACTAAGGATCTAGTGCCGTAAGGCGTGGGGGTTCGAGTCCCCCCTTGAGCACCACTAACCTTTGGTCTTATCGAAGATTCTATGTTTTATACGAAGGCCCATCTTGTATTCGTCCTTAAATGTTTTGTTTCCGAATCTATCAAAGCCTTCAAACAGACCATGGCGAAGATTGTCTTTCCAGTGTTCCAATAATCTGACTGGAAAATCGCCACCCAGGCTGCGGTACTTAAATATAATCCATTCGTTCGCTTTATGAGTGCCAAAATTTTCTTTGAACTTTTCTTTCGCTTCTTCACGAATTTTGATCCAAAGAGTAGGAATAATTTCACCGTTTTTTGTTTTTGTAGGTCGGTAATCATCGGGATCGTTTGCTTGGTCAAACCAATAAATATGTGTTCCCTGTTTTTTGCCTTTAAGGTAGTCTTCAGAGCACATCGGTATTCCATATTCGTTCCATCGCTTGAGGGTTCCGTGTAACATTCCAGAGAGATAAGGGGCTTGTTCAATAATTTGCCCACTTGGGAATTTATTAATAACAACCCCACTAAACGGGTATTTATCGCCTTCAGCGTAAACAACAGGTTCCGTATTCCAGTAGGATGATTTCTTCAGGGGAAGTGCAACTATCATTCCTTTGGATATGACTGGTTTTCCAAGTTCAAAAAGATCGGCACCTGCTCCAGTCACTCTTGCGTAAACCAAGTCAGAATAATTTTGGCCCTTTGATGTAACAGTAAACTTCCTAACTGTACCATCCTTTTGAAGTATTGGTTTGAATGCAGCGCCAGAGCCCTTCCAAAAAAGATGCTGATCCTCTAGTATTATTTGATTAGCAGCTTTTGTAATAATGGCGGGTTTTGCAATAATTCTGGTTTTATACGGAGCAAAGGGGAGACCTTCACTATCTCTGGCAAATTCTTGCCACCAGCTTTTAAGCTGTATTGGATTGCCATCAAACATAATGAAATATGAGAGGCAAGAGGTTGCGACTAAAGTACTAAATGTAATTAAAAAGAATGTTTTCACGAAAAAAGACTCTGATGATTAAACATACTTTTTATGACCAACCTTTTGCAAGAGGCATTCGCTTTGCTAAGCGATATGGCCATGTCGGACCTTCATAAATAAAAGAGGTATAAATTTGCAAAAGGACGGCCCCAGCATCGAGCTTTCTTTGGGCACTGTCGTAATCGTATATTCCTCCAGACCCGATTATGGGAAATTTATTGTTGGTAAGTTTGCCTATGAATTTAATCATATCATTTGATTTTTTTTCTATTGGCTTTCCGCTTATTCCCCCTTGTGGAAGAGACTGTGATAACATTGATGCTGGCGGAGTAATTGAGGTGTTACACGCGATTAGTCCATCAAAACTATTTTCCACCGCTTTAGCGACAATTGTTTCAAGGCTTTTATAGGATTCATCGGGAGAAATTTTTAGTAAACATGGCGGTGAGGGTACATTGTTAGTTTTAGACCATTCTAACCTGTGGTTCTTTATTCCGGCCAACAATGGTTCAAGGTATTCAGATTCTTGAAGCTTTCTTAAATTCGGGGTGTTGGGAGAGCTAATGTTGATGGTTATGTAGTCTGCATCAGCGGCAAGGACATTAAATCCTTTGCAATAGTCAATAAGGGCATCCTCAAGTGCAGTTTGCTTGCCTTTTCCTAAGTTTACTCCCAGTGGAACACGTCGATTGCTTTTTGGAAAGGATTTAGAAATTTTATGGTGAAGTGCTTCCGCACCAAAGTTGTTAAAACCCATCCGATTTACTAAAGCTGAATCATTTGGAAATCGAAAAAGCCTAGGCTTTTCGTTCCCAGGCTGAGGCAAAGGAGTAACGGTCCCAACTTCGATGTGCCCGAAACCCAAAGCCTCAGATGCAACTGGAAACATGCCATCTTTATCAAGGCCAGCCGCTTGTCCGATGGCATTGGGAAACTTCAGACCAAAAGCTTCAACAGGTTTATGTGTACCCTGCGTCAAATTTCTTAGTAAAGTGAGAATTGGGGGAAACCCACTTAAAACCCTTAGCGAAGCACTTCCAATTTCGTGAGCCCGTTCAGCTTCAAGCGAAAATAGAATAGGTCTAAGTAAATTTTTATAGATCATGGTGATAAATCAGAAGAAATTTGAGTAAATTAAGCAAGAAATTGCTGTCAAAAATTTCAAAAGAATTAAAAAAAAAGTCGGTATTGATTGACATATAATTTGAACTCCTCTTAAGGCAATCGAATGAAAAAAACAAGTCCGAGCCTTGATTGGTGTATAGTTCGTTGTGATGAAGACAACAAATGGTGGGTAGATTCTATAAGCGATGAAGAAAATTGGGACATTGAAAACCTTGGAATCATCGACCCAAAGCAATTCATCCACATGAATGAACTTTTAGATTCTATGACCGAATTTGGCTTGCAATCTCAAATGGTTGATGAAGCTTTTTTTACTTTTGAAATTTCCGAAGAAGTTCCTGGCAAGAAAGTTAAACTAGAAAGAGTTAGAGACTCTTTGTTGAAAGCTGAAGACATGTTGTTTGCTTTGCCTGATGTTTTAGACGAAGAAAAAGGCCCTTATGCAGACTTTATGAATCATGTGACCCAGGTTCGGGTCGCCATGCTAAACGACCTTATTGAATTCGCAGAACCGTATACTATTGAAGAAATGGAAGAAGTTCTTTCTGAAAAACAAAACAACGATTTTTTAGAAGGACGTCGCAGTCACTTTAGTGACGAACTAGTTTCGATTTTAGAATTTGTTCCGGATGGATTTGAAATTGATTCTGATCTTGATGATGAAAAAGATGCAGACAAGGAAGGCGAGGAGGACTATTCAGATCTAGACACTCATCTCGTGGAAGTATCTGACAAAGAGGAAAAGCTTCTGCCCGATGAAGACTTAAAATGGGAAGAAGACGAAAACCGAGAGAAAGAGGTTACTTCCTATGAGGGAGGTGCACCTGATGACGAAAAGCCCTAAAATTCTAAAGATCCTTGGCTAGTCGATCAGCAAAATAACTGAATATAATGTTGGCCCCTGCCCGCTTTATCCCAACAAGTGATTCCAGGGCACAACTTTTCCAGTCAAGCCAACCCAATTGATTAGCGGCCATAATTCTCGAGTATTCCCCGGAGACTTGGTAGGCAGCGATAGGTAGGTTCGATTGAGACCTAGCTTGCTTAATTATATCAAGAAAAGGCTCTGCCGGTTTGACCATCAAAATGTCAGCACCCTCTTCGGCATCTAGAGCCAACTCTCTCTTGGCTTCAAGCAAATTGGCGGGGTTAAGTTGGTAGGTACTTTTATCAATGATAACTGAATCCATGGATGAACCAATAGCTGACCGGAAGGGGCCATAATAAGAAGAAGAAAATTTTGCTGAGTAAGAAATTATACCAGTATTATGGAAAGAATTTCTTTCCAATGCTTCTCGAATTATTTTTATGCGACCGTCCATCATGTCTGATGGGGCAACCCAATCAAGACCAGCATTAGCATAAACAATAGAGGCCTTCGCAAGAATTTCGACTGTTGAATCATTATCAACTTCCCCATTTGAATCAACGATACCGTCCTGTCCATGAGTTGTGTAGGGATCCAGTGCTAAGTCTGCAATGAGTACAACATCCAAACCCAGTTGCTTGATGGCAGCGGCAGCACGACAAACCAAGCTGTTGGGGTTCAGGATTTCGCTTCCCCCTTCATTTTTCAATTCAGGAGATATTTTAGGAAACAGGGCAAAAGCTTTTAAACCTCTTTGGTGCCAATCCTTTATTTGTTCGCAAAGATTTGAGATTGGCCAGCGAAAGACGCCTGGCATACTTGGTACCTCCGTGGGATTTTCTTCTTCGCTAATAAAAACGGGCAAAACAAAATCCGATGCCTTGAGGTAATTTTCTTCAACTAAGGATCGTATGATTGGATTCGTTCGCAAACGGCGTGGACGATGTAAAAACTGATATGTCATTTTAGGAATCAGGAAATGTTCGACAGCACGATGACTGTTATCAATGATTTGCATAATTATTATTTTCGCAAACTTAATCACTAATCCTTAAGGTGGAAGGCGTGGAAACTTATTTTCAAATCGAGATAATACTCGCTATCTTACTTTTGCTCTGTGCAGTCACCTCGTTTGCCATGGAAAAAGTTAGGATAGAGGTAACAGCCGTGTGCTTGTATGGGGCAATTTTACTGCTTACCTCATTTGGTTTTGAAAATTGGCCCACGAGTCAGGAATTGATTATGGTTTTTTCAAGCGAAGCACCTTTAGCTATCATTGCTATGTTTATGGTCAGCGGGGCACTCAGTAGGCAGGGTGTCATTGAAAGACTCACCACTAATTTACAGCAACTTACCCGTTTGGGTTATCGGCCTTTTCTTCTAATTCTTCTTTTCTCGGTAGCATTCTTTTCCGCTTTTATCAATAACACACCAGTCGTTGTTATTCTGTTGCCCGTAGCGATTGGTCTTTCTGGATCTCTTGGTGTGCCGTCTTCAAAATTGCTAATTCCTTTATCTTATGCATCGATTTTTGGGGGATGCTGTACTCTTATTGGAACAAGTACAAATATCCTAGCAAGCGGTTTTATGGCCAACTCCAGCCACTACCCTGATATGAGTCCTATGAACATGTTCGAGCTTTCGAAAATTGGGCTTCCATTGATGTTATTCGGTCTTGCATTTTTAATTATTTTTGGAAAGAGGTTACTGCCCGAACGCGAAGCATTGAGCAAAATTCTTTCAGAAATAGAAAGGAAAGAGTTTTTAACAGAAGCAATTTTGATCCATGACTCTCCACTTTTGGGCAAAACAATAAAAAATTCACCGATTTCGATGATTGAGGGTGTCCGTTTAATAGATGCTGTTAGGGGAGGAAAAAGCCTTACAAGTCCGATGGATGAAATAGTACTTCATGCAGGAGATAGGCTAATTTTGTCTTGTAAGCCCCAGGGATTAATCGACGTTCGAGAAGTTCAAGGGTTTAAATTCTTTGATCAATCTTTGTTGGGCATGGAACAAATAAATACCTCTGAGGCAATTATGGTTGAGGCTATGATTAAACCTTCGTCGAGTTTGTTGTCATGCTCCTTAGAAGAGGCAAATTTTCGTGGCCGCTACAACTTATCGGTAGTTGCATTACACCGAAAAGGAAAAAACCTTCATCTTAGTTTAAATGCCCTCAAGTTAAAAGTGGGTGATACACTATTATTGCTGGGTACAGACTCTGGAGTTGAAGAACTTAGGGAATCTGGCGAAGCCGTCTTGTTAGACAAACCGCCACTTAATGTAGATAAGAAAGCTACAAAGACTATCCTCTCAATTGCAGTATTGGCGGCTATTATTGTATCTGCTTCCCTTGCTATTATCCCACTTTACTTGGCTGCCTTGCTAGGTGCAGGTTGTCTAATGCTGGGCAATTGCATAAACCTCAAGGAGGCTTTTAGAGCGGTAGAGTGGAATTTACTTTTGCTAATCTATGCCATGCTTGCCCTTGGAATTGTAATGGAGAAAAGTGGAGCTTCAGCCTTAATGGCAGATTTGATAAGAAAAGTTTGTACTCAGGGTCTTGGAGAAGATTGGCAAATTATTGGAGCTTTAGTGGCGATCTATCTCTTTACCGCTATTTTGACAGAACTACTGTCAAATAATGCTACGATCGCAATTATGACTCCCGTTGCTCTTGGTGTTGCATTTCAATTTGGAGTTTCCACCGAAGTGGCTAGAGCCTTTGTTCTAACAAGCTGTATTGCCGCTTCTGCTAGCTTTATTACGCCCATAGGTTATCAAACAAACACTTTTGTTTATACGGTTGGTGGATACAGATTCAAAGATTTTGCTAAATTCGGAATTTGGCCAATGTTAATTTATTTCATAGGTACTATTCTACTGGTTGGTATTTATTGGAATCTGTTTCCTTAAGTCCTCATAGCATTATGTAAACTTATAGATTGGGCTTTTAAAAAGCTAATTTACAAAATATTTAAAATGTTCATCCCGTTGCATTTTAGAAAGCAATTTATCAAAATTTTCTTTTCAGAGATTAATAAAATTTACCAAATGCTAAGCAAGATGGGGAAAGTTTTCTTAAGTCGAATCAAAATGACTCATAAAAGAAAATAATATTCATATGTAAGCTCATGTTTATTAGAGAGTTAAGAAAATATAATAAAGAGAGCCCTCGGTAATTAGAAAAATTTTCACACGAAGGTAAAATCAGAATATTTACAAAATTACCCTCTTGACCAAGTTGAGTAAGGGAAACAAAATTAACCATGATCTTACTTACACCACTAAGTCTGATGACTTCCTTAAGACTGCGAGCTAGCTATAACCTAAGCTTATAAAAAAGACCTTTAAAAGAAGATTTTACCATGACAGAACAACCAAAAAATGAGCCTGAAAATTATGATTCCTCTCAAATTCAAAAATTAGAGGGATTGGAAGGGGTAAGGAAGCGCCCCGACATGTACATTGGGGATACAAATGAAAGAGGTTTGCATCATTGTGTATTTGAAATTGTCGATAACTCAATCGATGAAGCACTAGCCGGTCATTGTACCGAGGTGTCTGTATCTTTACATGGAGATGGATCTTGTACCATTCAAGATAATGGAAGAGGCATTCCAGTTGATATTCACCCCAAGCACAACATGCCAGCACTGGAGTTAGTGCTGACCAACCTTCATGCAGGAGGAAAATTTGGAAAAGGTGCCTACCAAGTTTCAGGTGGACTTCATGGCGTTGGTGCCAAGTGTGTTAATGCGGTGTCAGAATCCTTCATTGCAGAGGTCAGGAGAGACGGGAAGGTTCATCAAATGAAGTTTTCCCGCGGGAAAACAACCCAAGAACTGAAGGTAGTAGGAGATGCATCTACTACTGGCACTAAAATTACCTTTATGCCAGATGAGCAAATATTTGAAGAATCTAGAGAATTCAAATTTGAATTACTGGCTAAGAGACTGAGAGAATTAGCATTTCTCAATCCGGGTGTCCGTATAAAACTTGAGGAAGAAGTAAACTCTAAAAAAGAAGATTTCATTTTTGAAAATGGAATTTCTGAATATGTGGAATACTTAAATAAAAATAAGTCATGCCTAATCCAGACTCCAATAGCTTTTTCAGGAGAAGCACCTCCCGAGTCTGGGGATGGGATAATCATAGTTGAAGTCGCAATGACTTATAATGATTCATTTAATGATCAATTATATGCCTACGCAAATTCCATTCATAATATAGAAGGTGGAACTCATTTGTCTGGGTTTCGAACCGCTTTGACACGAGTAATTAACGGCTATGCTAGGCAAAACGACTTGCTTAAAGAAAAGGATCTTTCACTTACTGGTGACGATGTCCGAGAAGGACTCACGGCAGTAATATCTGTAAAGGTGCCCGAGCCTCGGTTTGAGGGACAGACAAAGACAAAATTGTCGAATAGAGAAGTTGATGGAATTGTTCAAAAAATTGTTGGAGAAAAACTGAAACATTTCTTTGAAGTAACTCCTGATGATGCAAAAATGATCGTGCAGAAAGTTATACATGCTGCAAGAGCAAGAGAGGCAGCACGGAAAGCAAGAGAAACCGTTCGTAAAGGTGCTCTATCTGGTGGTGGGTTACCTGGGAAGCTTGCAGACTGTTCAGAAAAAGACCCTTCCCTCAGCGAAATTTATATTGTTGAAGGAGATTCTGCAGGTGGATCTGCTAAACAAGGAAGAGACCGTTTGACGCAAGCTATTTTGCCCTTGAGGGGGAAATTATTAAATGTTGAAAAAGCTAGGCTTGATAAAGTACTTAATAACGCGGAAATAAGAAGCCTTATTACTGCTGTAGGAACAGGTATTGGTGATCACGAAGGTGAGGGTGCTTTCGATGCGGCAAAAGCTCGTTATCACAAAATCATTATTATGACCGATGCAGATGTGGATGGAGCACACATTAGAACATTATTATTAACCTTCATTTTTAGGCAAATGAAAGGACTTATTGAAAATGGATATGTTTATGTAGCAAAACCCCCATTGTATAAAATTAAAAGAAGGAAAACAGAACAGTATATCCAAGATGATTTTGAAATGAGTCAAATTCTCATTAAACTTGGAGTTGAAGACATGCAATTAATGAGGGTGTCAGATAACTATATTTTCCCATCTGATATCCTAGAGGAAATAAACGCACATCTTTTAAAAATAGAACAAATTGGACGGAACTTAAGTCGTTATGGTTGTAATCTGGATAGAATGTTTACACATTATGATAAGACATTAAAGGTTCTTCCACGCTTTATTGCTCGAATTAGAACAGGAAATGATGAAGAACTTAGGTTTTTGGCTGATCTCGATGCTAAAATTGGTTTTATGGAGTCTCAAAATTTAGAATTTGAAGATTCTAGCACCAATACCTTACAGCGTGAAATTGAAAGAAATGGAGTAAGTTTTACTCAAAGATTTGATATATATGAAGTCTTTGAATCAAATGAATTAGAAAAGTTATTTCAAAAGGTAGCAAATCTCGGTCTTGATGTGTCATTTTTCTTGCCTAATGAAGCCAATGAAGCCCCCTATAAATTAACTGATTCCAAAGATTCTGAAAGCCCACCAATTGATATTACCGGAGTAAATCATTATCTTCAGCAACTTCGTTTGTTGGGAAGAAAAGGACTCCAAATTCAGAGATATAAAGGACTTGGTGAAATGAACCCTAAACAGTTATTTGAAACCACAATGGATCCTAATTCTAGAACTTTAGTAAAGGTAGAGATTGAAGATGCTGTCATGGCCGATGAAATCTTTACAACTTTAATGGGCGAGGAAGTTGCACCTCGTAGAATGTTTATAGAAGATAATGCGCTAAATGTTAGTTTTTTAGACGCTTAATAAAAAATTATTGAACTGTTTTCCATATGAAAGAAAATATTACAGATATCATGCAAAAAGCATACATCGATTATTCGATGTCTGTAATTGTAAGTCGAGCACTTCCTGATGTAAGGGATGGCTTTAAACCTGTCCAGAGAAGGGTTTTATATGCAATGCTGAGAGAAGGATTGCTACACAACCGGGCGTATGACAAATGTGCGGGTGTGGTTGGTGAAGTTCTTAAAAACTACCACCCACATGGTGATAGTTCGGTCTATGATACTTTAGTAAGGATGGCACAGCCTTGGGTAATGAGGTATCCTCTGGTTGATGGTCAAGGTAACTTTGGTTCCGTCGATGGTGATTCTGCTGCGGCATACAGATACACAGAGTGTAAATTAACTAAATTATCTGAAGAACTTTTAAAAGATATCGACGAGGATACTGTTGATTTTGCGCCAAATTATAAGGAAAGCTCTACAGAACCTACGGTACTGCCTAGTGCCTTGCCCAGTTTGCTTATGAATGGCTCAACGGGGATTGCTGTAGGTATGGCTACAAACATACCTCCACATAACCTGGGTGAACTCATCGACGCGGTTTGTGCCATCATCGATGATCCATCGATTTCGATTGATAATATCATGCAAATTTTACCAGGTCCTGATTTTCCATCGGGTGGAAGTATTTCTGGAAAATCAGGAATTGAATCTTACATGAAAACTGGCAGGGGAATTGTCAAAACCAGAGGGGCCTTGGACATCGAGGAATTACCTAATGGCAAACAGCAACTTGTCATCACCCACCTTCCGTATAACACAAATCGTGCTACGTTAGTTACTCGCATTGCTGATCTTGTTAAAGAAAAGATATTAGATGGTGTAAGTGACTTAAGGGACGAATCTACGGAACAGACTCGAATTGTGATTGAACTCAAACTTGGTGAAATCGAAAGAGTTACAATTAACAAAATTTACAAGCTAACTGCTCTGGAAAGTAGTTTTGGTGTGATTTTATTGGCCTTAGACAGGATGAGACCAAGGCAATTAAACATCAAAGAAGCAATTGAATGCTATATTGAACACAGGCGTACTGTAACTTTGAGGCGCACCCAGTTCCGGTTAAGAAAAGCTGAAGATAGAGCTCATATTTTAGAAGGCTATAAAATTGCACTAGATAATTTAGACGATTTTGTCCGCACAATACGTGCTTCTTCAAATCGCCTTGAAGCCAAAGAGAAATTAAGCACTAAATATTCCCTTAGTGAAAGACAAGCTAATGCAATATTAGATCTTCGACTATATCAATTAACTGGAATGGAGCGTGAAAAAATTGATGCTGAATACGCTGAATTAATGAATATTATAAAAGAACTGCGTAATATCATTGATAACGAAAGTGTTCTCCTCGAATTAATCAAAAGTGAGCTCAATGAACTAAGAAATTCATATGCAGATGATCGTAGGTGTGAAATCTCCGAATTCGACGGTGATGTTCGAATGGAAGATCTTATACCCAATGATGGATGTGTAATAACAGTGACCAAAACTGGCTTCATAAAGAGAACATCTGTCGAGGAATTTAAGGTTCAGCACCGAGGTGGTAAAGGTGTTATCGGTAGTGGGCAAAAAGATGAAGACCCCATCGATGTTCTACATACTTGCAACGCTCATGACACTTTGATGTTTATTATGACTAATGGAAGAGTGTATGTTGAAAAGACTTACGAAATTCCAGAAGCTGCACGGACTTCAAAAGGTAGAAATATTGTTAATTTGCTTAATCTCCAAAAAAATGAAAAGATAGCCGCAGTTTTAAGCCTAGACTCCTTTGAATCAGATGACTCAATTGTTCTTTGCACACAAAATGGGATTGTAAAGAAGAGCCTTATTAAAGAATACAGAAACCATCGTAAGGGTGGTATTATAGGTATCAATATCGATGAGGGCGATCGAGTTCTCAAGGCAATGCTCGCTAAACCCGATGATCATTTGCTGGTTTTAACAAAAAATGGAAAAGGACTTCGTTTCGCCTGTAGTCAATTAAGAGATCAAGGTCGTGCAACTAGAGGAGTTCGCGGAATCAGGTTAAAAGCTAGTGATAAGGTAGTTAACATGCTGGTCGTAGACGATGCACGCTTACTCCTCATTTGTGGAAAAAATGGATTAGGAATAAGAACGAAATTTTCTGCTTTTCTTCCAAATGGAGGTGCGGAGGGCCCTGAGGATACAACACCTCGAAAAAGAGGTGGTCAGGGTGTTACAGCAATGAACACTGAAGGTGTATGTGATGCATTAAGCGTAGCCCAGGACAGTGAAATTTTATTGTTAACTAAAAAAGGACAAGCCGTACGTTGCGAAGTGACTAATATACGAGAAACTAATAGGGGCTCAAAGGGGGTTAAGCTTGTAGGTCTAGCAGATAAAGACCATCTTGTTGGTGTGTCTGAAGTTGTAAAGTTGGATGAAGGCGATGACTTGGTACCTGTTGAAGCGGAGCATGAAGTATCTCCTGATCAAGGCTCATTCCAAGAAGAAAGCTAAGTCTACTTTATCCTTCAGCCTTTCTAATAGCATAAATGTTACCAAAGCATCAAAGGTTGATTGGTGATAAGCTATCTTCGATCTTTTGCAATATACTTTGCTAAGTGGTGCAATTTCTTCTTTTGTTAGAAAGATTTCACATAAATCTTTTAAATTGTAATCAATTAAGTTTGGATAAAGTTTTTTGTAAACCTTTAGCGAGTCTACCCACGGACCCCAAGTAATGTTACCCTTGTTGAAAGATGCATTTCTCAAATAAGGCATTTGAGATGTAAGCATGTTTTTCTCAATGGAAATGTTATGGGATACCCAAAAATCATTTGGACTTTTATCTATTACATCTAAAATCCAATCATTAAAATCACCATCGCCCTTTAAAAATTCATGGGATCGTATTACCGAAAAACTTTTGAAATCGATGATCGATGCTTGCTGGATTCCTGATTTTCTAGAACCTTCAAAATCTATTACACGACCAAATTTTTCTTTCAATGCTTTCATTTAACGAATTTAGCCAGTTTTGCGTAATTTGTACTGACTTTGTTATTAGTAAATTGCAAGACCATCAATATGGGAAAACTACTTGGAGTTTTAAACAAGATGGAACGAGGGTGACTGAAGTTGATTTTCTAATTGAAGACAAATTACGAGAGCAAATCATAAGTGCTTATCCAAATCATGGGATATTGGGTGAGGAAAGAGAATCAATAAACCCAGATGCCGATTTTGTTTGGGTACTTGATCCTATTGATGGAACATATAGTTTCTCGAAAGGAGTTCCATTATTTGGAAACTTGATAGGGCTTAATTACAAGGGAAAACCTATGTATGGATTTCTACGACTGCCCATGATTAACGACACTTGGATATCGGGTGATTGCAAACAGACATACATTAATGGACAGGTTCTCAAAACTAAGGCTTTTTCTGGAATGAATGACTCCTTAATCTTAACCACTGACCAGCAGACA
>Ga0209632_10001068_pt1 | contig 28028 bp, 17 predicted proteins | sample COG_10_FD_184754 | JGI IMG/M metagenome (GOLD analysis project Ga0209632, IMG submission 184754) | Pelagic Microbial community sample from North Sea - COGITO 998_met_10 (SPAdes) (version 2) | ecosystem: Environmental > Aquatic > Marine > Neritic zone/Coastal water | place: Helgoland, sampling... | reverse complement strand
TCATTCGGGCGATTAGCTCAGTTGGTTCAGAGCACCTCGTTTACACCGAGGGGGTCGGGGGTTCGAATCCCTCATCGCCCACCAAGCGGGACAATTCCAATTTATTGTGGATTGTCCCGCTTTTCTTTTGGCTGAAACCCTTGTCAGCATTGAGACACAGCAAAATGGCCTCATTTATTTTAGGGGTTCGACATTTGATTCCGTCAAATTCTATCATTTCTGGGAATATCGAACCAAGTATCTTTATTTTATCGGTGGAATTAGCTTCAGAATACACTCTTCCAAGCTTGTCAATTGCATGCACGGCCTTACGTAAAAGCTCCTCCTTCCCAGTGTGGTCTCCTTGCATAGTAGAGAGTCGTTCTTCAGCATTCCGCTTGGATTCTCTGAAACGATTTTTCATCGACAGATAATCCTCAGATTCAATGATTCCATCAGCCAGATTATTCTGCAACCGTTGAATTCTATCTTCCTGTTTCAGAATCTCTGATTGAACCTTTTTCACCTCGTTGGAACGACTCTTGGTGTCGTCTTTCAGCAGTCGGCTAACAAGTGCTTGATGGATTAGTTTATTGGCCTTCTTGAACTTGAAGCCGCGCATTACTTCGGTAAGCGTATCATTAACCGCTTCTGCACGATATCGCTCCTTACTGCAATGATTGCAATGGTAGTACGCATAAAGATTGCCACGCCTCCCTCTTGACCTACTTCCAGTCAATTTTTCGCCACACTTGCTGCAAGCTAAGATTCCACGTAGTGGGAGTTTTTCGTCTTTGAGTTTAATGCTTATTCGTTTCCGAGAATGATTCTTATTTAGTTCTTGTTGAACGGTAAGAAATAGCGTTTCAGATACTATTCCTTCATGAATTCCCTCTGTGAAATATGAAGGTTCACTTTCCGATGCTGGAACTTTAATTTTCCCCATATACAAGGGGTTTCTTAGAACAAGCGAAAGACGACTTTTGCTAATCGGGGTGCCTCTTGTTTTCAACTCAATTACCAAATCCGACTGCAGACCTCCCTTGGATATGCGTTCGAACGCGTGTCTTATACTCTCGGCATGTTGATTCGGCACGATGAGTGGCCGATTGTTTTCATCTCGGGTGTTTCGGTAGCCATAAGGAGCCTTAGAGCACCATCTGCCAGTCTTGAATGCAGCCCTCATTCCTTCTTTTACTTTGATTGACCTCCTATCATTATCAATTTCGGGCATGACTAGATACATCGCCAACAACATCTTGTTCTCTGGAATCGAAAAATCAATGGGCTGCTCGATAGCTTGTGTCTCAATCCCCAAGCCTTTGAGTTTGTCTATCACTAAATAAGCATCCATTACATTTCTAGAGAACCTATCCCAAGTAGTGAATAGCAAAAAATCAATCTTGTTTTTGTTTCTCTTTACATGTTCTTGAAACTCTTTGAACGCTGGTCGGTCAAAACTCTTTGCTGAATGATCTTCTCGAAACGTGTAAACAATCTCTATGTCATTTCTTTCGCAATACTTCTCCAGTGCCTCGGACTGAACATCCAGACTGTACCCTTTAGCTTGTTCGTCACTTGATACGCGGCTCATCAACGCTGCTCTTTTTCTCATGTTTTTTTCGTTTTAGACCATTCACAATTATTGTGGCCAGTTCCGTTTGGAACCCCAGTATCAATTTCAATTCTTCGTCTGTGTATTTCTTGTTTTTTGGGTCAATTATTTTTCTGCATTCTTTTATAGTTAGCATTATCGATTACGATGCATCGCACTCCGTTTTTCCGGTAGCTTGATACGTGTACCAATTGGTCTGACTTATTCAGTACCATCATTTCAATTTTACCTTTCTTGTATTTTCGCAACGGACAATTTTTCCATGCTGCGTCTTTACCGTAATTTCCTCGTATCCGTCTTTGAGCATCAGGTCCATCAGTCTTACCTCCCGCTCTGCCTTCTGAACCTTTTTCACTTCCATCAAATCCATTTGACTGTCCTTATCGAACCGGATAACCACAGATGACACCTCATCCTCCCGCAAAGCATCCAAGACATTTGCTTCCATATCCGACAGCACTTTTAACTGTCCGTGGAGTATGTCAACATCAGAAAGAAGCAGGACCTCTGACAACACCTCTGTCAGACTGATAGAGACGAATGAGCTGGAGAACAACTTTTCTATATCCTCCTGTCTGTACATTCCATCCTGAAGCATCAGTGAATTAAAAACAATCGCCTCACCAGAGTGATAGAGGAAGAACGAAATGGGCGTTTTTAGATAGAGACATAGCAGCACCAACAATTCCAAAACATTTCCGTCAAGAACACCTTCCGGAAGGTGTTCGGTCAACATGTCATTGATGCTTTTTTCTTTCAAAAACCGATTCAATATCGCGCTGTCCACCCATGGCATTGCCGATAACTGTTCTTTCAAAAAGGATTTGGAAACGGGTTCTGCCTCCTGTTCGAAGAAATCATCGTGTAAGGAATCCTTGAATTCCTTAATGACCTTTAAAGGCAGTCCTTGCTGTCGCATCTTCTCAATCAACTTCACCCAGACGAATTCCGTGATAGAGAACCGATGCATCTTATTCTTTTCGGGCTTTACCAATAATAGGTCATGCCGATTCCAGTCAGCCATCACTTTAGGGGGAATACCAGTTTCAACAGCGCGGTAAGGTTTCGCTTCAAGACGAACCTTCAATTCCTTCATGTTATCACCGGATTTCAATGCTCGTTTGATGAGGGAATTGTAATTCAGATGCTGAATATCTTTGTAGTCTACCATTTATTTAAATGTTATTACCCAAATGTAATACATATATTTGTAAGACGAAAAACGAAATGCTTCTCCGTTGGGACTCAAATATTGGCACTTACCAACACCGCTGTGATTCATGCGGCAGAGAGTTCTACGGAAGAAAGAATCGGTTGTATTGCAACGATAAATGCAAGCACAGACTCAATAATGAATTGGCCTCAAAGAAAAGGGTTAAAGAGCGGTCTTTGACTGAAGACTATCTGCGGAATATTGGCATCATCGAGAAGATTGTTGGAGAAGAAAACTACGATGTTGAGATAACCACCATGGAATATATCAAGGCACGAGGATTTGAGCCAGAATGCGTCAACATGCGGGTATATGTCCACGGGGAGCGATGGTTTAAAATCGGCCCTTTCGGTTACCGACCGTTGGAGAAATCAAATGAAGTAGAATTAATAAGATTTATGAAAGATGACACCATCGATAATAGTTGAAAATACACTAGCACCGAGCCAATTTATGGCGGCAAGTGCTGCAGTTGGCGCAGCTGGAGCGGCAAGTTCAAATGGAAGAACCAACGTACTTCTGATTGTTCTTTTGTTATTCTTGGCAGCTGCTATCCTTTACGGACTGTTCGTTTATGTTGAAGGCAAAAGGAACGAACAGTAGGTCTCTGCTCTAATTGGTTTTCATTTACGTACACAGAAAAACCCAAAGCAGGTCAACGGCCTGCTTTTTACATCTACCAAAGAAGTCAAAAGTTTAACTTTGGTTTTTTGGTTCAGAGCCGACCAGAAATTTAAGTTTTGGTTGCTTGATGGATTTCAATTTGAATCTAGGTGAAATCCGGCTGAATGTGTATAAATATCGAGAAAGTTGAATGAATTTGGTTGAAGATTGATAGTTATTCGGATTCAGCCAGATTTCAAGTTCCCGACAAACAAATATTTGTGTGTTGCACGTTGCAATTCGCATTGTTAAATTCACAGCCTAAACCCATTTCTGAACTGTTACCAAACCCATCGAATAAACCCAAAGATGCGGACCATCAATATTCCGCTTGTCTTCGTTCTGGAGGTGCTGGTATTACCATAGGAACGTTTTTCTTTTTGTATAAAGAAGCATTGCCTGATTAAACAGGTTTGTCACAATTTGGCACCAAAGGTTTTGAACCTGTAACAAATTGTAACAAGTCGTTACCGAAAGCTCACAAGTCGTTACATTGGTCAGACAAATTGTGACAATGATTCCAGACAACATTACCAAAGAGCACCTCGAAAAGGCTATAAAAGAAATAGACCAGAAGGGAGTTCGGAAAGGCAGACATTTATCCACATACGATTTGGATTATAATGGGAAGCTATACCCTCCAAAGCTGGTTATTTCAATAGCAAACAGATACGCCAACGAAGTAGAACTTGACCCCAATACTTTTGAAGGTGGAAAAGGGACACCTGCTTTTCGCCTACTCTCCAAAGAAGGTTTTGAGGTCGTTCCAAAGAACGACCCGGTAATCAAGTTGATTGAAGACTACAAAAAGCGGATTTCCGAGACCCACCTCAAAGATGAGGAATACAAGTGGAAACTATTAAAGGAGTATAGAGGGCGTCCGAATATAGAAGCAAAGGACTTCTATCAAGAAATCAAAGACTCCAATTTTGACAACCTGGTATATGCAATGAGCAAGGCAGTGCTTAACGGGCTTGCTAAAAGCAAACCAGAGGAGTTAAGGGGGTTCTTTAAGGAATTGTTCAATGAGAACATTGACCTAACAGAGAGGGTAAATTCCTTTAACAAGAAAACGCTGAAACTTTACAATCAGATAGAAGGCAAACATTCACATCACCAGGATGAAAGATCGATAGCCACATACCTGACTTTTCACAATCCTGAGAAATATACTTTCTACAAGTCTTCATTTTACACTGAGTTTTGTAAAATGGTAGGGGCTAAAAAAGCCAAAAAAAACGAGAAATACACTCACTATCTAACCCTCATAAATGAGCTGATTGAAAATTATATTGAGTCAGATAATGACCTAATATCACAGGTTAAGGAGTACCTTCCTGAATACTACGATGGTACAAATCACCATCTTTTAGCACAAGACATTTTGTACCAAATGTTTGATCAAAAAGAGGAATTGAGTTATTGGATATTTCAAGGAAATCCGAAGTTATTTGATTTCAAAACCGCACTACAAAATGAGGTATTGGATGATTGGACAGTAAGTGCACACAAGGACAAAATAAAACCAGGAGACAAAGTCATTTTATGGATTACGGGAGACAAAGCTGGATGTTATGCATTAGCAGAAGTGACATCAAAACCTCACGCTAAACAAAAATCAAGTGATGATCATCTTTGGAAAGTCGAGGACAAAAGCGAACTGAAAACTGACATTAAAATCACTCACAACCTTGCTGAAACTCCCATTTTAAAGAAGAAGATTGACAAGATTGAAGAACTGAAGGGCTTGAAAGTTGGTAATCAAGGAACCAATTTTGCTTCAACAGAAACGGAATACAACTATTTATTAAAGTTAGCCAGCAATATGAATGGACGAAAATTTTGGCTTTACAAGCCTGGAAAACAAGCTGTTAAGTGGGACGAGTTTTATGGCAAAGGAATTATGGCGATTGCTTGGGACGACTTAGACGATTTAAGTCGGTTTAACGATAAGTCTGAGATTGAAAAGATCTTGTTGGAGGGAATTCCAGCCGGAAAGAGAAAGTACAATGATGCCCGCGCATGCTTTGAGTTTGCGAAGGTTGTTCAAGTAGGAGATGTTGTAATTGCAAACAAAGGAAAAAGAGAATATATAGGATGGGGCATTGTGAAGTCTGATTACATTTTCGACCCTACTGTTAAGGAATACACAAGTATTAGAAAGGTAGAATGGAAAGACAAAGGATTATGGCACGAGGAGGAAGCAGATATTGTGACTAAGACTTTGACGGACATTACTAAATACCCAGATTATGTTGAACGCTTAGTGGCGCTCATGGGCATTGAACAAGAAGCTACTGTCCAAAATAGAGACTACCCACTAAACACAATCCTTTATGGTCCTCCTGGAACGGGAAAAACCTACCAGACTGTTAAACGTGCGGCAGAAATTATTTCTGAACGTCAAATTGATGATTATGGAGAAGCACTGGAGTTATTCACTAATAATCTCCATGACCAAATTGAGTTCATCACCTTTCATCAGAACTATAGCTACGAGGATTTCATTCAGGGTCTGCGACCAGATGTGGAACAAGAAGGAACACTGTCCTTTGAAAGGTCAGATGGGGTGTTCAAAAAGATTGCTGATAAGGCACTTGAAAACTTAAAGTTGTCTGACAAAGCCCCTGAAGAAGTTTCTCGAGAGGCATTGTTTGACGAGGCAATAGAGCGTCTGTCAGAATTGGTACAAGACTCCCAAGATTATATTCCGATAAATGAGTCTACTTACATAATGGATGTTGACGATTCTGCATTCCGATACAGCGGGGCCAATTGGGTACGGCACCAAGCAGGAATCCGTATGAAGTTCAGTGATTTGAAGGAGTTCTACTTGAATAATATTTCAGACCGGAAACAGATTAAGTCTCTTCTTAACATCTCGCAGTTAGCCAAACAACACGCGACCTATTATTTATTGGTCTACAAAATGGTTCTGAAGTATCTGCCGAAGAAAATGAGTATTCAAAATGTAGTTCTTAAAAAGAATTATGTAATCGTTATTGATGAGATTAATAGGGCAAATATATCTCGTGTATTCGGAGAGCTTATTACGTTGATTGAGCCTGATAAGCGATCGCATGGTGCCATTCCATTGCAGGCAAAACTACCATCGGGAGATACTTTCATTGTTCCATCAAATTTGTACATCATCGGCACAATGAACACAGCTGACAAGTCAATTGCACTTCTGGACATCGCTCTAAGAAGGCGATTCGAATTTGAAGCAATGTATCCGAAGTACGAAATTGACGGAACGGAAGTGTATGATGCTGAAATTCTTCGAAAGATTAATAAGGAGATAATTGATGGTAAGGGTCATGATTTCCAAATAGGACATGCCTACTTCATGGGAGACAATAAGGACCTGATCAAACGCATGAATAAAAAGGTCATTCCTCTTCTGTTGGAGTATTATATGAATGATGAAAAAGAGGTAACCAGAATTTTGGGGAAAGCAGGATTGATGGTGAAAGACGGAGCTTGGCCACTTGAAATTGTGGCAGAGTGATAAACCTGTTTGAATATCGGAATAAAGAGGAACTTCCCAAGTCATTCGATGGGCTTGAAGATTTTCTGGATGACGTATGGAAAAATAGGGAGAAGAGTGCTTTTTACGCTGATTCAGAAGAGGCGCACGTAGAAAGCCAGCGTTTCCTTCAGTTCCTCCATAAATCTGGACAGATAAAGTCCAACAAATACGTTGGCGTTATCCATTTCAACGGTGAGAAGATTAATCTTATGCCTAAGATTTTCTTTGATCAAGATGTCAAACCCAAAGAATCTGAAATCAGCCAAATGCAGAACCACATTTTATGGTGGTTAAGCTATTGTAAGAAAATCAAGTTCCCCAATTATCAAGCGGCTATGGGGAGTGTCAAAAGTGACTTCTTTGAGGTGCTGATTTACCTTTTCGCGAAGTACACCCGAGAGCTTTTGAGTAATTCCATCTACCAACAATACGAAGAGGTGGACAAGGAATTATCCTTCATTAAGGGTAGGCTTAATACCAGCGAATATGTAAGACAAAACCTGAGTAAAGGAAGATGGCACAAATTGAATTGTACCTATGACGCATTTGTCATGGACAATCAGTTTAATCGAATAATCAAGTTTGTCACAAACATGCTTTTCGGTGTAACAACAAACCCGGAGACGAAGAAGCATTTACGGGAAATCCTGTTCATATTGGATGAGGTTTCTGATGAGCCTGCAACTGCTGCTCAATGTGCCGCAATTCAGTTCAACCCTATGTTTAAGGATTTCGAAACTGTCAGAGACTATTGCCATTTGTTCCTATCGAATTCCGTGTCCTTCGATTACAAGAATGACCTGAAGCTATTTGCATTCCTGCTACCAATGGAATATGTCTTTGAAGATTTCATTTTTGGATTCATTGAGAAAGAGTTACCGCATGTAACAGCTAAAGCTCAGAGAAGCGATAAGTATTTGGTGGAAGGAAATCTTTTCAATCTCAAACCAGACCTGCACATCACAGTTGATGGCAAGTCTGTTATTGCTGACACGAAGTATAAGATTGTCTACTCTGATGAAAAGGACCCTAAGAAGGGTATTTCGCAAAACGACCTCTACCAGATGTTAGCTTACGCAGTAAGGTTCAAAGTCGAAGAAATATTACTCTTCTACCCTAACAGTATTAGCGGTGGTCAAGGGAAGTCTACAGAACTCACCATTAAGGATGGGCTTGCTGAAGACAAGGAGATTTTAATTAAAGCTTTTCAACTCCCTGTTTTGGATGTTGATGTACTACATTCAGAGCTTGATTCGGGCAAGGATTTGCGTACGCTTTTTACGCCAGCGAAGGATAAATTATATGAAAAACTCGAAAAAATATTGGGCTAAAAGCCATTGCCATGTGTAAAGTTTCCGAAAAAATAAAGTTCTGCACGTGTGGTGATATACAGAACATTGAAGAACTAGATGACTATTGGATTCTGCATAGGTTTAACAAAGACAAGGATGAGGACGATATCATGATTGGGATGCTCGCACCACCAACAGTGTTTAGGGATTCGAATTTTGAGTTTAACGAAAATGCCATTCTTGAAAGATTGAATACTGGAGAAGCATTTGACAAACCAATGAATCTGGAGAAACGGGATAGATTGGAAGTGGTCATCAACATGAACGATGATGATGGTTCATTTAGCTACAATTTTCAGTTTTACGGGAGAAAATGGAAAGCTGTTAAAGAGGATGTTTTAGGATTATTAGAACGATATGATCAAAACAAAAGAGGAAAGGTTGAAGCTGGATTGGAAAGTTTTAGAGAAGAGGCTGGGATTGTGGACCAATAACGATGTAATGTTTAGGGTTGTTCATGCATTCTTTACTTTGATTTTTGCACTTGGTTCGTTCAAAGCTTTGTGCCAGGACACTCTTGTCACTCTTCGGAATGAGACACTACTGGTGAAGGTTTTGGAGATTGACTATTCAAATGAAGTAATCAAATTCAAGAAGGCCACACTTCCGAATGGACCTGTTTATTCTGAATACATGAAGGATGTTTTTATGGTCAAAACCCAGAATGCACCTCCTATTTACAGTGACCCATACGAGAATCCTTATCCGGGTTATCAGACTGTTGTTCCAATTTCAATGAAAAGACTTGAGCGATATAGCCTCGCAGAACGTTCGTTCATTATGAACTACTCTCGTGCGGAACTTCAGAGACAAAGAGATGGGTATGAAAATTCAACAGTTTCAAATGAATCAGAGGAACGGTTTCGTGCAATATTTTCTCAGGTTGCGAAGGTGGCTCAGGAGTATTGTAGCAGTAGGAAATTTTCAATCGCTGATGAATTCGATTGGCAATACGTGTACGTAGACTGCTTCGAGGGTTTACATGGAAGTTGCAAGATTCATTCATCGATTACCCACACAGAGTTAGATAATGCGTATTCGATGGGACATGGGAATTTCTTTTTTTCAGAATACTTTTTCGGAAATTCAAATGATGATGCGATTGCCGGAGTCATTGGTCACGAAATAGGTCATGCTCTAGCCATGCATTCACTTGAAAAGAAGAGAAAACTGGACAAACAGAACGAGATAGCAGATTGGACCGCTCTTGGCGTCACATTTGCGCATGGTGGAAATTATCAAGCCAATCGTAATGAAATCAAGCAGCTAAGTGACTTATTCTTTATGCTGCCATATAGCCGTAAGCACGAAACTGAGGCGGATCAGATTGGTGCTGTTCTTATGACCCTTGCAGGATACGACCCCAATGAATTCATACTGTTCTGGAGGACCAGTGACAAGGCAACCCGAACGAATTTCTGGAGCACTCACCCAGGACACCTAGATAGAGCGGATTATATTGAGAAATTCATTAAATCACCGGAGTTTAAAATCTTAACGAAGAAAAGATGAGAAGTTTATCAATCGCAATACTCATACTGATTAGCACTTGTGTACTAAAAGCTCAGACCACAGTCGATACTATTCGGTTATCCTCAGGTGAAACGGTCTTGGCTGTTGTCAAAGAAATCACACCAGATGAAATCAAGTATGTGGTAGCTGGCAATCCAGATGGACCGCTGTTTGTCATGCCCAAATCCAAAGTGCAATCCATTACCTATTCCAACGGAGTCAAAGAGGAATACACTAGTACGTTACCCTCACAAGGAACCTCTCATCCGTCAGGTAATTCCAGCAGGAATTACGACAACTATCAGGGTCGGACATCAATAGACGCCAATGCCAAGGAATACGAATTTGGTGATAGAACAAACAGAAATACACCCATAGTTTATTACGGCATCGACTTTACGTTGGTCAAATTTGTTGGGTCATCTGGCTTCAATGACCCCGCGAAAATTGTGGATGTCTATCTAGATAAAATCAATCAGAAAATAATTATGGAACAAGACAAATACGACATGGGTGTTTTGTTCAAACGAAGAGATTTTGACATCGACTTGGAGATGCTATCCGGGAGAAACAGGTCTATCAACCCTTATGATGTCGTGACGAATTCGAATAATAATTTATCTGAAGTACAAATCAGGGAGTTAATCTCAACCTACAATCCACAAGCCCAAGAGGGCATAGGACTTGTTGTCGTTATGGAATCATTGAACAAGCTGAGAGAACAAGGCACGATGTATTTCACCTTCTTCGATATCAAGACCAAAAAGGTCGTTGACATCAGAAAAGCATCTGGCGAACCATCAGGATTCGGCATCACAAATTATTGGATGAAGCCGGTTTATGAGGCAATTAAGAAATTGAAGAGGAGTTACTAACGTAAATAGTTCAACCACTTTGGTTACCTTTTTATTAAATATGTATTCATGAATAAGTGCGGTAAATAGTGGGAGACAGCATGGACAACATAAGCCTTGTTGATCTTCAAAATCAAGATCCCCGCGCTTGGAGGGAATTCATGAGACAATTGAGACTGATCGTTTGTAAAGCATGTAGCGGAATTTCTGATGACTTCATTATTGATGAAGTAGTTCAGGAGACGAGTATTGCTTTTACGATTAAAATTCAAACGAACAGCTTTGACTTGACTTCAAAGCTCTCAACGTTCATGTATTCAGTCGCCCGAAATCAGTTTTTGAAATTGATTAAGAAAAAAGGAATTGACGTGGAGCTTCCGCCAGAGGAAATTGAGGCAATCGAAGAAAGTCAGGATGAGCTTATCGAAAAGGAAAAGCTTTTTGAATTGATTGAAAACCATTTAGCGGATTTGGGAGAAAAGTGCAGGGATATCCTAACCGCATATTATCACCTGAGGAAAAGAATGACCGAAATAGCAGAAGATCTTGGCTATGCCAATGCCGAAACTGCTAAGAATATGAAAGCGCGGTGTTTTAAAACTCTAAAGCAGAACTGTCTTGGATAATTACTGATGACTGACGAAGAAAAAGACATACTTCAAGACAAGGCTTTATTCGAGGAGTTGAATGAGAACGAGTTTGAACAGCATAAACTGTTGCTGAATTCGGATTCCAACTACAAGGCTGAGTTTGTCTTGAAAGAAGGGATTGCACGAGCATCGGCCAAGGAATTTCTTGAAAAAGCGCTGGAAACTCCTGTAATTTCTATTTGGAGTAGAAGAAGCACATGGCAAGCCATTGCCGCAGTATTGATAATCGCATTGGTTTCTACTTTCTATTTAAGTGATTTCCGTTCTGCTAATGAATTTGCCTTGGCTGAAATTCAAAACTTATCTCAATCTAGACAATCCAAGGATGGCTCTTCCATTTCAAATGGAGATATTAACTTTTCTCAATCTCTACCTGAACGATCCAAGTATGGCTCCTCCATTTCAAGAGGAGGAGATATTAATTGGTTAAGAGCTTTTGAAGAGCGAGATTATTCTCGGGTTATTGATGGGCTTTCTCCTGTTGATGTCAAATTAGCAGCAAGTGCGGCAAGACGTCTGGAGGAAGGCGAAGCCGAAGTAGATTCACTAGTGAACTTAAAAGACACTCATCTACTAAACAGCATCAGGTTATACACAAGCAAAACGAAGAATAGATACGGTTATGTTGAATACGAATCAAATCCATTGGAAATTACACTAGTTGAATATGAATCCATACAGTATGACTATCGCAGGTTGGAACAGATGATTGCAGAGTTACAGACTGAAATTTATTCAATTAGATTAGAATATTTCGATAACGAACTTGTAAAATCAGCAAGTCTGAGTGATGAGAAGCTATCAACGCTTCGCTTCGTGCTGGGCCAATCCAAACTTTTTATTGATAAGGAAGCGGGTCGCGGAAAGGATTTTGGGCAGGACGAATTTGCATGGTTAGCTTCGGAATCTCACGCACTTCCTATTGGTGTGGCTACAGTTGACATTCTTTGGTATAGTGCTCTGTCCGAATACAAGGCAGGAGACTGTGAAAAGACGAATTCCGCACTTTCGGAATTAATCAAATATTCAGATTCGAAATACTATCGAAGAGCTAAGAAGTTTAGGCGAAAACTCGAAAGGGAATGCGATTTGAATTAGTTCTATTGAACTATTTGGTAGTGGTATGTTGAGATACCCAATTCTAGTTCTCGAACGTCTTTTTTACTTCGAGTATCATCACCATTAATCGCTTCAAACAAGGTTTTTTCTAGTTCACTGATGTCTTCATCTGCTCCTCTCGTTGAATACAATCCCTGCCACTGCACTGGCCTATTCGACACGAACAGTTTCATTATTTCATGGCCATAAGGCGGTGCTATTTGAAAGAATTGATTCCTGTGTTCATTTGATTCCCCAGGTTCTAAGTAATACTCATCGGCTGAACGTCCTTCTTTTGGGAAAAGGAATTCCTTTTTGCCATTTGGCATTACATCAAGCAGCGAGTAATAAATGGGTTCGCTACTATAGTTGGTAATTCTAAATTCAACATAAGACCCAGCTTTGATTTTGATAACCTGATCTGAGGCTTCGAGTTTGGTTCTGCTGCTAAAATGTTCGGGTTTGATAGGGTTTTTCCACTCCGCTTTCGGTTCAAGTAGAATGAATTCCAAAGCAACGTTGTATTGTGCATTGGTCATATTCAATGCGACTAAGTTTTGAGTTGTAATTATCTTGCCTAAAACTGAACGTATCTTATTGATGGTTTCCCCTGATAACTGTCTCGCTGCATCCCTGCCTGGTGTTTCCTCCAAAACAACCAGACCAGCTTTATCAATTACCTTCAAAATGTTCTCCCTAAGTGTCAGCTTACATGCGCAATTGGGCGAGTTTAAATCGAATGTTCCCAAACTCGCTTTTAACGTTTTCAAATCATCCTCTCTGAATATATCATGGCAAACAGCATCCCCCTGTTTTCGAAAGTTTGGAACCGTCAGTTTCACAAAAGATGTTGTTTTAAGGCCTGAGGTCTCTTCTCCAATTACTTCAGCAACAGCTGTTGTAGGATTAGATTCAATGATTTTTGCTCTCCACCTTATATCAATGTCGTTTATGCCTTCAATCAGGCTTCCATTGCTAAGACCAGACAGAAACCCACTGTTCAATTCAAATTTTCTATCCGTTTTCCAGTTCGCAATCCAATGTGTGGAATTAGCCAAATGAGGTTCTTTTTCTTCAAACTCCAACCCATCTGCAAAGGGTGACTGATTCGGAACTTTCTCAGCCATTTTCTGCTTTACGCGAGAAAACATATCCTCAAAACTGCTATTCAAGTACCCTTCCGATATTGCCGTTGCAAGACCATAGCTCAATGGTCCATAATTCCTTCCATCATCTCCAGTAATTTCATAATTTAATTCCTGACTGCTAGAAGCATAGAAGGTCACCATTCGGGCCAAATCATCACTGGAATTCTGCTCAATCCAGTTTGTTTCATTGTCGTAAAAATCTGGAGCTTTATAGTTTTCCGGTTCAATACGAATTGAAGAACCTCGGGCAATTCCAAGCGCTCTAGTTGCAGTGCCTGAGTGGCAAGCATCAATGGTTACGAGCAGTTCCCCTTCACTTCCAAGTGACTTTCGTACTCTGGTTAAAACTGCGCCAAGTTCATCGTCTGACAAATGGGCATCCCCCGCATATACAACGTCCTTGCCTGATTTAGTTTTGAACTTAGACCTGCCCGGAGCTGCTAGCGGCACCAACGCCTCATCATATCCATCTAGTTCGTCACCATTGTAATCTGCTACTTGTTGTCCGTGACCAGAGTAGTGTAAGTGAACGAAATCTCCTGGTTTGACATTCTTAATAATTTCACGGTTAATGGCCTTAATGATGTCTGCCTTGGTTTCAGCGTTAGTGACGATATGAATGTTTTTGGAGGGGAAGCTTGCCGCTAGCAGCGCTTCTTGCAACAGCTCTGCATCATTTTCAGAACTGATATCATTCCAAAAGTTCTCGTACTTCCAGTAATCACCAAGGGCAATAATCAGACTATGCTTTTGCTGAGCACAGGCGCTTAAACTTCCGCATAAAACGATTGCCGCTAGAATAACTCTACTTCTCATTCAGTTTTAGGCCGATTGTCCTTTTGAATCAATGTTGTGTAATCTGTTTTGACAGGGCCTCTTTCGTTCTTCACACCAAGTTTGATGTCTGATTCAAGTTTATCCTTACTAGGTTCGTTCAATTCAGAATACTTGTTCTGTTGTGGAATTGAATCTGGAGCAGCAGCTTCATACCTACCTATTTTCTTGTCTAACGCTAAACCAAACTGTACAAACTTCTGGAGATCATCGTATTTGACCCAGCAAAATCCTTGGTTTCCCCATTCTTCGCCCCAAGAATTCATCAACTGTACTGCTCCTCCATATTTATAGTCGTCATAAGCCACTACTATCATGGCGTGACCAAATCCTTTATCTGGAGAATCTCCATATTTCGGTGTCCACAGGTCACCAGCAGTTCTAAACGATTCAGGAACTTGCATTCCAATTACAACTGGTCTTGATAGGGCGATTGCATTCCGTAGTTGTTGATTGTTTTCGATGAGAAAAACATCGTCAAGCTTATAGCGCCATGCATTCGATAAATCGGAAGCATAATTTGGGGGATAGTAATTGCACAAACGTTGTTCCATACTGCATGGATAGTAATCTGGGCACTCAACGTCTCCCAGTTTTGCCATACCGTGCTCAATGACATCTTGTGTCACCTTAAAAGGATCCAGCCCTTTCATACATTCATCATCATCCGAGTCTTTATTCCGATAATAGATGAAATGAGGCGAAAATGAATTATTGGAAATATACTTCTGGTCTCTCCAGTCATAGGCAATGGCATATAGTATGGTCTGCGCTGTAGCAAAGGAATAAGCAACGCATTCCGAGCCCAACTGGTAGTGAACGTATGGTGTATAAGCTTTGAGAGAAAAATTAGAAGGTAATGGGGCTCTTGAAACCTCTGCTTTATCGTAATTGTTGAAGAATTGACTCTTGATTGAATCATTGAAGACCAATCCTTGGGCACTAGCGCCAAGCGAGGCAAGTAGTATTGTTATTGCTATATGGAATACCTTTATTTTTTTCATCTTCATAATGTTGTGATGCCTATCATCGAGTAATTCCATAAAAGTACAGTTTCGGATGCAGCCTGTGCGTAACAAATTAAAGCCGTTACTACAAAAAGTGATTCTCACTTTTTGTAGATGCCTCATTTTGGCGATTTCCATATTGGTTAGTTCAAATTCTTTTGGGCAAAGTTTAGACGACCAACTGCTCAATGCCTGTAAATCGAACAAGTTGGCGGTGGCTTTAGTCAGCCTGAATGCTGGTGCAAACCCGAATTCAGCAGACGAGAATGGCGCGAGTGCCTTGATGTGGGCAATGTATAAGTCGGACCTCGGGGTGGCAAAAATGTTAGTGGATAAAGGGGCAAAAGCAAACACTGATGGTGTTATCTATTTGGATTCTTTGAGGAACACTTATTACGGAAGCCTGACTGCAATCGCTGCAGGTGAGGGGAATCTTGAAAAGCTTAAATACTTGATTGAGGAACTCAATCTTCCAGTTGGATACAGGGAGTTTAATCCTGAATCCAAAAAAGAGGATGGATGGACAGCTATTCGATGGGCGTGGAATAATAACGAGGTTTCCTGTTTTAACTATCTAGGAAATATTGGTGGTAATCTTGAAAAAGATGTGGAATTAGAACTCGAAAGCGCTAAGATTCACTATGGAAATGATAGTCCAGCCTATTGGTTTTCATTATCAGAAATGGCTGATGTTCATGTTTATTATCAGAAATTCGACACAGCGATTGCCGAGTATTTAGACCTATTGGAACTTACCTCAGACATTTCATCTGCATACTTAGATTTTTTGAAAATTCCATTTCTTAATGCTGGAGGCGTTTGCTTCACAATGCATGATTTCAGTCGTGCAAAAGCTTTTATTCAACGTGCGCTCGAGATTGAACATGCAAGTCCATTCTCCACCATGGCGGACCAAGAATACAGTCTTAACCTCCTCTGCTATGCGCTTCAAGAATCCGGGGAGTTCAATGAATCATTGGATTGTTACCAGCAAGTGTTGACTCTTCGGCAGCAATTATATGGTTCAGACCATGCGGAATACCTTAACGGACTTAATAATGTTGCTCTGCAATACAGTCATTTAGGGGATTACGAAAACTCCAAAAATATTTATGCTGAGCTTTCGTCAGCAATAATCAACTTGCTTGGTAAAGACTCCGATTTCAATATTGTTGTCCAAAAGAACTACGCCTGGACACTAAGGAAAACCGGTGATTATCAGGAATCGGAAAGGCTTTTTAAAGAGTTACTAGAAATAGTCGAAGCGCAATACGGAACATCTAACGCGAATTTTGCAGATATTCTGTCCAATTTGGGAAGCTTATACTCCGAAAAAGGGCTGTACGAAAAAGCTTTCAAATATCATCTTCAAGCTCTGGAAAGCGTTGATACGACTATGGCCTCGGGATTAACTTTATACCCGGATATAGCAAATAATCTTGCTCTTGATTATCAGAATCTTGGCCAGTTATCGAAGGCGGAGAAAGTTTTTAAAACTGCATTATCATTAAATGTCCGGCTAAAAGGGAAAAATCATCCTTCTTTATCCACTATACATTTGAACCTCGCAGGTATTTATAAAGATCAGGCTTCCTTCAATAATGCAATTAATTCATGTCAAAAGGCCTTCCAGATTATCGAATCGACCATGGGAATAGACCAACCGGAATTCGCGAATGCACTTGAAGTAATGGGAGGTATACACAGTGATATGGGCGAATTCACGAAGGCGGAAAAAGAAAATCTCGCTGCCCTCCGAATTCGGGAATCAGTATTTGGGGACACCAGTATAAAAACCCTCCAATCATACAATAACCTTGGATCTCTTTACGCGAAAAGCGGTCAATTGTCAAAGGGTCTTGGTTTTATGGAAAAGGCAGTTTCAGTTAGCGAAATATTACTTGGACCAGACCATCCTACGTGTGCCATTTATTTAAATAATCTCGGAGGAATATATCGCGATTTGGAAAATTTTAAAAAAGCCGAAGAGCTATACAGACATGCAATGCAAATACGAAGGTCAGCCTTACCTGCGAACCATCCCGACATTGCTGTTTCAATGAACTCGTTAGCTGGACTGTATTCGGACATCGGATTAATAAACAAATCGGAACAGTTTTATAAAGAAGCCATCGCAATTCAAACCCAAGCTTTTGGTGAAAATCATCCTGTTGTTGCAACTTCTTTAAGCAACCTAGCTCTCTTGTATCAAAGCAACGACTATTATGATTGGGTAGAGGCTTTATATGATCGGATACTGAATATTAAGAATGCTGTTTATGGTAAAGACCATCCACAAACGGTAATCACATTAGGTAATCTAGGACAGTTTTACGTCCACATTGGAGACTATGAAAAAGCAGAGGAGATTCAAAGAAAGGCAATGAGTATTCGAGGAACCGCCAATAATACAAGTCGTTCCGATGGGTTTCAAGAAAACAACCTTGGATTAATCCTGTGGAAACAAGGTAAAACTGCGGAAGCAGAAAGTTTATATAAATCTGCCCTTGCAAACTCTACGCAATTTCAAGAAACGAATTGTCGTAATTGTCTTACGGTTATAGAAAACTTGGGGCTTCTCTATAGAAAAGCACAAAGAAGTAATCAGGGCTTTTTAGAATACTCGAAATTATTCAAGTTGCAAGTAAACACTTTTGCAACCGACTTTTCTTTTTTAAGCGAGCACGAGAAAGAGAAATATTCCAACAAATATTTTCACAGATTTAATGGAATCTCAAGTTTCATTTGGGATTGGCACCATCAACATCAATTAAGAGACGGTTTAGGTTATGATCAAGAATTGGTGTCTAAGGGATTGATTCTAAATTCTGGTTTAAGAATGAGAAATCGTCTGGCTAGTTACGGTCCAAGCCCATCTTTGAATCTTTTTAACCAATGGCAAGCCTTAAAGAAAATAGTGTTACAAAAAAGTTTGTCATCCAATATAAACTATCAGTTCGATATTGATTCTATAAACGTAAATGCTGAAAACATAGAAAAGCAACTTACTCGATTATCCCACACCTTTGCAAAATCCCAAATGCTTGGAAAGGCCAAATGGTCTGACGTTAAATCACAGCTAAGTGACAAGAACGTGGCTATTGAATTTAGTTCATTTCCCTATTGCAGGACTGACGGTACTAGGTCGGACAGCACAATGTATGTTGCGTTGGTTTTACGGAACGATTATGAGTGTCCGATAATGGTGAAGCTTTGTGAGGAGAGGCAATTGAATAGTCTTTTTCATAGTACCGATGGTTCGGAAAAAGATGTGATAGCCAATCTTTATCGAGGGGCTGTTAGAGTTGGAGAAAACAACAAGTTCAGCTATGGAAAACGATTGTATGAACTGCTTTGGAAACCCTTGGACAGCCTTCTTAATGAAGGAGACAAGATTTATTTTGCACCTTCGGGACTGATGCATCGTATAGCACTTTCTGCTATTCCGTACGATGATAAAGGCACTCTTCTTTCTGACCGATACACACTCGCCAGACTGAGCACGACTGCCAAACTGCTTGATAAGGAAGGTGAGCAGACCAAACCGAAGGAAATAGCGCTTTTTGGAGGTATAGAATACGAATGGAAGGAAACAGCGAAAGTCGATTCTGAATTATCTGAAAACTTTGTGTCGAGAGCATTGCCATTCGACCTTGACAGAGGCAACACCTCATGGACCTATCTGCCCGGTACTTTAAAAGAGACCGAAAGTATCGCCAGCATTGCGAGCAGTAAGAAAATCAATGTGAAGACCTACACAGGAACAGAAGCCACAGAGGAGCAGATAAAATCTTTGGGAGGCAAGAATTCACCAACGGTATTGCACATCGCATCCCATGGCTTTTTCTTCCCAGACCCACAGCGTGATCATGAGCGGGACAGGATGATGCAGATGATGGGAGACAGAGAGCAGGTCTACCGTTACTCAGATGACCCACTCAATCGAGCAGGCCTGTTATTCTCAGGAGCCAATCACAGGTGGCAAGACGGAGAGGTTCCAGACGGGAAGGAAGATGGCATCCTGACAGCTAATGAGGCTACTTACATCCCACTGACAAACACGGAACTGGTTGTGCTGAGTGCCTGTGAGACAGGATTGGGAGAGGTTAAAGGCAGTGAAGGCGTGTTCGGACTGCAGCGAGCGTTCAAAGCAGCAGGAGCAGAATACGTGATGATGAGTCTGTGGAAGGTGCCAGATCAAGAAACAGCCGAGTTCATGGAGTCGTTCTACGGCCAATATTTGAGCAACCATACTATTCCAGATTCCTATCACCATGCCCAAAGAACCATGCGGGATAAGTATCCAAATGACCCTTACAAATGGGCGGGGTTTGTGCTAATGAGATAAAGATGATTCGATGTCAACCTGTTTAAGATTTCCATTGCCCGTGGTACTGATCCAGTTGATGGTTTTGGTGGCCTCAGGTCAAGATTCAGGCGCCTTAAGGAATTTGAATTCCAAAGTTGAATCACTGGATAGAATTACAATGATGCATTACAACAATGGGGAACTGCGACAGGCGCTCACTTATCAGATACGAGCTGCTGAACTGTTGAGCGATTTTCTTGCCGAAACAGACTCAGTTTACCTCGCCCGTATCCAAGTGCTAGCTACAATATCTGATCAACTGGGGGAATTTGGACAAGCAGAAAACTACTACGCATATATCATTGAGAAAGTACAGAAAAGTCCACTAAATAACTCTAGGTTTTACTGTAGGATTCTGAACGATTTAGGTCGATTACAAACAGACTTTGGAAAGAATGATGAAGCAGAATTGAACCTAATGACAGCGGCTCAACTGTACCATACTAATTCCTGGCAACCTGATGCAGATTATGGAATCATCCTTAACAATCTTGGATTGCTCTTTTCAAAAAAAGGTGATTTCCTAGAGGCTCGCGAATTTTATAAGAGAGCCCTACAACTAACTAATGAATCGGATCTGTATTCCAACACTTTAGCGATACTACTCGATAACCTTGGACAGGTTTGTCGTGCTTTAGGTGAATATGAAAAAGCTGTAGACCATTACAAGAAGGCATTGGAAGGGTTCCTGAGAACGGCTGGTGTATCCAGCTCTCGATACGCTTCTACGCTTAATAACCTTGGACTGGTTTATGCCGATTTGGGTTTATACTCGAAAGCAGAACGCAGCTACTTGGCTGCTCTGGAAGTTTTTCAGGAGAATGATGCTATTACCGACCAAGCCATAACGCTGAGTAATTTGGGTATGCTTTGTAGCACTTTCGGCAGTTTTACCAAAGCAGTGAACTACTGGGAGCAAGCTCAGGAGTTATTAGACACTACTGCGGGAGAATTCAGCGATTTAGTTGCAACTACATTCAACAATCTCGCTAATGTCAATGAAAAGATGGGTAATTATTCTCGTGCCGAAGAATATTTGCTCAAAGCTCTGGAGCTCTTTAAGACGAGTTCAATTGTCGATAGTTCTTCCATTGGGATAGTGCTAAATAATTTAGGCCTTGTTAACGCATCAATGAACAACTTGAACAAGGCGGAGGATTTGTATCTAGAATCATTGGCCATAAAACGCAGAACATCTGGGTTCGAAAGTTCCGCGGTGGCAAGCACACTCAAAAATCTTTCTTCGCTACACTCTCTTCATCATAGAGATTATGCAAAGGCGGAAATGTACGCGCTCCAAGCTCTTGAAATTAGGCGCAAGTTGCACGGGGAATCGAGCTCTGACTATTTATACGGTTTAGAAGATCTCAGATTTTTATATCAACGTATGGGTAGTTCGAAACAATTATCCGCAAAGCTCATCGAGGTTCCGTTAAAAATTGTCGATAACATGTTGGCGAATATGCCAATCATGTCAACGCAAGAGAAATCGGATTACCTGTCACATGAAGAATATATATTCAAATATTGGAAAAGCTTTTACGCTTGGGCGTACCTCCATCAACCGTTAGTATCAAGGCACTACTACAATTTGGAACTAGGTGTCAAGAGTATGATTCTTCGTTCAAATACTGACATGCGAAATGTAATTGAGAGTAAAGATGATACTACAATACGTAGTTCCTACGAAAGGTGGTTAAGTCTAAGCCAAAGCTTAGCCAAGAATCCTGAAATAGTTAATAGTGGTAGTTCGAAATACGTTGGTATTGGTGTAAATGTAAAGATGTCGAATGACACCATGATTATTACAGGGATTATGGAAAATGGTCCATCTGCAACCACATCCTTAACTGTTGGCGACCGAGTTCTTTCAGTTGATGGAATTCAGGTTGCTGCAGTTGGTATGCCTCTTTCTGAAATTATTCGAATGTTAAAAGGAAGCGAAAATACTACTGTTAAGCTTTCAGTGGAAGATGCGAGCCATACTAGCAACAGGGAAATAACTATCACACGTTCTGTAGTAGACTCAAAAAGTGAGCGGACAAAAAAGATTGAAGAAGCTGAGCAACTAGAGAAGCAACTGAGTCGCGCGTCCGAAGAATTTATGGAGAGTTTAATACGTTCGAAATGGGAGAAGGTTCGAGATGAGTTGTCAGAAGATGAAGCTTCAATTGAGTTCAGTTCCTTTCAGTACATAGATTCCTTGGGAAATTGGACGGACAGCACGCTTTACACAGCTTTGATTCTAAGGTCGGGAGATACCTGTCCGCGTATGGTCACCCTATTCGAGCAGCGTCAGTTGGATGCATTAACTGAGATGGAAACTGATGATAGGCAAAGGATTGCGCTACTTTACCGAGGGGCTATTCCAGTAGCAGAACAGACAACCAATTACGGAAATGAGCTATACGATTTAGTGTGGGCACCATTGGAAGAACACCTTCAAGGGGTAAGCAAGATTCACTTCTCACCCAGTGGTTCACTTCATCAGATATCCTTCAGTGCTCTAACTATATCAGAGGACAGTCTGCTGATGGACCGTTATGAACTGAATAGAGTTGGAAGCACCGCGGCCATCACTTTTGAAAGGGAAGAACGACCACCTTCTGATGTTGTACTTTTTGGAGGAATGGATTACAGTATGGATACCACCCAACTGCAGAACCTTGCCCAAAACATAAGCACCAAGAATATCCGCAGTAGAGGAGTTCCAGTGGATCTTAGCCGAGGAAACGAGGAATGGTCTGATTTGCCAGGTACTCGACAAGAGGTGGAAGGCATTACTCGCATTGCACAGGATGCCGGTGTTCGAACTACAGCTTACTTGGGAGAAGAAGCCATAGAGGAACGCTACAAGAATTTGGGCGGGAAGAACTCACCTACCATACTTCATATTGCAACGCACGGTTTCTTTTTTCCTGATCCAGAGAAGAAACAAGCAGACAGACGTCTGAATGGATTTCTGGAAGATCGCCCTAATGTCTACAAAGTATCGGATGATCCAATGAACAGGTCTGGGATACTTTTTTCGGGAGCAAATGCATCGTGGACAGGCAACGAACCAACAACAGCAGAGAACGGAATCTTGACGGCAAGAGAGGCCACCTATGTACCCCTGATAAATACCGAATTGGTAGTACTGAGTGCCTGCCAGACAGGACTGGGAGAGATCAAGGGCAGTGAAGGAGTATTCGGTCTCCAAAGAGCATTTAAGGCAGCAGGAGCTGAATATCTGCTGATGAGTCTGTGGAAGGTGCCAGATCAAGAAACAGCCGAGTTCATGGAGTCATTCTACGGCCAATATTTGAGCAACCACACCATTCCAGATTCCTATCATCATGCCCAAAGGGTCATGCGGGATAAGTATCCGAATGACCCTTACAAGTGGGCTGGGTTTGTGTTGATGAGGTAAGTCTCTGAGCCTACTTGGTTACCTTTTTACAACATGGGTATTAATGTTAAAACCTGGAAGCAAGTATGCTTCAAAAAGGTGAAACACATCAATATCAAATAATTAGAACACCATGTTATTAATTGAAATTATATTAACAGTAATAGCCTATAGAAAAGGATGGAAAAAAATCTCGCTGATTCCTTTAGGTGCGGCTTTTTCGATAGGGTCTCTTTTCGGGTTAGCACGGCAATCACCATACACGCATGACTACTTGGACCTCATTTGGATAGATCTTATTGCTATTGCAGTCTTAATATTCTTATGTGCTAAGAAGAAGCCTTCAAAATTGGCTGCCGAATAACTTTTAGCCAGTCTCTAAATCCCATACCTTTAGTAAATGAGACTGTTGTTATTTATACTAATAACCACCAGCACATTAAATTGTCTGGGGCAATACACCGAATACGGAAAAGCTAGAATTATTCATCAAACAGGAGATCTAAACCTTGCTGAAGTTGAGTATCTGAAAGCAATAAATATTTGTGATTCATTGGATTTAGACACCACTGAAATCAAGCTTTCCTGTCTCAAAGGTCTCTCAGCACTATACTCCTTGAAAGAAGAGTCTCAGAAAGAAAGAGAGTATCTGACAAAAGCAATGTTGCTGGAAAGCAATCTGCCCGAATCTCACAAGACCGACAGACGTCTTGAGTTTCAAGAATTAATGGTCCAGGCACAAATCTTCTTTTTTAACGGTGCCGTAGAGGATGCTATTAGAGTTGGCGAAGAAGCGTTAGCAGTTTCAACACAGGAGGACACGTTAGAATATGAATACCTCTATGCTGCCACGAGCTTGGCGTACGGATATTTTTCTACTGGTGATATTGATAAAGTTGAAGAGATTTCTTACCAGACCCTGTCGGCCGCTAAAAAGGCCAATAATTATGAAGCTAATTTCCTAGGAATTTTCCTCTGCCATCTAGCTTATGTCAGTTCAGCAAGGAATGATTTTGAATCTGCGTTTAAGCTTTATGAGAGCGTTATTGCAATATATGACAATGAAAACAGGGAAATTGACGACACCTACTTTGTTGCTGCGAGTGGTCTTGGATTGCTCAATTTTCAGCTTGGTGATTATCATGAAGCAAAGTATTACTTCGAGTACTGTTTAGATGGAATGATAGAAATGATTGAATCTGGAAAATTAAACCCAGGTGATCCGCGGCTATTAACATTGCTAAGTAACGTTGCTGTAGTGTCAGTTAGCATAGGAGAAATAGGTAGAGCCGAGGAATTATTTTTCCGGGCATTAGATATGTTGGCGTCTGACTCTACATCAGCCGAAGCTGAACTAAAGTACAATCCTCAGACTTATGCAATTTACTCAGGACTTGGTGATCTGTATATGATTACAGGAAAGTTGGATGAGTCAGTGAAATACTACAGGAAATCATTGAATGATTTAAGCAAATTGAACAAAACGACATCAAACGAAATAGCGATAAGAAATAGCCTCGGAACTGCCTTTTTAAAGCAAGGAAATTATGATGAAGCAGAGCGCGAACTTTTAAATGCCTATGACTTACAGGTTGAGTTATCAGCCGAGAATCATAGTAACTTATCTAAACTCTTTTTATCGTTTGGCACTCTCTACAGAGCAATTGGCGAATATGAAAAAGCGGAAAACTATTACCTTCAATCAATTGAGTTGTCGAAAGAACTTTTAGGGGAGTCTCATCCACAGTATTGGATCGCACTATCAAGTTTGGGGGTGTTTTATTTTGAATTCGGTAATTACGATAAAGGCTTTCAGTATACATTATTGGCAGAAAGCCTTGTTCTTGAATCAGAATCTGAGGATTACCAAGAATACAGTGACATCCTTTCACATATTGCTTATGGCTACGGTCAAGTTGGAGATTGGGATAATCAACTTACAACGTATAAAAAGGAGCAAGAATTTCTCGAACGAAATGGCAGAAACCTCACTACTGATTACGCTCTCAATTTAAATAATCGGGCTATTGCACTAATTGAGTTGCAGGACGAAGAGAAGGCCCAAGAGCTTCTTGTTGAATCAATCGAGCTGTATCGCACACTAAAGTTGGACAGCGGTATCAACTGTGCACTGGCACTTTCTAACCTTTCTTATATCTACTCTAAGCAAGGAAACGACTCGCTTAGCGAAAGCTACGCAATCAAAGCAATGAATATTAGGCTGGTAAACTTTGGTAAAAATCATAGCTCTTACGTGAGCTCCATAAGCGAACTGGGTTATATCTATAATAAGATTGGGAAACATAACGAAGCTGCTGCTCTCTACACAGAAGAACAGCAGATAAGACTTTCACTGATTAACGAGAATTTCTACTTCATGTCTGAGAAGGAGAAGATGGATTATTTGAACGATTTCAATTATCACTTCCAGCATTGGAGAAGTCTCTACCATTATTATTATACCCAGAAGAATTCGATTTCGACAAATTTCTTTGACTTGGAATTGGGAATTAAAGACATGATTCTTCAAGGAAGTATTGGTCTTCGTAATCACTTAGAGAACAGTCCAGACACATCAAGAACAGCAGACTACAAGAAATGGATGAAATTAAATCTCAGTCTTGCTAATAATCCAGCACCCGAAAATGAGCCTGGTGTTAAATTCATCGGAATCGGTATTTCGTTTGATTTTCCGGATGACACTCTCATAATTAGAGGGGTGATGAAGAACGGTCCAGCATACTCCAGTTCATTATCTGGGGGCGATAGAGTTTTAGCTATCGATGGAGTGAAAGTTGCAGGGGTAAGAATGGCGGTTAAAGAGATTACAAGCCTTTTATCCGGAAGAGAGAATACAACTGTAAAATTGAACGTATTGAATGCCCTTGGTTCAAATCAAAGAGAGATAAGTATAGTACGTGGTATAATTGATACAAGAACCCAGGCAACCAAGGATAAAGAGGAAGCCGATAAATTGGAAAAGCAGTTGAGTCGACTATCTGAGGAATTTAAGGAGTTGAGAGAACAAGTGACATGGGATATGGTGCAGAACGAACTGGCTCCTGATGAGGCCGCCATAGAGTTCTCATCCTTCGAGTACATCGATTCAACAGGGAACTGGACTGATAGCACCCTTTACACAGCGTTGGTTCTAAGAGCAGAGGACCCCTACCCTCACATGGTCACCCTTTTTGAGCAGAAAGAGCTGGATGCGCTCTTTGATACCACTGCGAGCATATCAATGCTATACAGAGGAGCGGTTCCTGTATCCGATGCCACCGTAAGCTATGGAGAAGACCTGTATAATCTGGTCTGGTCGCCACTGGACAGTTTGCTGGAAGGAGTTGACCGAGTGTACTTCTCACCCAGTGGTTCATTGCACAAGCTGTCATTCAGTGCCATACCTTACTCTCGAGACTCGTTACTGTCAGACCGCTATGACCTGAACAGAGTAAGCAGCACAGCAGTACTTACAAGATCGTCCAGTAATGACAGACCCAAGAACATGGTTCTGTTCGGTGGAATGAATTATAGCATGGATACACTTGAGATGAAGGAGCTAGCTATTACCACTGGTTTAGACCTCTACTCCAGAGACCTGCCACCTGACCTTGAAAAAGGTGGAGAAACATGGAGCAACTTGCCAGGAACATTGCAGGAAGTTCAGACCATAGGTGCTCTCGCTAAGGAGAATGATATTCAGGTAACCACACATACTGGCAACGATGCCTTGGAGGAGCGCTTCAAAGCATTGGGAGGAAACTCTCCGGACATAGTCCACCTTGCTACCCACGGTTTCTTTTATCCTGACCCAGATAAGCAGAAGCGCGATGGTATAATGATAGGAAATCAAGGAAGCAGCTTCAAACTATCAGACGACCCATTGTACCGAGCGGGAATCCTATTCTCAGGAGCCAATACATACTTGACTGGACAGAATCTACCCAGTGGGGTTGACAACGGGGTTCTTACAGCCAAGGAGGCCACATACGTGTCTTTACGGAATACCGAACTACTGGTGTTGAGCGCTTGTGAGACCGGGTTGGGTGAAATACAAGGAAGTGAGGGAGTATTCGGGCTGCAGCGGGCCTTTAGGGCATCGGGTGCAGATAATCTACTTATGAGCCTTTGGAAGGTTCCGGACAATGAAACAGCGGAGTTCATGGAGGCATTTTACGGTCATTACTTCAGCGACCACAGCATTAAAGACTCATACCAACATGCCCAAAAGGTGATGCGTGGCAAATACCCAAATGACCCTTACAAATGGGCTGGGTTTGTGCTGATGAGGTAAGACCCGTCTCAAAAGCTGATACCTTTAGCATATGAGACTGAGAGATATTTAGTCTTGGATGCTAAAATAAATGACCCAAAACCGCTTAATAATGAGATGTAGTATTAGTATTCTGTTGCTCTTCTTTGTTGGTCAGCTTACAGCACAAAGTCCAACAGAAGAGACTCGAGGTGCAAATCCTATAGCAACTAATTCTGACGAAGCATTAGGGCAGGAAATCAGCTACCATGCAATTATCTTCGCTGTTGAGGATTATGAAGACCCCAACATCAGAGACCTGGAACATCCAGTAACTGATGCAAAGAATCTACGTGATGTACTCATTGACAAATATGGTTTCGAATCAGATAACGTTGATTTGCTAATCAACCCAACCGAATCTCAAATCATCCAATCTTTAGACGCGGCTGTAAAAACCTTTACTGATTCCCCCGCAAATTACCAGTAGCATTTTGCAACAGCAAGAGTAAGCCTGTCAAACAGCCTTTCTCCGAAGTATCTTCTGTTGAGTTTGTAG
>Ga0209632_10001066_pt1 | contig 28049 bp, 26 predicted proteins | sample COG_10_FD_184754 | JGI IMG/M metagenome (GOLD analysis project Ga0209632, IMG submission 184754) | Pelagic Microbial community sample from North Sea - COGITO 998_met_10 (SPAdes) (version 2) | ecosystem: Environmental > Aquatic > Marine > Neritic zone/Coastal water | place: Helgoland, sampling... | reverse complement strand
AGCCTAAGATGAATTTTTTTATTTTTTTATTTTTTGTTAATAGGGTGTAAAGATAATCTTGTTTTTTTATACTGTTATTAAATTGTTTATTTCTTTTTGAATTAATAATTTCAAAATCAATAATAGTCCAATTACTTAATTTTTTTTTTAATAGTCTGTGTAGGTAATATGCTTGATGCGCCCGATGAAAATTACCAGAACCAACATGTAGCCATTTCTCGTTTAGTTTTTCATCTACATAAGAGCAATCATTATTAATTTTTGTTAAATTTATTTTATTAAGATTCATAAGAATATAAAGAAATTATGAAATGTTATATAAAATTAAAAAGTTGTTGTCTATCGATCAAGAATTTAAAAGAGTAAAGTTGCAAGATCTGCTTGTATAATTAAGTTTCATAACCTTTTAAAAACAAAACTGATTTTGACATTAATTTAGGACTTTTTTGATTCTATTGAAGGGTTAGAACCAATTGGGATTTTAATAGCCTCGTGTTATAAGCTAAATAAAATAAAAATGTTATAGGCATTGATAGAAATGAAAACAGGTTCAAAGCTTTTTAGATTTAGGCTATAACAATATTATAAATACCAAGAAAGATGACTTTGAAGAAAAAATTAGAAAATACACTTTACAAAACAGTTCAGAGGTAGCATTTGAATGCTCGGGATCTGAAGAGCTATTAAATAAAGGCATTTAAGGTTTAAAAAAAAGTGGAAAGATTATAATCGTTAGTAATCAAATTAAAGACTCTTCACTATCTCACCCTACTTTGAATAAAATTTTGAGACAAGAAATTCAAATAAAAGGTTCCTGGAGTTCTGTAATAGAACCTTATAATGAATGGGGGGAAAGCTTAGATATGATTAATCAAAATAGATTAATTATTAAAAATTTAATATCACATCGTTACAGTTTTTCAGATGCACCACATATATTTAAATCAATGTATTATAAGAAATTTAAATATTCATAAATCGTTTTATCTTAATAAAATAAGTTAATTAAAGTCCTTACAAAAAATGACTCTGAAGTATATATAAGCAACAAAGTGTTAAATTTAACTGGATAACTAAGAAATAATGATTATTTAGTAGTGATGGTTATACAACTTATAAAAAAACCATTTTTTATATACATTATTTTTTTTTTAATAATTTTATCTATTTCTAAGCAATTAGTTTCATTAAATTTTGATAAACCAGTCACTAACAACCTACATAAAAACTTTAACAATTATATTTTAGATCTAAAGATTGATTTTGATGAAAAAATGCTACTTCGAAAAAAAAATAATGATATTTGTTTAGAAGTTAAAACGGGCAATATTAACAGACATTCCTTGAGATGGGTTTTTGAAAAATTTAGACTATCAATATTTGAAAAAAGTAGCAAAATAATCAAAAATGAAAAACTTAATAGCTATTTATTTTCCTTTATCATTTCAATTATTTTATTTTCTGTATTTACCTTATTAAATAAAATTGAAAAAAAAAATAATAGTTTACAAAAAGAAAATAGTATTTTTTTTATTTTTTTAATTTTTATGTTTTTGATTTTATTGTATTTGACTAGGCCATTAGGTGAAATTAGATTTTCTATTTTTGAAATTTTATTTGTAACTATGAGTTTATTTTTTGCAATAAATAAAAATATGCCTCTTTATCTTTTATCAATATTTTTGTGTGTTCTAAATCGTGAAAGTGGATTAATATGTAGTTTTTTTTGGTTAATAATTAATAATTTAAAATTTCAAAATAAGAATATTTTTAAATTAAGATTAATTAATAAATTTGACCTAAAATCTTATTTACCTGTTTTTTTGAGTTTATTTGTTCTACTTTTATTTAATCTAGATATAGTTAAGTGTTTCTTGGATATTGAATTTTTTATACCACCAGATATTTCAGCTCAAGTACCATTTAATAACAACTTATTTAAATTAGATATTAGGTCAGTAAATGCTGTCCTTATAAACTTACTTCTTATTGTATTTATAATGATAATTTTTTATAAAAAAACTATATTACAAAATAAGCTTCTAATTTTGATTAGCTTTTATTTGACAATTTTTTTAATATTTATTCCAATCGACCAATATCAAACTAGAATAATTTTAGTTCCCATGTTGGTGATTTATATTTGTGAATTTACAAGAATTAAATCTAATGTTAAGTAATAACAAGTTTATTCAAAAAATAATCAAAATTTTTTTTTTTTTCTTTTGTATAAAATTGATTTAGAAATATATTGTCTTTGGCAGGTATCGAAATATTTTTATTAAATAATTTAAAAATATCATTATACGATTTTACAAATAATATTCTTTTGTTTAATAATTTCTTTTGTTTTTTTTCAAAATCCCAAAGAGGATTATTTATCACTATAATTGTTGGCACTTTCAAATAGAGTGACTCGATAAGAGTGGTGCTAGGTTGTTCCAATATTACAACATCAGATTGTTTTAAAACACTTAAAGCCTCCATTTTATAGATTTTTAACTTATCTAAATTTTTAGCTTTTTTTATTAATACTTTATCTGCAAAAAAACTTAGGTTTTTTTCATTAAAAGACACTATTAAATTACAATTTTTTTTATTAATTATTTTAGTTAAAAAATCACTTCTAAATTTATATAAATTTAGAGGATCATTTATACCCTCGTTGAAATTAGATACGATGTTATCATTAGATTGGATAATATAACCAATATTTAAAGAAGATTTTTTTTTTATAGGAATATTTTTTATTAGTTTATTAAAATTTTCAGACTCAAATGTAAGATACTGACTATTATGATTGGTATTAAAAAAATAATTTTTTTTTATTAATATTTTTTTTTGGATGTCAGAATAAGTCTGATAAAATGAAAGTTCTGCTTTTGGTAAATTATTGTGTGCCAAATCAGGCCAAAAAAGACCTTTTTTAAAATGCCCTACTGTACCTCCATGGAGTGTAGTTAGTGTTTTTATATTTTTTTTATTAAAAGTCTCTCTAATAGTATTTGATACAAGCGTATTGTGTGATGATAAAAATAATAAAAAGGAATTTTTTTTTATTATTTTTTCAATATTTTTTTTTGTATAGATGACTGTATTAATTATTTTTGGCATCATGTACTTTAAATATTTTTTAAGGAACAAGTCTTTAGTCTTGTTTTTGGTAATTTTCGAATTAAATATCTTTTCTATATTAAAATTTTTAATATAATTTTTATTTAAAAGACTTTCTTTATAAAAAAATAAATTTATATTATTTTTTTTTGCAAATATTTGTGCTTTTTTTTCATATTCTTTGTCTAATAGATACATTAAAAAACATGATTTTTTATTTAAATTCATATTAGTTAGTCCCAAAAATAATTTTTTAAAATTATTTACGCTTGGATCATCATCAGTGTCAAAATAATTATTTTTATAAAGTTTTTTTTTATATAAAATTTTATAAAATCTATTCAAATATTTTTTTTTATAAACTTTTATGCCTTCAACTAAAAAATTAAAATGATCTTCTGTGTTACATTCATAATAAAAAAAGTTATATTCTTTAAATTTATTAACAAGAAGATTTAAATAATTTGAATAAGTTTGTATATATAATAATCCAACACTAAATTTTTGATAATTTGAAAAATAGTTATTTTTTTCAAAAATTTTTTTACTTATCTTAATTTTCTCATCTATTGTTTTTGAAATTAGAAAAGAATCTTTTAATAATTTAGATAAATTACTTTTATTATTTTTTAAAATATCTTTTATATAGATAAATTTTATATTATTTTGAGAGCAATGAATTGCTACCTTGTAATTTAAGGCAATTATCATATCATAAAAGAAATTACTTTTTAGATATTCAGATACATCATTTTCATTATTCAAAATTAATATTTTTTTCATTTTATTTCAGATTAATGAGTTTTTATTTATTTTATATAACATAATGATTATATTCAATTTATGACAAATTTATTTGTTATTTTTTAATTGATTTTTGCCAATGAAAACTATACTTAAATTATATTTTACACATCTGACATGAATGAATTTGTAGTCTCTAAAATTAAAAAAGCCAATCATCTAAACAAAATTTTAGTTGATTTAAATACTCTTTTAGATTTTTATTTAGCAAAGCCAAAAAAGAAAATTGGTCTGCCTATAATTAAAAAAAATATACATTCTAAGATGATTAGTTTATCAAAAATTGATAGAAGTTTATTTGGTAATTTTTTTGATGCTGCTCAATGCTTACCGTCACTTCATTCTTTAAATGAAACGTTAACACATGATATAAAAAAAATTTATGGCTATTCTAATATACAAATTGCAGATTACCCTAGACTAAGATTAGATTTACCAGAAAAAAATTCAGTCCATAATGATCCTTGGCATCAAGAAATAATGGCTTATGACGCTCCTAGAAATTCTATAACTATTTGGCTGCCTCTTGTTGAAATGAAATCTGAATTAGGTAGATTAATGGTAAAAGGTAATACTAGTGATTTAGGAATACTAAAACATAAAATTTTTCCTAAACGTCCCTACATTCGAGTTAGACCTGGGAGTTGGCTAAAACTGCCTACACACAAACCACATGTTAAATTTGGTGAATTTATCTCGTTTAAACATTCTGTGCCTCACAAAAGTTCTAAAAATATCTCTAAAAACAAAGTAAGAATTTCAATTCAAATTAGATACAACTTTTTAGACAATTCAATATATAACCCAGAAAACTACAGACCTACAACACCTAAAGTTAGAATTAGCCAAGATTTAAATTTAGATAAATTAAGAAAATTTAAATTCTAGGAATAAATATATTTTTCTTTAATACGCCATTTTTAACAATTTTATTTTTAATACTTTCTTTCCAGGATATCGCACAAATTATGAATTTAATTAAATGAGATTTTTTTAACATATTTTTTTTTGGATTTTGAATCAAAATTTTATTTTTTTTGTCAATTTTTAGATATTTAATTTTTTTAAAGTTTTCATCAACTAACGTAAGGTTTTTTTTTGAATGTTTATTTAGATAATAAAAAAGATTTAAAAAAATAGAATTACAACCCCAAAAATAAATTTTATTTTTTTCAAATCTATTAATTTTATTAGATAAATCTTTAAAATTATTCATTCGTTTTTTATTTAATATTAAAGCTTTAGTAAAAATTTTTTGAGCTCTTTTGACTAATCTTGGTTTTAATTTAGCATTAGTATGTTTAATATTACTCTTCTGAAAAATCATTCTCACTGAATATTTTCTAGAATTGTGTTCTTTATTCTTACCAATAAAGTCGTACCCAGAATTAATTAATAGATTTTTTAACGTGTCATCTGTAAAATGATGAATATGTTCTGCTGTAAGTAATGTGTCATCACTTTCATACTGGTTAAGATCAGGCACTTCAATTATAATTTTACCTTCATCTTTAATTTTATTTTTTATTCTTTTTAGATATTTTTTTGGATTTGGAATGTGCTCTAAAGTATGATTTAGTAAAATAAAATCATATTTTTTATTTTTAATTTTTGTTTTAGTTAAAAAATCAGAGCCATATGCTTTATATCCATTTTTTTTTAATATCTTTACTAAGTAGTTATTTGAAGATCCTATCTCTAAAATTGTTTGTTTTTTTTTAGCAATTTTCTTAAAAAAGTTTAGTTGTTTTTTAATGTCATAATCAGGATCTAAAGATCTATTTAAAAATTTATTACTATAAAATTTCTTTAAACTTAATGCGGTTGGTTCGGGGTTTGAATAAACAAATGAACACTCCTTACAAATTACATCAAAACATTTAAGATTAAAGATGCCTATTTTTGTAGGGAAACTTGAGTGTCTACTTTTGATATTAAATCTTATAAATTTATTTGAATTACAAACTGGACACTTTACTTTGTTAAATCTAAGTTTAGTCATTTCCAAATGTTTAATTTATAATTTAAAAATAATCTAATTATAATTGAATTAAATAAGATTAAGATATAAGGTATAAGATATAATACAAATTTATGACTTCAAATACATCATTAAATATTCTTTTAATTGACCCCTGTTATTCCTCTAAGGGAATTTCAAATAATATAATTCCCCTTGCTGTTGGTTTGATTGGTAGTCATGTTTTAAAAAATTTTCCTCAAGCAAATATTAAAATTTTAAAACTAAGTGATGATATAATTAAATATATAGATGAAACTAATATTGATATTTTAGGTGTTTGTAATTACTTATGGAACACAAATTTATCCCTTAAACTTTCTAATTATGCAAAATTAAAAAATCCCAAAACTTTAATTGTATATGGAGGCCCTGAAATTAATAGACTGCCAATTGATAAAAAAAAATTTGTTGAAAAGTATAATCACGTAGACCTATTAGTTGAACGAGAGGGTGAACTTGCATTTTCAATGATTGTTTCTAAATTTTTAGAAGATGATAAAGATAAATCTAAAATAAAAAATCATATTGCTGAATTAGGAAATTGTTTTTTTCTTAATGAAAAACAAGAGTTTATATCGGGACCAGAGCTTGTAAGAATAAAACATTTAGATGAAATTGAATCACCTTATGTTAATGGTTTATTTGATGAATTTTTAAAAGCAGGTACTTTTCAACCTTTAATACAAACCAATCGTGGGTGTCCATATAAATGCACTTTTTGCCATGAGGGAATGTCTTATTATAATAAAATTCATTATCGTTCACTCGATTATGTAAAAAAAGAATTAACTTATATTGCTGAAAGAATAAATCCACCTGTTGGTTTACATATTGCAGATTCAAACTGGGGTATGTATAAACAGGATATTGATATAGCTCATCATATAGCGATGCTTAAAGATCAATACAAATGGCCCATGTATATACACTGTAGTACAGGTAAAAGTCAGTTACCAAGAATACTTGAGACTGCAAAAATACTAGATGGTGCTTTAAGAATCACTAATGCCGTTCAGTCTCTTAATAATGACGTTTTGGAGACTATCAAAAGAACAAATTTACATAACCTACAAGAATATATTGAAAGTATGGAAACTATTTCTGAGCCAGATATAATTTTACCTCTACCAAACGAAACTTTGAGTAGTTTTATGAATGGTTTAAATACTCTATTGGATACTAAAGCACCAATTAGATTTACAGTTCATCCCACATTATTATTAAGCAATACTGATATGCTTAGAGAATATAAATCAGGCAAATATGGAATTAAAAAAAGATATAGACAAAATCAAAATTTAGTAGGCTATGTTGATAATGAGCTAATATGTGAAACTGAATGCAACGTATTTTCAACTGAAACTATGCCAGAAAATGATGTTATGGTTGCAAGAAAATATGTGGTGATGATGGATGCTCTTTTAAGAGAAGAGCCAGTAAGTGAAATATTTTATTACCTGGATAATAAAAAAATTCAAAGAAGTAAGTTAACAATGTCAATGATTCAGAACCTTGATAAAGCTCCAAAAGAAATACAAGAGTCGTTTAATGAATATGTTGACAGTTTATATGAAGAAAATTTTGAAAATGAGACCGATGTTTTCAATTATGTAAAATTGAATAAAGAAGACTATTTAAATGGAAGAAAAGGTGGAGATTTATTAAGGTATTCACAAAAACTATGGATTGACCATTTTGATGCTATGTTAAAATGGATTTTTTCAAATTTAAAAATTCTCTGTAAAAAAATTCCTGATCATATTTCAGAAATAGACAGCATCAAACAATTTATAAATTGTATTTATATTGAAAGAAGTAACAAATATAATAATGAATCTATAATTGAATATGATTTTAACTATGATTTAATTGGTTGGATGAAGCACTACAAAGAAAAAAATATTAGCGACTTTAAAAAAAAGACAACATTAAAATTTTTAATTACAAAAACATCTCAAATAGAAAAAAACATTGTATGGAAAAGCTTTGGATTTAACTTAGAAGAAGGTGATAAATATGAGTTTTCTGGCTTAAAAAGACTTTATCTATCAAGGTTAAAAAGAAATATATTAAATAAGAATGGTCAAAAAATTAATATTAAGTTGTCTCAAATGTCAGATTTCAATGAACAGATAAGTGTAGATAAGTATGCACGAGGAACAGATATTAATTTTTAATATCTTTTAATTGAATTTTTTTGTCCTTTAATAATGTTCGACTTGATTTTTTTCCTATGATTTTTTTATAATATTTTGGGTGCAACCCCGTAGCGGGTCGCATTAGAGCAGTATTTTTTAATGAAAATTTTTCACCTTTAGCTATTTGAGATATAGAAGTGATGCTTCTTCTGTATATTTTCTTAAATTTTTGTTCAGCTTTTTTTGGTTTAATGTCTGAACTTCCTAAAATTAAATGAATTCTTTTTACACTATCTGCTAATTCTTTAAATTCTTTTGGGTCAGATGACATAATATGATCTGGTCCAATAAGATTTTTATTTAATGTAAAATGTTTTTCAATAATTTCTGCTCCTAATATCGTTGCTACGATACTTGCCTCAATACCTAAAGTGTGGTCAGAATAACCTACACTAACATTGTATTTTTTTCTTAATGAAACCATTCTCAATAAATTGGCATCTTTAATAGACGTTGGATACATTGATACACAATGTAAAACGATAACTTTAATTTTTTTTTTTTTAAAAAAAGATAAAGCTCTAGTAATCTCCTCAGAATTTGCCATTCCTGTAGATAAAATTATATTTCTTCCAAGTGTTGCAACATGTTCTAATAATGGATAATTTATTAAATCTTCTGAGCTTAATTTTATAGCTTTTATCTTTAGTTTTTTCATTAAGTTTGCAGATGATTTATCAGCTACCGAACTAAGAAAATCTACTTTATTTTTTTTACAAACCTGAATAATTTTTGATAACCATTTTTCTGAAAATTCTAATCTTTTAAACATATCGTACATGTTTTCAGATTTATTTCCTTTTTTAGTCTTATATTTAAAGAGCAGTTTTTTTTTTGACATAAATTCATCTGCATTAAACATTTGAAATTTAACAGCATCTGCACCTGCTTTTGCTGCTGCCTTAATAGTTTGAATTGCTAAAGATAATTTACCATTATGATTAACTCCAATTTCAGCAATTAAATAAGGTTTTTTTTTTAAAAAATTCATAATTAAAATTTGTTATACCAACTATTTGAATTATTAAGCTCTTCTTTGGTTATATTATTAGACATAAGTATTTTTTTACTTTCTGGTCCACAATTAAAAAGAAGATCTAGTACACTCAAATGTGACACGAAATTATTAAACCTTTGTTCGTATGTTGGATGATTATAATTTTGAAAATATATATATATTTTTTCTTTGTTAAATTTTTCAACATTTACATAATTTATTCCTTGTTCTCCAAAAACTACCGCAGATCCATTCAATCTTTTGCATTGATTTAATATTAATTCATCTTTTTTTCCTAAAAAATCAACTTCTGACATTTTTATAATTTCGCACTCATTAATGTCCAAACAGTTTTTAAAATAGTTGAATTGATACCAACATAAATCAACTAAATTTTTCCATTCTGTATTTAGATACATTTTTTCTATGTCTTCTGCATAATAGTGAAAAAAAGGAGCTTTCTTATAGTTTATTTTTATAGTTTCCCAGTGTTTTTTTTGCCAAAATTCTTTCGCATTTTCTCTATTGTTAGAAATTTTTATTTCATTAATATTTTTTTGTTTTGACTCTTTTTTACTTATAGGCACAGTTAACAAAAAATCTTTGTTGGGCGTTTTTATTTTATTTCTATTATTCCAGTCTCCATCTAAATATTGGACAGTATCCATATATACAAATTTATCACATAGACTTAATTTATGAAAAAGACCTAACCATGGTAAATAAACTGGTTGATGACCTGATATGATTATCATTTTTTAAATATATAACTGAAGTTTATCAATTGCTTGTTCGATTTTAATTAAATCTTTTTTCTTTAAAGATGGATAACAAGGTAAAGAAATTGTATTCTTTGTTAAATGAATGGAGTTTTTAAGTTTTTTATTTTTACTTAAAAGTTCCCAAGTTTCTAATGGATTTATAGTTTCTATACCAAGTTTTTTAAATTTATCTATCAGCCGTTTTGGGTTTTTATTCATCATAACTGTTCTAAATCTAACTGGTTTAAATGTTTTTTTTGAATATTTAACATCCAATAATGGTATTCTTAAATCACTATAAAACTTGAAGATTTCATCTCGCTTTTGAACGAATTCGTCTATTCTTTTAAGTTGAATACGGCCCATAGCAGCCTGAATATCTGTCATTTGAAAGTTAAATCTTATTTTTGAATCCTTTCTAAGATCAAATGCCAGATAGTCTTTAACTTCTCTTATCAATGCTGTATTTTTAGATGCAAGCATTCCTCCTTGCCCAGCTGTAGTCATCATTTTAGTTGCATAAAAAGAAAAAATACTAACATCACCCATTAATATTGGTTTACCATTATATTCAGCACCTAAAGCCTGACAAGAATCTTCTATAAAATTTACAGAATTTTGTTTCTTAATATCAGATGGAAAACCGTAAATATGAGGAATTATTACGATACTATTTTTATCATAATTATAGCTCCTCATATTTGGTGTTCCCTCTTCTATATCTCTCAAATCTTCTATTCCATTAATTAAAGAAGTAGCATTTCTCAACGAAGAACATGAGTAGCTTGGATATATTACTTTTTTATTTTTCGCATTAAGTGCCCTCAATGCCAAGTATAATGCTGATGTTCCATTATTTACTGCTACAACATTTTTTTCAGGCAAATGCAAGTATCTAGCAAATTCCTTTTGAAACTCTTCGACTTCTCTACCTTGAGATATTTTTTTACTATTAACCACTTTTGAAATAGCTAAAATTTCTTTAGATCCGATTGTTGGACGATTATGTGGAATCATTTTTTTAAATTTTTTTTATAGTAGTTTTTTTTAATTACAGGAGGATTCCCAACTACTAACGAGTATGGTGGTATTTTGATATTTTGAAGAATAGTACCAGCACCAACCACTGAATTATTGGCTATTGTAACACCTCCTAGAATTACTGAATGAGAGCCTACAAAAACTTTATCTCCTAAGATTATAGGTTTTTTAGTTATATGTTTTTCTATACCAATACATTTTTTGTGACTATCGGCGACATTAATAGATACAAATGAAGCAATATCACAGTGACTACCTATAGAAATTTTTGAACCCTTTGAGTTTATTTCAGAAAAACCACCAATATAAGTGTTTTTACCTATTTTTGGTTTTCCATTAATCCAAACAAGAGGATGATATTTATTTTTTTTATTATCAATTAATTTAAAAAAAAGATCTTCAAAAATTTTTTTATTCATTATTTTTTAAAATTAAATATTTTAAGTGCGTTTTCACTAAAAATTTTTTTTCTTGTATCTATCGAAATTTTTAGTTCATTAATTTTTTTAATTGGGAAGCTTTGATTAAAACAATGATTAAAAGGATAGTCAGTTCCAAATAATAAATTCTTTGAATTAATTTCACTAGAAAATTTTACCATATCCATTGTTTTACTCACAGATGTAATGAAATATACATTTTTAATAATTTTTTTAATTTTTGGCATCAATGCATAAATTGTTAATAAACCACCTAGATGAGGAATTATCACTTTTAAATTTTTGTTTTTTTTTAAAAAGGATAAAGTTCTAAACGGAGAATCTCCATTAAGTGTTTGTGTCGGATGAGCTGTGTAAATTTTTAAAAACATTTTTCTTTTTTTAATTATATTAATAATAGGTGTTAATTTTTTATCATTAATATTAATATTCTGCCATTTAGGAATTATTTCAACACCTAGATATTTTTTTTTATCTAAATTAATAATATCTGAAACTGCTTTTTTAATATTGTGAGTGGGAACATTGTAAAAACCTAAAAGTCTATTTTCATATTTATCTAAACAATATTTGACATATTCATTATTTGCTTTTAATGCTCCTCTATTTACCCATGCTAATCCACTTATAACAGCATATCGGATTTTATTTTTATTCATGGATTTAATTAAAGATTCAACATTCCAAAGTTTAATTGCTTTTTTAATTGACCTATCTTGATAAATATCTCTGATAGGCCCTTCATTAGAATTCTTTAAATAATTTGGATTTCTACCAGCTTTGTGGACTACTCGTACCTCACAATCAATTACTGCGCATTTCATCATATAGAAAGCATTTTTAACCTTAATATTTCTTTTTTACTATTAAATAATTTGTGTGTGATTGGCTTGTTAAAACTTTTTGATTAGTGTTTGGTTTATAACCAATAAATTCTACAATATCTAATTTTTTAAATTTCTTTATCTCATTTAAAATAATATTTTTTTCATACCAGGTGTGTTTAGCTTCTGGAAAAAAGTTGGTTGAATTAAATTTTTCCCAATTTTTATTTTTAAAATCCATTATTAATAATCCATTTTTTTTAAGTAATTTACTAGATTTACTGAATATATTATGAAGTGTAATATTTGATTTTGACATAACACCTATACATGTAATTAAGTCAAAATTATTTTTATTATATTTTAAAAAATCCATATTAAAAAATTTTATTTTTAATTTTGTATTTCTTTTTTTAGCAATATTAAAAAGTTTTTCAGAAAGCTCCAAACCAATTGGATTAATTTCTGGGAATTTTTTTTTAACTATGAACTGTAAGTTTCCAGTTCCAGAACCAACATCTAGCCAATCTTTTATATTTTTGGATATAAATTTATCAATTATAAAATTATAACGATTATTCATTGATTTTTCAGATCCCCATCTTAATTTTTTAAAATCTTCCTTTTCATTTGCAGAATAATTATATTCGTTTTTTATGTCCGATACCGTGTATGGAGTATTTTTTTTATTATCTATTAATAGAAAATAATTGCAGAGATCTACTGCTAGCTTCTTTGATCCATACAAAAATAAATCATTTTTTATTAGATGATGATTTGTTATATTTTTTTTTTCTTCACGTTGTATTGCTTTAATCAATTTAACGTCCGTTACATACTTATAAAAACCTAAATAATTTATTGAGGTAAATTTATTCATCTCTTGACCTAATATTTTTTGGTTGTTGGCTAAAGCTAAACAAATAGTTGGCGTATTTTGTGATTTTAGTTCATACAACATGCTACCTGCTGAAGAAATTGCATATTTAGCTTGTGACATTAATTTACTAATATCTTTAGGATTATGATGAGCTATAATTTGTTTATTATTTTCCCATTTTTTAATATTTCTGATATTTTTATGGCCTGGCCCATATATAACATTAATATTCAATATTGATTTTTTTAATAGAGCTTTAATTAATCTATCTATTTGATTTGTAGGATCGCTACCTCCCACACATAAAAAAATATTATTTCTCTTTTTTAATTTTCTTTTTTTTAAAAATTCATCTCTTAAAATGATATATTTTTTTCCAGACCAAATTTTTAGGTTAGTAGGATATTGTGATTTGTGTGCATAAATATTTGGATTAATTACACCAAAAACATTATTGGGTACTTTAAATTCACAATCATCAAAAATTATAATTTTCTCATAAAATTTACGTAAATTTTTGTAATATCTGTCTCCATAATAATACTTATCAACAATGCAAACATCTGCTTTTGGATAGTTCTTTTCTATATTGTCATTTTTAATCCAATGTTTTGTGCTTTTAAATTTTATATCGAATGTATTAACAATCAATAAGGCTTTATGGCCTTTCTTGATAAGTTCTTCTGCTAGTATTTTACATCTATTAAAATGCCCATAACCAAGTTTTGATGAAAAACTTGTCAAAAGTACAAATTTTAACTTTTTACTCATTGTATTGATAAAAACTATAACCCAACTCTAATTATGCATGACCATCTTGGGCTTCCTAATTTTTTAGGAGCCGTACCATGCTGTACATATTTTCCAATTGTTAAAAGTTCACCTGTAGAAAATGTTTTTTCAAAAGTTTGTTTTTTCCAAAGTTTTTGATTTTTTAAAATATTATATTTTTTTTTATCTAGTACATGTGTTAGTGGTTTATTTATTACTTTTTTTGATACTAATAATCCACCATAAAGTTTTTTAATTTCATGTAAGGAAATCCAAAATACTAAAAATGATTTTGACTTCATGCCTGGGTATTCCTGATGGATGGGATAAGTTCTCAATGAAGATTTTTCTATAACTCTCAATCCTTTTGTAAGAATTCTAATCTTATTTTTTTTAAACATTTTCTTTGCAGTTTTTAAAACTTTAGGTATTAAAATTGACTGTATAGTTTTTAGCTTATTAAATTTATTATAAATGTCCGTCCACTCTTTTTTTTTTTTTATAAACTCATAACATGCATTCATTTGGGATAAATTCGTTTTTTTTAATAATTTATTATCTATTTTTGTTAACATCAAATTATGAATCTCCAACAAGATAGCGTTAACTTCTGATTTTGATATAAAATTTTTCTTTGAATATATTTTTCTACTTATGTGGTCTTCATTCATACTTTCTACCCAACTCAAAAGCTTCAGCTGCCTTAGAGCCTACTACTGCGCCTCTCCATTCAGCAAGTGCTTTAATTCCAGCTAATGATCTTGGATGTGGAGATTTTTTTAATTCAGATTTGTAAAATTTTAATGCCTTAATTTTGAGATTGATTGTAGAGCTTATGTCAAAAAACCAATTAGGTGAAAATAAATTTTTCTTTGAAGAAATTTGCCATTCTGTACTTGATGGAATTTCAAAAAATAATAAAGTTTTCACATTATTACCTTTTTGTGGTCGGCATGCCGTAATAACAGCCTTACTAATCTTTTGGTGATCAATATTTAGATCACCCCAATGATGGGTAAAAATAATATTTGGTTTAATTTTTTTTATTTTTTTTTCAATAACTTGTGTTATCTTTAGTAGTGGAATCTTATCAAGCTGGTTGTCAGGAAAATTTTCAAAATCAGGTTTGTTGATACCAAGCAAATCACACGATAATTTGCAGGCTTTTCTTCGCAGAATAAGATTTTCTTTTAATACCTTATCTTTAAGGTCTCTAGAGCTAACACCGTCTGAAATAATTAAGACATCAACATTATCACCATTTTTAGACATTTTTGCTACAGTTCCACCACAACCTAACACTTCATCGTCTGGGTGCGCAGCAATTATTAGGATATTATTATTATTTTTCACTTTGGTTAATTAATTTATACTTTAATTCCGCTTTTTTCCAATCGTCAATTGTGTCAATATCTTGAGCCAAATGACTTTTGATATTAATAATTAATGAATTTTTTGAAAAAATCATTTTTTTTTTAACCCAGGCATTAACTGTACCCCAATAAAATTGTCCAGCATCATGATAAGTTTCTTCTAAATCTTGACTATTATATTTATAAAATTTAGGAAAAATCATTTTAAGTTTATTCTTTTTTAATGAAAATGCACGCTGGATTGGGTAATCATATTTAGTTGCTGAAAATATATAGTCCATTTTTTTTTTTTTTATCTTATTAAAACCCATAATCAGGTCTGCTGATCTTATAAACGGAGCAGTTGCACTAATACAACAAACATAATTACGTTTTTTTATTTCTAATTCTTTTATTGTGTGTTTTATTACTTCATCAATTCCAATTTTATCATTTGAGTATTTCTTTGGTCTTAAAAAAGGTATTTCTGCTCCATATTTTTTTGCAATTTCAGCTATTCTTTTACTATCTGTAGAAACTATAATTTTATCAAAGATTTTAGATTCCTTTGCTGCCTTTAATGACCAATAAATGATTGGGAAACCAAAAAAAAGTTTTGTATTTTTATTTAATATTCTCTTGCTGCCAGACCTTGCTGGTATAATTGCTATATTCATTTTAAATTCTTTTTACAAATTTTTTCAATACTATTTATTACTTTATAAACTTCATATTTTCTTAAACTATAATAGATGGGCAGTGATATTTCTTCCTTATAAAAATTTTCTGATACTGGAAAATCATTTCTTTTGAATTTAAATTTTTTTTTATAAAATGGGTGTAGATATGTCGGTATATAATGAACCTGTAATCTTATGCCTACTGCAAGCATTTTCTTTAAAAATAAAGATTTTGTTATTTTGAGTTTATTAAATTTTATTAATAATGGATATAAATGAAAAGAGTGTAAATTATTTTCATTTATTTCTGGTTTTTTAAATATATTACTATTAAAATTTTGAGAATATATTTTGGCAATTTGATTTCTTTTTTTAACAAACTTATCAAGTTTTTTAAGCTGACTAACTCCTAGCGCAGATTGAATATCTGTTAATCTATAATTATATCCTATTTCTATCATTTCATAAAACCATGAAACATTGCTTCTTTTAATTCCATGTGATCTTAGCCTATTAACTTTACTATAAAGTTTTTTATCATTTGTTAAAATTGCTCCTCCTTCACCAGAGGTTATATTTTTCACTGGATGATAACTGTGTATAACTACATCAGCATATTTTATTGCATATTTTGTATCTTTTTTATAACCCGCCCCTAAAGCATGACAATTATCATTTATAATTTTAATTTTATATTTTTTTGATATTTTTCTTAAACTGCTCCAATTAGCTGGGTTACCTGCAAAATCTGTCACAATAATTGCTTTGATTATTATTTTTTTTTTTTGATAAAATATAATTTTTTTTTCAAGTTTAAATATATCTATATTGTACGTTTCTTTATCTATATCGACAAAATCGGGACTTGCCCCAACATAAAGCGCTGAATTTGCCCCTGATATAAAACTAATTGGAGAACACAGGATAGTATCATTTTTACCCCAACCAAGAGCAATAGCTATTAAATGTAATGCTGCTGTTCCATTTGACACCACAGAGCAATATTTAGAACCAAATTTTTTTTTAATTTCAGACTCAAATTGAATTACTTTTGGACCTTGTGTCAACCAGCCACTTGAAAGTGTTGAAAGGACGGCTTTTTTATCTGCTTTGTCGATAAAATGTTTACCGTAGGTTATCATATATATCTTTTATTCATCAGAAACATTTTTTTTAATAAGAGTCTTAAGTTCCTTGATTGATAAAAAATTTTTATTATTTTTACTATTATAACAAAAACCAATTTTACAAGGCTTTGCTATGTTTTTATTTTTTTTCATGAAATATTTTTTATTTAAACTGGTATATTGAGAGTCTGGTATGATTATATAATAATCTTTAAACTCCATTGCATTATAAGAGTCCGACTCTGTTATCATTTCTTCATGCAATTTTTCACCTGGACGAAGTCCTATTATTTTTGGTTTAATATTTGGTGCAATTGCTTTTGCTAAATCTAAGATTTTAAATGATGAAATTTTTGGAATAAAAAGTTCACCTCCTTGCATATTTTTTAAAGATTTAAAAACAAAGTCTACACCTTCATTTAGAGTAATGCTAAACCTGGTCATATTTTCATCTGTTATCGGTATAAAATTTTTTTTTTTACATTTTAAGAAGTAAGGAATTACCGAGCCTCTGCTACCCATAACATTCCCATATCTCACTACTGAAAATTTAATATTTTTACTTCCCTTAAAATTATTGGCTGCAATAAATAGTTTATCAGATGCTAATTTTGTTGCGCCGTAAAGATTGATTGGCGCTGCAGCTTTATCCGTACTTAAAGCAATCACTTTTTTTACATTAGTTGATAATGATGCATCTATAACATTTTGACTTCCAATAATATTGGTCTTAACTGCTTCAAATGGGTTATATTCTGCAATCGGAACATGCTTTAGAGCGGCTGCATGAACAACTATATCTACCGTATCCAAGGCTTGTCTTAATCTTGGTAAATCTCTAATGTCACCAATAAAATATCTGATAGCTGTATTTTTATTTCCTGGAAAAATTTTTTGCATTTCAAACTGTTTTAGTTCATCTCTGCTATAAACAATGATTTTATTTGGTTTGTATTTGTGTAATAATTTTTCAATAAATTTTTTACCAAAAGAGCCTGTTCCCCCAGTAATTAATATAGTTTGATTTGTAAACATTTGTATTTATAAGTTTTTAATAAATCTAAAATAGTTTTATAGCTAACTATATCAATTATAAAATAGATTTGACATTTTTAAATTTTCTTTGTAAATATCAAATGTACTGAAATGCATGGTGGGAAATCAGTGTTAAATTCATTGGCTCTTCCTGGAACCGTAAAGTCGGAGCGCCACCCAGTATAGTCCGTTGTTGAATGATGGCCAGGAAAAGTCTAATTCTACTATGAAAAATAAGCATCGGCATTAAATTAACTGGATTAGAGCTAAAGTTCTTAATCCAATAAATAATGTAAGGTTGCTAATGAAGATACTGTTTTTAAGTCTAATTTTATTTTTTAATTTTTTTGAATTTGCAAAATTTTATGCAAAGGAAATTCCAGTTATTGTTATATCTGCTGGTAAATCACCCCAATCAAAGAGCACTGTAGGTAGCGACGTTACAGTTATTGATAGAAAAACTATAGAAAATTCAAATGAGTATTTTATTGGTGATATTTTAGATAATAATTTAAATGGAATGAATCAATTTCAAAATGGAGGATATGGAACTGTTGCGGGGATTCAATTAAGGGGTCAGCCTAAAAGATATACAACTGTTTATATAGATGGTGTTAAAGTTTCAGATCCTTCTACTCCATCTAATGATTATTATTTTAATAATTTAGTATCTGGATCCTTTGATAGAGTTGAAATCTTAAAAGGAGCTCAGAGCTCACTATATGGTAGTGGTGCATTAGCAGGAACAGTTCAATTATTTTCAAAAAAAGGGCAAGAAGGACATAACAATGATATAAATATTTCAGCAGGCTCTTTCAACACACAAAAGGTTGATTTAAGTTTTGATGGAAAATATGACAATTATGATTATTTTGTAGGTTATACCAATTTTGCAACTGATGGTGAGTCAGCAATGACGGATAACTCTGAGAAGGATGGCTATAGAAGTGATAGTTTAACAATGAACTATGGTTACAATTTTAATGAAAATTTAAGAGTAGAAAGTTATCTATATCATAATGACTCATTCTTAGAATACGATGCTGTAGACAATACGCGAACTGATTCAAATGATGTTACTGATGATCAGTCAACTAGTTATACCGGACGATTAATTTATGATGTTGGAAATCTAAAAAATACAATATCTTATAATAATACCTACATTTTAAGAAATACTACTGGCTATAATTTAGCAAAAACAAATTATTATGGTTATAGAGATGCGATTAATTTATTATCAGAATATAATTTTGATCTAGATAATAAAATTATATTTGGACTTGATAATGAATTTGATGCAGCTGAATTAAAAAGTTATTACGCAGGAAACAAATATAAGGAAAGTGATGAAGCAATTTATTCTCAATATTTTGATTTACAACTACGACCAAGAGAGGATACCTACACTACTTTTGGTTTAAGAAGAGATGATCATACAACTGCTGGAGATTATTACACAAGTAGAGCAACGATAACTTACAAGGTCGATAATAACACAAAATTGAGGGGTAATTTAGGAACTTCTGTAAGATTTCCATCTTTAAATTCTTACCACCATGGACATTCTTTAAAAAATAAAGAAAGTTTGAAAGCAGAAACTGGTAAAAGTATTGATATTGGTGTAGAAAAATTTTTTCCAGAAAATAATATTAGCTTAAGTGCCACTACTTTTTTCTTAGAATATAAAAATGACATTAAAGGGTGGGCGTCTCATGGAGGAGGTTTACAGTATACCTATTCAGGTGAGGCCAATCAGTATGTTATTGATAATAGTAATTCAAAAACAGAAAGTTATGGTTTGGAATTACAAACTAATTGGAAACCTAATAATGACTATGCTTTAGGTTTTGGTTATACAAGAACAGAGTCTTACGATGGTACTACTTGTGATAATCCAGACTCATCAGCAGGTCCAGAATCTGCTGCATGCATTGATGAGATGAATGTTAGAGTTCCAAGACACCAAATAAATCTAATAGGAACAAAAATTTTCAATAACGACTTATCTCAAACGCTTAAAATCAAATATGTGGGTGAAAGAAGAGATTATGGAAATACGAATAATAATTTTGAGGATGTAATACTTTCTGAATATTTAACTGCAGATTTGATTATAAATTATAAATTATTTAATGCTTATAATTTAAACATATCGGCTAAGAATATTTTAAATAAAAAATATTCTGAAGCATATGAATATAAAGCACCTGGTAGATCTATGAATTTAAAACTGAGAAAACAATTTTAATTCTTAATTATGACAGCATCACCATGCATAAAAGTTTGTAAGATAGATCTGAAGACCAATGTATGTATGGGATGTGGTAGAAGCATTAAAGAAATATCAGATTGGACTAATATGGATGATAAAAAAAAAGAAAAATTACTTTTAAATTTAAAAGATAGAGCTAATGAAAGATCATCTTAACATCACTACAAATTATAGTCATTCTTTATAATCTTTACTTGTTATAAGAGGTTTATTTTAATATAAAACTAAGAAATGAGTTATTTAAAGATTTCTGTAGGTATATTTATTGCTTTAGCAGCAAGCAGGCTTATTCCACATCCCCCAAATTTTACAACTTTATTAGCATTAACCTTTTACATTCCTGCATTACTAGGATTAAGATATCTTCCAGCATTAATAGTAAGTTTTGCAATAACTGATTTTATTATAGGCTTCCACTATGTAATTCTTTTTACTTGGGGAAGTGTATTTTTTATCGGACTAGTTTCTCAACATTTTTTGAAAAATAGATTATATAGAATTTTTGGCGCATTATTTGGTGCTTTTTTATTTTACATAATCACAAATTTTGGAGTTTGGTCTTTAGGGTCATATGGATATACATTTAATGGTTTAATTTTATCCTACACATTAGCTATCCCATTTTTCATGCATAGCTTGATTTCTACATTTATTTTTTCAGCTACAATAGAAACTGTCTATAAATTTTATAACTTAAAAGTTAAAAATATAAATTAAATTTTTTAGATATGCCTATTTTTTTTTCGTCGAAAAAATTAGCATTTAATTATATTTTTGAATATTTAAAAAAAATTCAGTAAACTTAATAATAAGTGATGGTAGATCAATTAAAGGATTACTAAACTCCAAAATAAAGTATCTTAATCTGAATGATAGAAAAATTATGCTTAGTGATGAGCAACTTGTAAAAAAAACTCGAATCTAAGAAATGATAAGGCTTTCTATAACTTAATTAAAAAAAAATTATTAAAAAAAAGAATTTTTTTAATTATGAAAAAGAATATTATGACGAAAAGTATATTAAAATTTTTTCAAAAAAGATTAAAAAAATTAATTTTAAAATAACTATAATGGGTCTCGGGTCTAACGGACACATAACAAGTATATTTAATGACACTTATAAGAGTAGTAAAATTTTTTATAATGTTACTAAATCACCTAAAAAACCAAAAAATAGGGTAACAGTATCTATTAATAATATCAAAAAAACACATAAAATATTTTTATTAGCAAATAAAAAAACAAAAAAAAAGAATTAAGAATTCTAATAAAAATAATATAATAAAAGTGCTAAAAAAGAATATTGAGCTAATAGTTTTTTCTTGAAGTAAAAGTCATAATTAATTTCTTATTTTTATTTTTTTGTGAATAAAATTTGAAAGTCTATTGGCAAAAGCTATAATTGTAAAAGTTGGATTATATACACTAGAATTTGGAAATATAGAGCTACCATTTATATATAAATTTTTTAGAGTTTTAAATTGTAAATTTTTATTTACAGGATTCGTGGATGAGTTGCCAAAAATTAGCCCTCCATGGTGATGATTATTTGTTTCAAAATTGATAAGAAAATCTTTTTTTATAAATTGATAACCAAAAATCTCTATTTGATTTAGTAATTTAATATATTTATTATACTCTTTTTTTGCAAAATTAAGGTTTTTATCACTAAAACTTGTAAATATATTAAACATAATTTTTCTTTTATTGTTTATTTTGTCAGCAAGTTCAATAAAACAATCTGACGAAGGAAAATGCTCAAATGCTAAACTTACATTAATCTTATTAATACTACCAAAAAATTTATTATGTATTCTTTTTAAAAAAGTTTTTGGTTGGGACATCTCAAAGCTAAAAAAAACAACACTATTTCCAGTTTTTTTTGTTTTTAAATTTTTAAATTTTAAACCAAATATTTCATTGATAAAATGAATTTTTTTTTTTATAAATGATTTACTTATCTTTGAAGAAGAGTGAAAACTTCCAATATCTACCGAGGGATGAAATGTTAACTTTTTTCCTAACTTATTCTTTTTAATAAAAGATGGATAACTCTTAAAAGTGTCTAATAAAACTTTATTAGATTCCAAGCAACCCAAAGAGAGATTATGGTAATCCGCGTAAACTTTAATTATTTTTCCGTTTTTTTTTATATTTGCATGTTTAATTAGATTCTTATTTTTGTTGATTTCAAAATTAAGTAACTCAGAATTATAAATAATATTTATATTTTTTGAATTTTCAATTTTATATTTTAATTCTCTTATAACTTCACCAAAACAGTAGCTCAATGTTTGTGAACCTTTTTTTTGTTGTATACTTTCTTTTTTACTAAAATTAATAAATGATTTTATATCTAGTTCTTGAAAATCTTTTTTTATATTTATTGATAAACTGGTATTTAAATATTCTATTATTTCTTCATAATTTTTATCAACTTCATCATAGCTTATAGGCCAACTCCATCTCTGAAAATCTTCTTTATCAAATTTAAAAAATTTTCCCCCTACTCCTTTTTTCTCCCATAAACTAGCTGTGCCAAAAAAACCTTTAGCTCTTTCTAGATTGTTGTCTTTAAAAAAGACTATTGGTCCATTAATTTTTTCAATGGTTTTTATTTTAGAAAAATCTTTTTCTTTTCCTAGCTCATAAACATTAATTTTTATATCTGTATCAAAAAAATTTCTCAAAAAAAAAATGCTGGCTGGGCCAAGTCCATAAACGGCTATTGTGCTATTATGCATAATATAAATACTTTTTTAAATTTTTATTTTATATTTTTTATGATTTGTATAAATAAATTCACAAAAATCAAAGTTATGTTGGTTATCTATATCTGTTGCCATTAATGAGTTTAAAATATAAAAATATGGTTTTTGCCCAACACAAGATCCCCATTTAATTAGGTCTTTTTTTTTTAAAATGTTAATAACAAATGGCAAAGAAATTAAAGGTTTAAGATCTTGGGACCTTGGCCATGGTGACCTTTTAAAATTAATTGGTTTGTCTTTAAAAAAAAAATTTTCTTTATTTTCTATTGCACTAAGTAAGCAATCATAATTTTTATTTCTTTTTTGAAATATTTTAACAGCATCATCATATATCTTGTGATTTGCAAGAGGGTTGGTAACATTTATCCAGGCAACATACTCTGTGCTAACTTGTTTTGCTAAATTAGAATAAACCTCACTCATTGAAACTAAGCTAGTTGAAAAATACTTATCTCTTAAGTGAGTCTTGAATCCATATTTTGAAGCTATATCTAAAACTTTACTATCTTCAGATGATATTATAAAATTTTTAAACTCTTTAGTTTTAGATAGCTGTTTTAATTTTAACTTATACAAGTTCGTGTTACCGAATTTTCTTAAATTTTTATTTTTAACCCTCTCAGAGATACTTTTAACTGGTATTATTCCTTCTATCTCAATTTTTTTCATGTTTAATTAATTTTATATTTTTTTAAATTATTATAGTCAGTTTTAGTGTTTATATTAAACCAGTAACTACTATAATTATTAGTATATATCTTTATATTTTTTTTTTTAATTATTTCATTTAACAAAATCTCCCATGTATAATTTTTTCCATTTTTTAAAAAAAAAATTTTCATAAAATCAAATATCAATTTCATTGAATGTGGTGAAAATTTATTGATACAAGCTATTTCTCTTCTGCACAATTCTTGTTTATTTTGTTTTTTTTTTATCTCTTTAATTAAATTATTTTGATTACTTTTAATGATCCACCCATCAATTTTTATTGTATTATTATTTTTAATAACACTTCCTATCATATCTTTTTTGTTTGAATCTATAATTTTTTTTAGCAAGTTATACTTGTAAAAAATGTCTGCGTGCATAACTATCAATGATTTTTTTTTATTCCAAATATTTCTAAATGAATACCAGCTATATGATGATCCAACACTTCTATAATCTTTTACTTTATAAAAAGTAAGTTTAATATTCTGATATTTTTTTAAAGATCTGATAATACTATTTGATTTATACCCAACTGCTACATTGATATTTTTTATTCCTGATCTAATTAAATAATCTACAGTTTGGTCTAAGATGCTTTTATTCTTATATTTTAAAAGACACTTTGGTAAAACTTTTCCGATTTGATTCATTCTTGAACCATAACCTGCTGCTAAAATTAATGCTTCTTGTTGTTTTTTCAATTATACCACACTCTTAGAATTTTTCTCGGTTTTAATTGATTTATTGCAAATGATGTCCTTCCATGTGCTAAAATTTTATTGTTAATTATAATAATTTCACCTTCTTTTAGTTTAAACCTCCTTTGAAATTTTTCACTGTAAAGCAACTTGTCTAAATAGTTCATGGCTTTAAATTTCTCTGGTGACATTTTCTCATTAACAGTCTTATAGGCTGTGGTAATGTACTCTCTAAGATATCTCATTGAAAAATTTTTTTTATTTTCAAATATAGGTTTTTTGAATATATTTTTATTTGAATAGTTAAACCCTCTTCTCTCAAAAAGATATTTTTCCTGAAGTGTTTTACATATGGTCGGCTTATTTTTAGATAAATAATCAAAAATCTTTTTTCCATTCACCACTATAGACTCACCTCCTCTATTTTGATTACTTATAGATGCCATAAGTAGAAATTTAGGAGTATCTTTATGTTGCGGACCATCTGTGTGAATTGATCCACCTTTGTTAGTTTGATGATATCTCAATTTATCATTTATCTTTTTTTTAAATTTCTTAATTAATCTAGTATTTGGTGTAACTAATAACATTTTTTCTTTTTTAGAATTTTGGCTTATTTTTTTACCGAATAAAGAAATTATAAATTTGATATTTTCCAATAATCTTTTTTTATTATTACACTTAATAATAAAATATTTTTTACTTGATGTGGTGCATTTTTTCTTAATTTTCTCAATTAATTTTTGTCCCTCTAACTTTATTCTTTTTTTTTCTTTACCAGTATTAGATTTTTCTAAACTTCTTAAAATTAAATTAATTTTTTTATTTAATATGATCTCATCACATGAGGTTATATAGTTTTTTTTAATTGACATACAATGTTAATAGATCATATTTAAACTAAATGATTAAAACAGTATATATAAGTTTTTCAGATGATTTAATTTATCAGAATCATATAAATATTATCAAAAAATCAGCAAAATTAGGTAATGTTATTATTGGATTATTAACTGATTCGGCAATTTCTAAATACAAGACTATTCCTCATTTAAGCTTTGAACAAAGAAAAAAAACTTTTTCTAAGTTGAGTAAATATATAAAGGAAATAGTTCCACAATATGATTTAGATTACACTTCAAATTTAAAAAAAATAAAACCTAATTATGTTGCTCATGGTGATGATTGGAAAAATGGTTATCAAAAAGATATAAGAAAAAAAGTTATTAATACTCTTAAGGCTTGGTCTGGAAAACTAATTGAATACCCTTATGACTATGAAAAAGAGGAAATTAATAGAAGTTTATTAAAAAAGATTACTAATTCACCTGATAACCGAAGAGCTAAATTTAGAAGATTGTTAAAATGTAAGAAAATTGTAAGATTTATTGAGGCCCATAGTCCTCTAACAGGAATAATAGCAGAAAAAATGGAATATTTCAAAAAAGATACTCTTTATGAGTTTGATGGATTATGGTCTTCAAGCTTAACGGATTCAGCCATTAGGGGTAAGCCTGACAATCAATCTGTTGACTATTCAACTAGAATTAATGGCCTTAATGAAATTCTAGATGTAACTAAAAAACCTTTTATGTTTGATGGAGATAATGGTGGCAAAGTGGAACATCTTCCTTATATGATTAGAACATTAGATAGATTAGGCGTCTCAGCAATCGTTCTAGAAGATAAAAGAGGATTAAAAGTTAATTCTTTGTCCAAAACGCAGAATAAAAACTCTCAAGACACAATCAAAAATTTTAAAAAAAAAATTGAAATTTCTTGTGAAAATAGAAGTTCTAAAGATTTTTTAATTATAGCAAGAATAGAAAGTTTAGTTTTAGGAAAGGGCTACAATGATGCAATAAAAAGAGCAATTGCATATTCGAAATCTGGTGCAGATCTTATATTTATTAGTTCTAAAGAAAAAACACCTAACCAAATAATTACTTTTTCAAAAAAATTTAAAAAAAGTAAATATTTTATACCAATGATAGCAACTCCATCTACATATTCTAAAACGAATGAAGAATTATTAATTAAAAATAATTTTAAAGTTGTTTTATATGCCAATCAACTACTTAGAGCTGCGTATCCAGCTATATCTCAGGCAGCAAAAGATATTCTTATTAATAGAAGATCTTTTGAAGCTGAAAAAAAAATGCTCTCAATTAAAGAAATATTAAATTTAATTAATGATTAATGCAGATAATCTTTATAAATTTTTTTTAAAAAAAAAAATTGATTTTTTTACAGGTGTACCTGATAGCGTATTAAGAAATTTTACTAATAAACTACCTAATAATAGCAAGAATCACCTAATGGCAGTTAATGAAGGATCTGCAGTATCAATTGGTATCGGTTATTATCTATCAAAAAAAAAATTACCTTGTGTCTATTTTCAAAATTCTGGATTAGGAAATGCAATTAACCCTCTAATATCAATTGCATCTAAAGAGGTTTATTCGATACCAATGTGTTTGTTAATTGGTTGGAGGGGCGCTCCTGGTCAAAATGATGAACCTCAGCATAAAGCTAAAGGTAAAATAACAATCAGCCTACTTAAACTTTTAAAAATACCATATTGTATTGTTGAAAATGATAAAGATTTTATTAAGATAAATAAACTAATAAATATTTCTCAAAAAAAAAATATTCCTATAGCAGTACTAATTAAGAAATCAAAAATTTTAAAACAGAAAATTAAAAATCCAAAACAAGTTTACAAAAAAGGAATTAATCGATTGAATTTTTTAAAATCACTTATTAATGAGATAGATAAAAATGCAAGAATTATAGCTACAACAGGTTATACATCGAGAGAACTTTATTATCTAAGAAAAGTAAAAAATTTAAATAATGCAAAAGATTTTTATATGGTAGGTGGCATGGGTCATAGTGCTTCAGTATCTATTGCTTATTCATCAAATTCAAAAAAAAAAGTAATTTGCTTAGATGGTGATGGATCATTACTAATGCACTTGGGATCCTTAAACACTATTAATAACAAAATAAATGTAAATAACTTTAAACATATTCTTTTAAATAATTTTTCTCATGAGTCTGTTGGTGGACAAAAAACAAATTCAAATAAAATTAATTTTTCTAAATTAACTAAAAGTATTGGTTATAAAAAATACTTTTGTATAAAAAATTCTAAAGAACTTTTACCAAAATTAAAGTCTTTTTTAAATTTGAAAAAACAATCTTTTTTAGAGGTCATTATTAACCCTGGCTCTTTGGAGGAGTTAGGAAGGCCAAAAAACTTTAAAAAAATTAAAGAACTTTTTATTACATGAAATCTTTAGATAAACATATAACAAGTAAAGAAAATTTGCTTAAATTTTTAGATGATAAAAATTTTAAAAGAATACTTATAATAACTGGTAATAATTCTTATAGTAAATCAGGAGCTAAAAAACTTTTTCAAAAAACTGTTATGAGAAAACAAATAAATTTTTATTTTAAAAAGAGTTTTTTACCTGATATTCATGAATTAAAAAGAATATATCTATATTATAAAAAGATTAATCCCGATTTAATTATA
>Ga0209632_10001063_pt1 | contig 28148 bp, 26 predicted proteins | sample COG_10_FD_184754 | JGI IMG/M metagenome (GOLD analysis project Ga0209632, IMG submission 184754) | Pelagic Microbial community sample from North Sea - COGITO 998_met_10 (SPAdes) (version 2) | ecosystem: Environmental > Aquatic > Marine > Neritic zone/Coastal water | place: Helgoland, sampling... | reverse complement strand
TCACTGTCTGCAGCCTTGAATGCAGAGTGTAACTCCAAAATTGTTTCTTTATTTAAAGCGTTAAGCTTTGTAGGCCTATTTATGGTAATGGTTGTAATTCCATCATTAGAATCACTAATAATATTGCTATAATTCATTTGGAGAGTGTTTTGGAAAACGAACAACAAACTCACTTCCTTCCCCTATAATTGATGAAAAGGAAATGCTTCCGTTGTATGTTTCGATTATATTTTTAATCATTGGTAGTCCGAGCCCCATTCCACTTGATTTAGTGGTAAACTTGGGCTCAAAAATTTTATTTTCAATGGACTCTGTAATTCCGCTGCCATTGTCTTTAACCTTAATAACAACATCCAAATCCTCGGAAAAAATAAGAATACTAACCTGAGGAGTGCGCTCCTCAGGAATGGATTGGATGGCATTCTTTACTAAGTTTGTAATCACCCTGATAAGTTGAGAGCGGTCAAAAGTTACATTAATCTGAGGTTCCTTTGGAAGGAATTCAACATCACTGTCGGGAAATATATCTAAAGTAAGCTCTACAACCTCAACAACATTTAAAATTTCTAATCTCTGCACTGGCATTTTGGCAAAATTTGAAAATGCCGAAGCAATTGAGCTCATCGTGTCAATTTGCTGAATGAGTGTTTTTGAATACTCCTCTACTTTTTTATGAATTCCGGGGTCTTGTGGGTCAAATTTTCGCTGAAAACTCTGAACACTTAAACGCATTGGAGTCAAAGGGTTTTTAATTTCATGTGCTACTTGCTTGGCCATTTCTCGCCAGGCTTGTTCGCGTTCGCTAGTGGCTAGTTTTTTGGCGCTTTCTTCTAAGTCGTCAATCATACTATTATAAGACTCTACTAATGCAGAAACTTCAAGACTCGCGCCAACTAACTCGATTTTTTGATTGCTTTTTTCCAAACGTGTCCCCTTCATTTTGTCGCGAATCGTTTGTAGGGATTTGGTAATATATTTAGATACAAAATAAGCAAATGCTATGGCTACTAAAATCATTACTATATACGCATAGCTTAGTCGAATTAAAAACTCATTGAGCTCGCTGGAATTTAAACTATCGTCATCAAAATAGGGGACGTTTAATATTCCCAAAGGTTTCGCTTTATTATCTGTAAGGGTCAAATAAGACGACCGATAGTCCTCTCCAAAACGTGTGTTTTTTTCTACATAACGCTTGGACACACTCTGGTTTATCTGACTTAATATGTCTTCTGAAAGATAGCTGTCAATGGGTTTATTTTCAAGGCTTGGCTTAGACATTTTTATCAAATTCCCTTCCAAGTCATACAAATTAAAACTCACATTATGAATGTTTGCTATCTCATATATTTTGTCCTTGAAAATAAGGTATAAGTTCTCAGATTTGACTTCCCATGTCGTTTCTTTTAAGACATAGTTTATACTAGAAATAAGCTGTGCTTCTTTTCGTTCCAGTCGCATCCGGTGATAGTCTTGAGACTGCTCTCTAAATTGAACAATAGTCACGGCCGCAATAAGGATGGAGGCCATCACAACCAACATAATCATATAAATAAAAATACGAGACCTTAAAGACAGCTTACGCTTTGGCATAGAAGTATACTTTTGTTAAATATAAATAAAACAGTTGACTTATTAAATCACTCTGAACGCGTTTTTTTATATAATTTTATTCCCAGCATTAAAACAACGGCTAACCCTACAAGACCCAACATACCATAGGCCATATTGAGAGTGCTTTTTAGCAAAACTAAAAAGACCACTGCAAAAAGTATAAGGGTGGCTCCTTCATTCCAAATACGCATAAAATTGGAGCTGTACTTTATTTTATCTGCTTGTAATTCTTTGAAAATGAAGTGTGTTTTAAGATGATAAATACTTAAAAGCGCTACAAATCCTAGCTTTGCATGCATCCAAGGCTGCTCCAACCAATAAGGCGCAAGGACCAAAAGCCAGCTACCAAAAATAATCGCTAATATAGCCGATGGCCATGTGATGATAAACCATAAACGTTTGGCCATTATTTTTAATTGAGCTGTTAATATTTGTTTTTCTGTAGCCGTTTTTTTGGTCGCTTCTATATGGTAAATAAAAATTCGTGGAATATAAAATAGCCCTGCAAACCAGGTGATTACAAAAATTAAATGAAGCGATTTAATATAGTTATAATAGTCCATAATTATGTTTTTGAAATTAATTTCACAGATGTTTCTCTGTATAAAATATAGGCAGTTAACAAGGTAGAGAGCACATCAGACACTGGAAATGCCATCCATACACCAAGTTCCCCATGCCACAAAGGAAGAATGAAAATGAGTGGAATAAAGAAAAACCCTTGTCTAGAGAGTGTTAATAAGAGTGCGGGGATGGATTTTCCCACCGCTTGAAAGTAGGCAGATCCAATTAATTGAACTGCAATAATAGGCGTTGCTGCAAATACCCACCGCATAGCCGTAGGCGTTTTTTCAATCACCAGGGCGTCTGTAGTAAACATACGGGTAATTAGTTCCGGAAAGCCAATCAGCAAAACAAAAACAAGGGACGCCATTACCATTGCATAAATAATAGCAATTCGAATGCTTTGCTTTACGCGGTCATAGTTTTTGGCGCCGTAATTATAACCAGCAATAGGAACAAAGCCTTGAGTGATTCCAAAAATAGGAAACAAAGCAAACATTAGCATTCGGGAAACAATGGCGTAAGAGGTCACAGAGGTTTCTCCTCCAAAATCAAATAAAATATTGTTCATCAATAAATAAGTAATACTAACAACGGCTTGTCTTGAAAGTGTTACGGATCCTAAATTACTAATTTCTGCCACAATTGATCTTTGTAGCATAAAGTGTGGTAATGAAATTTTCATTTCTGAGTTCTTTGATATGAAAAACCACAAAATAAACACAAAACATAGAATATAAGATCCTGTTGTTGCCCAAGCAGCTCCCATCATACCTAAGTCCATTACGTTAATAAAAAGAACATCCAATAGTAAGTTGGAAATAGATGGAATCATCATGGCATACATGGCAAACTTAGGCTTGCCCTCTGCCCTAATAACCGTATTTCCCATCATTGATAGCGCCAAAAAAGGAACGCCATATAAAACAATCCGGTAGTATATTTTTGCGGGCTCAAAAATAGTCCCCTTTCCTCCAAAGACTGGAATAATAGTTTCAATATAATACAACCCAAAAAAGACTAATGTAAAGGTTAGAATACTAGTCATGGTAATTTGATTTCCAAATGTTTTTAGTGCTTTTGGCGCCTGCTTAGCACCAAGAGCTCTAGAAATTATTGAAGATCCTCCTATCCCGATTGACATTCCCAGGGCGGCAATAAAAAAGGAAACTGGCAATACAACATTAATAGCTGCAATGGCCTGCGAACCAATCCAATGACCCACAAAAATAGTGTCCACCAAAATATTAAGCGACATGACTAAAATCCCAATAGAAGCCGGAACCGCTTGCTTGATTAGTAATTTACCTATAGACTCTGTGCCAAAACTATTTGATGTGGATGGATTCATTAAATTGATTTATTATGAAGCCCATTCTGTAACCCACTTGGCCAAAAGAGATACCCAGGCAGGGTCGTCATTCAAGCAAGGGATTGTGGTAAAATCTTTACCGCCAACTTCGTGAAATATCTCTTCTCCCTCCATTGCTATTTCTTCTAGAGTTTCAAGACAGTCACTTACAAATGCCGGAGTGGCAATGGCCATCGACTTCGTGCCTTCTTTGCCTAAACGCTCAATAGTCCGGTCGGTATAAGGACGCAACCATGGGTCAAATCCTAAACGAGATTGAAAGGAAGTGGAGTACACTGATTCTTCAAGACCTAGCTCTTCTCCTACCAAACGGGTAACCTCAAGACACTGGTGTTTGTAACAGTAAGCATGGGCTTCAGATGGAGTGACACAGCACGACTTGTCTATCTTACAGTGTGATTTGGTGATGTCACTTTTACGAATATGTCGCTCCGGAATTCCGTGGTAAGAAAAAAGTAAATGCTCATACGATTTTCCTTCTAAAGAGGTTTTTATAGTATTTGACAAAACTTTAATATACTCAGGGTTATTATAAAAAGGAGGTAAGTCCGATAATTTCAGTTGTGGAAAATATTGGTCTCTTAGTTCTTTGGCCAACACCAATATTGTTTCAGTAGTTGCCATGGCAAACTGTGGATATAATGGAATTATTAGAACCTCATCGACGCCTTGATCTACGAGTTTCTGCAGCCCATTTTTAATAGTCATACTGCCATAACGCATCGCGAGCGCTGTTGGAACTTCTACTTCTTGCTTTAATTTATTTTCTAAACGTTCCGATAACACAATTAAAGGGGACCCTTCTTCCCACCAAATTTTGTTATACGCTTTAGCTGATATTTTAGGACGGGTATTTAATATTATTCCTTTAACTAATAACGTTCGTGCCCATTTTGGAACATCAATAACGCGCTCATCCATTAGAAATTCTCCTAAATATTTTTTAACATCTTTGGGGGTTGGGCTATCTGGAGAGCCTAGATTTACTAATAAAACACCTTTCATACTTATTAAGTTAGAGATTGAATATATTTTTTTGGGGTAGTCCCATATTGTTTTTTAAATGCTGATATAAAATGACTGGCAGTACTGTATCCTACTTTTAGCCCTACTTCATTAACATTATGAGCGCCTGACTCTAAAAGCTTACGGGCAACTTCCATTTTGTAATCAAATAAAAAACCAAAAACGGTTGTGCCATAAATTTGCTTAAATCCTTCTTTTAGCTTCTTTAAACTCAAATCAATTTCAGAGGCTAAGGCAGATAATGTTGGAGGCTCTAAAATGCGGTCAATCATAATGTCCTTTGCTTGGCGAATTTTAACAACATTTGATTCATCAACTAGAAAAGGACACTGTTCAATATTAGCGTCTTCTCCCCTGTTAAAGTACAAGCTCAACAACTCATATGCCTTGCCTTTAAAGTACAAAGACTTAATTGTTGAGTTTAAGTTGTAATTAATAAGTTGATTTAAAACAATCGCTGTAGAGGGAGATATATGCCCATCCTTATAATATTTTTTGTCCTGATTCCCATCACTTAAAAAAGTAATATAATCCGCTTCATGTGAAAACAAACCATGGAATTTTTTTATTGAAATCAAAACCGAAACTACCCATGTATTGGGGTCTGCCTCTAAATGTATTGGTAAATCTCTTTGGGGGTTGTATAATAATAATGAGTTTTCTTCTAAAATATTAAGTCCGTAAGTTCCATTGTTAAACACAAACCTACATTGTCCTTTTAAACAGAAGTGGAACTGAATAAAAGAGCTATCTATTTCTTTTTCAAGCAGTTGAATATTGGGCGTTTCGTTTTGATAAGTCATCACAATAAAACCAGACTCAATCCCTGTTTCTAAAAATGACCCTTGAGCGATGTTTTTTGGCTTGATTGCCGCAGTTAAGTTTTGGTCTTTATTTAGATTCATTATAAATAAAATTTAGATTTTGAAACGATTTACTTCAACAAAAATAAGAAATTATTGAAAAAATAACTAAATTATGCCTGTAAACCTCTAAACGACAAATAAAGTTCTTCTAGCGTTATTTTTTGGAAATGAAAGCCCTTATTTTTGTGCTAATATATCCCCGTATATAATGGAGAAATTTAATGAATCTGCTAGCACCTATTTTTATGTCGTTGGCCTTAGCTATAAAAAAGCAGACGCCCAACTTAGGGGCGAGTTTAGTTTAGATCATACCGCTAAAACAAACTTACTACTGCAAGCCAAGTCTAGTGGGGTTCAAAGTATTGTTGCCACCTCTACATGTAACCGAACTGAAATCTACGGATTTGCAAGACATCCTTTTGAACTTATAAAACTATTATGTGAGAATACAAAAGGGACTGTTGAAGACTTTCAAAGCGTTGCCTATGTGTATAAAAACTCTGATGCTATTCAACACATGTTTAGAGTTGGAGCAGGCTTAGATAGCCAAATTCTAGGGGATTTTGAAATTATTAGTCAACTAAAGTTAAGTGCTAAAATCTCAAAAAAACACCAGCTTTTAGACGCCTTTCTTGAACGTTTAATTAATGCAGTGATTCAGGCTAGTAAGCGAATAAAAACCGAAACAAAACTATCCTCTGGAGCAACCTCAGTATCTTTTGCATCTGTTCAATACATAAAAAAAACAATTGAAGCTATTTCTTCAAAAAATATTTTACTTTTTGGGACTGGAAAAATTGGAAGAAATACTTGTGAAAACTTAATAAAACACACCAAAAACGAACACATTACCCTCATAAACAGAACGCGTGATAAAGCAGATAAAATTGCGGGCAAATTTAAGGTGCTTGCAAAAGACTACAGCCAACTCCAAGAAGAAATTATCAAATCCGATATTCTAATTGTAGCCACTGGAGCACAAAACCCAACAATAGACAAGTATCTCATTCAAAATAAAAAACCATTATTAATTCTTGACCTTTCAATCCCTAAAAATGTAGATGAAAACGTAACAGAACTACCAATGGTAAGTTTGGTTCACTTAGATCATTTATCGCAAATGACGGATGAAACTTTAGAAATAAGAAAGCAATTTATCCCAGTAGCAGAAAGTATCATCTCTGAAATAAAGGCGGATTTTGAAGCTTGGCTAGAGAATAGGAAATTTGCCCCCACTATCAAAGCGCTAAAAGAAAAATTACAGGTATTTGCTACTGCTGAAGTTGATACCCAACGAAAAAAAATAAACGAATTTAATGAAGCGCAGGCGGAATTAATAAGTGCTAACATAGTTCAAAAAATAACTAACCATTTTGCACACCACCTCAAAGACGATTCTTTATCGTCAGACGACAGTCTTGAGTTAATCAAAAAGGTGTTTCAATTAGATTCTAAAAAATATGTCTAAAATTATTCGAATTGGAACACGTGATAGCGATCTGGCTCTTTGGCAAGCAAAAACGGTACAATCACAGCTAGAACACCTGGGACACCAAACCGTACTAGTTCCTGTAAAATCAACTGGAGATTTAGTATTAAATCAACCTATTTATGAACTAGGAATCACAGGGGTTTTTACGCGAACATTAGATATTGCTTTAATTAATGAAGAAATTGACATTGCAGTACACTCCCTTAAAGATGTTCCTACCTCCTTACCTGAAGGGGTCGTTCAAGCAGCTGTTTTAAAACGAGGAAACATTCGGGACACCTTGGTGTTTAAAAAAAATGAAGAGTTTTTAGCTCAAAAAGACGCCGTTATTGCTACGGGGAGCCTAAGACGTCAAGCGCAATGGCTAAACAGATACCCCACACATACCACCGTAGGAATACGAGGCAATGTAAATACCCGTTTAGAGAAACTAGAAGAAAGTGATTGGAATGGAGCTATTTTTGCCGCAGCTGGATTGGGACGATTAAACCTAACCCCCGAAGACTCTGTCAATCTAGAATGGATGGTTCCAGCCCCTGCTCAAGGCGCTATAATGATAGCAACACTGAAATCAAACACAGAAGCTCTTGAGGCATGTGCTGAACTAAACCACGAGGAAACAGAAATATCAACAACGATTGAACGCCGCTTCCTAAACAAACTAGAGGGTGGGTGTAGCGCTCCTATTGGCGCACTCGCCTATATAAAAGAAGAAGAAATTCACTTTCATGGCATTATTTTGTCCCCTGATGGCACTAAAAAAATTGAAGCAAAACGAACGGCGAAACTTGGAGAACACCACACACTTGTTGATGATTGTGTAGAGTTTATCTTGAGTCGTGGCGGTAAAAACTTAATTGGAACAACCGCTAAAACACAAGGACCTACAACTGTTTTTTCTTCAAAATTATTAAGCCCTGGACAAAAAGACTTATTTAACAATAAACTTAATGTAGGAAGCTCTGACTTTATAAAAACTGCAGCCAACCGGATTAAACCCATAGTCCTGAAGGCAACGCACAAAAACGTAGTCATAACAAGTAAAAACGGGGTGGATGCTATATTAAATAATTGCCCTATTGAAGACTTAAATTTTGAAACTATTTACTGTGTAGGCAGGCGTACAAGACGTCTTGTTGAGCAAAAAATTGGCCCTGTTAAGCATACAGAAAAAAATGCCAAAGCACTTGCGAACCACTTAGTTGAATTTATGGATGGGTCGGAAGTTAGCTACTTTTGCAGTGATATTCGAATGGATGATTTACCATCTATCTTAAATGAAAACAATATAAAGGTTCAAGAAATTGAAGCCTACAGCACCAAGCTAGAAGCGCCTAAGCTTGCAGACTCTATAGAAGGGGTTATGTTTTACAGCCCTTCTACTATTCAAAGTTTTCTAGAGAAAAACAACCCTAACTGTACCGCTTATTGCATTGGTGAGAGTACCGCTAAGGAAGCAAGAAAACACTTCAAAGAAGTACGAGTTGCTAAAATACCTACTGTAGAAAGTGTGATCGAGCTTGTCAATCAAAATTATATCTAAAATGTTATGATAAAAAACGACTTATTTTTAAAAGCACTCAAAGGGGAAACAGTAGAGCGCCCACCCGTTTGGATGATGCGTCAAGCTGGCCGTTATTTGCCTGAGTTCATTGCCATTAGAGAAAAATATGATTTTTTTACACGTTGTCGTACTCCTGAATTAGCAAGTGAAATAACGGTTCAACCTATAAGAAGATACGGAATGGATGCTGCTATTTTGTTCTGCGATATTTTAGTGATTCCACAGGCCATGAATATAGAGGTTCAAATGAAACCAAATTTTGGGCCTTATTTACCAAATCCTGTGCGCACACAAAAAGACGTTGATAATGTTATCGTACCAGATGTAACTGTAGAATTAGACTATGTCTACCAAGCTATTAAAGCGACTAAAGAATTACTTAATGATGACATCCCTTTAATTGGATTTGCCGGATCGCCATGGACCATTTTATGCTATTGTGTTCAAGGGCAAGGAAGTAAAAACTTTGATAAAGCGAAAGCGTTTTGTTTTACCAATCCAATGGCAGCACATCAATTACTACAAAAAATTACAGATACAACGATTGCCTATCTTAAACAAAAAGTCAAGGCTGGAGTCAATGCAGTTCAAATATTTGACTCTTGGGGTGGCATGCTTTCGCCAACCGATTACCAAGAATTTTCATGGCAATATATCAATCAAATTATAGAGGCTCTCAAAGAAGAGGTTCCTGTAATTGCCTTTGGTAAAGGATGCTGGTTTGCCTTAGGGGATATGGCAAAATCTGGAGCTTCTGCTCTGGGTGTTGACTGGACTTGTTCGGCACGAAATGCCCGCTATTTATCCGGAGGAAACATAACACTTCAAGGAAATTTTGACCCTTCAAGATTACTGTCTCCCCCTGCAGAAATCAAAAAGATGGTACACCAAATGATTAATGAGTTTGGAAAAGACAAATACATTGTAAACCTTGGTCATGGCATCTTGCCAAATATCCCAACAGACAATGCAAAAGCATTTATTGATGCTGTAAAAGAATACCGGAGCTGATGAAAGATCGTTTTTTTAAATATATTCATGAGCTGCAAGATACAATCACTTCAAAACTTGAAATGATCGATGGGTCTGCAGTCTTCAAAGAAGATATTTGGAAACGGCCTGAAGGGGGTGGCGGACGGACGCGTATTATAGAAAATGGCGCGGTCTTTGAAAAAGGAGGCGTTAATATTTCTGGCGTTCATGGCAAACTTCCGGCATCCATGCAGGCTTATTTTAAAGTAAAGGATGTTGATTTTTTTGCCTGTGGCTTAAGCTTGGTCTTACATCCAAAAAACCCTATGGCTCCTACAGTACATGCCAACTGGCGGTATTTTGAAATGTACGACGAACAAGGGGTTGTTATAGACCAGTGGTTTGGCGGAGGACAGGATTTGACCCCTTATTACTTATTTGAGGAAGATGCGGTTCATTTTCACCAAAGCTGTAAAACAGCATGTGATAAGCACAACCCTGACTTTTATAGCACTTACAAAAAACGCTGTGATGAGTACTTTTATAACAGTCATCGAGATGAAGCAAGAGGTATAGGCGGCTTGTTTTTTGACTACTGTAAGGCTTCCGAAACAATGGATATGCAGCAGTGGTATGAGTTTGTAAAGGAAGTTGGAGATAGCTTTCTAGAAGCCTATGTCCCTATTTTGGAAAAAAGAGTTCAGTTGCCTTTTACAAAAGAAGAGCAAAACTGGCAAGAAATTAGAAGAGGTCGGTATGTTGAGTTTAATTTAGTACACGATAAAGGCACCCTTTTTGGACTAAAAACAAATGGAAGGATTGAAAGTATTTTAATGAGCTTACCTCCAAAAGTTCAGTGGGTTTACGACCACCAGCCTGAACCTAACAGCAAAGAAGAACAATTAATGCGGGTTTTAAAAACCCCTAAAAACTGGGTTTAATATGTATCCAATAAAACGAAATAGAAGGTTACGGTCAAATGAGTCCATTCGTAGCCTCGTAAGAGAAACGGTGATCACACCAAATGATTTTTTAGTTCCTTTGTTTGTTGTTGAAGGCAAGGGGATAAAGCATGAAATTCCATCAATGCCTAATTATTTTAGGTTTAGCTTAGATATGCTAGAAGCTGAAGTAAAACTACTTTGGAGCTTAGGATTGAAATCCGTGCTCGTTTTTGTAAAAGTGGCGGATATTCTCAAAGATAATAAAGGGACTGAAGCATTAAACGCTAATGGATTAATGCAGCGAGCAGTAAAAACAATAAAAAATATATGCCCAGAAATGCTGGTCATGACCGATGTAGCATTAGATCCATATTCTATATATGGTCACGATGGCATTGTTTCAAAAGGCGTGATACAAAACGATGATACTGTTGAGGTTTTAACAAGCATGAGTTTGTCTCATATTGAAGCGGGCGCCGATTTTGTGGCGCCAAGTGATATGATGGATGGACGCATTGCTAGTATTCGTGAAGCCTTTGAAGACGATGGCTATGTAGATGCAGGAATCATGAGTTACAGCGCAAAATATGCCTCTTCTTTTTATGGTCCTTTTAGAGATGCTTTAGACTCTGCCCCTGTCAATTCTAAAAATATTCCAAAGGATAAAAAAACCTATCAAATGGACTATGCCAACCGTTTTGAGGCCCTCCGAGAAACCGAAATGGATATTGATGAAGGCGCAGATATTGTCATGGTTAAGCCAGGGTTGGCTTACCTAGATATTCTAAGGGAAATTAAAAATGAATTTGATGTGCCTGTGGCGGCTTACCAAGTAAGTGGCGAATATGCGATGATAAAAGCGGCAAGTGAAAAAGGCTGGCTAAATCATGATGAAGCGATGCTAGAAACTACGATGGCTTTTAAACGTGCTGGCGCGGATGTTATTGCCAGTTATTTTGCAAAAGATGTTGTAAAACTTATAGGTTAATTCAATTTTATTGAAAAAAACTTACCCAAAAACCTTGATTGTTAGGATTTTATATTAATTTTATAGAGCCCTTAAACATCTATCATGAAAAAATCAACTCTTTTGTTGGTGTGTCTCTTGATCTCATTTTCTTGTCTAGAAACAGACTATATTGACGATCGGGTGGATCCAAAAATTAACATTTCAAATCCTTTACTAACATTAAAAATTGAAGACAGCTATCCGTTTCAGGCTGATTATTTTAATTATGTGGGTGAAAAAATTGAAAATCCGAGTGTAAGCTGGAGCAGTAGTGATCCATCTATTTTAGAAATTAGCGAGAGCGGCCTTGCGACAGCCATAAGTTTTGGGTCTGCAACCATTACAGCATCCCTTGTTACAACTGAAGAAGGGCTAACAATTACCAGTCAAGACCTTGTGACTGTATCGACAGCTACATTAACAGAATCTATTGAATTCGTAGGAACGGTGGTCTCTACAAGCTCCTATCAACTAGGAGGAAGTTACGTCTTGAAAGTTCTTGACAATGATGTCCTAAGACTTTCGTTAGGGGATGATTACGTAGCCTCCACAAGTTTACCTGGGTTATACATCTATCTCGGAAACAATCCAAATTCCATAGCAAATGCCTATGAAGTAGCGGCTGTTACTGTTTTTGAAGGCGCTCACTTTTATGACCTCCCCGAGTCTATTGGTCTTTATGATTATAACTATATCCTATACTGGTGTAAACCCTTTGGAGTGAAAGTCGGAGAAGGTCAAATACAATAACACCATAAATTATGAAAAAAACAATTCTATTAAGCTTGCTCTTGGCTTTTGGCGTTCAATTTACGAGCCATGCACAATGGCTAGAAAAAAAAGGAAATGGTTATTTTAAGCTAGGCGTTTGGTCACTTATAGCCGATAAGCATTATACGGATACAGGAGAAATTGACCCCAATGCAACTCGGGGGAATTTTAATGTGAGCCTGTACACTAAGTTTGGTCTTTCCAAAAACTGGAATGCGATTGTATATATCCCTTTTTATGTGAAGTCATACCAAAACCGTCAGCTGTCAACAGTCACAAATAATGAGCTCCAAAAGGGAGAAGAATTTAGTAGTATCGGAGATATGAATATAGGGGTAGAGTATCGTTTATTTAAGAAATCTAAACATGCGTTTTCCACAGTTTTAACTCTTGGCATCCCTTCGGGAAACAGCCAAGGAGGGAGTGACGGAAGCTATCAAACTGGGGATGGGGAATTTAATCAACAAATTCGATTTAATGCAGGAACTACATTTAAAATACATAAACAAGCCTTTTATAGCAAAGGATCTTTTGGTTTTAACAATAGAACTGAAGGGTTTTCTGATGAACTTAGAGCTGGGGTTGAACTCGGGAGTGGTTTTTTCAACAAAAAACTATTTATAATACTACGATCTAACATTGTGAAATCGCTGAAAAATGGATCCCTAAATGCAACAACTAGTAATGGGAGTCTTTTTGCAAATAATGTTGAATTTACTGGGATCGGTGGAGAAATTTCTTGGAAGTTTACAAACTTAGGCGTTAGTTTAGGCTATCAAACAGCAGTATCCGCAAAGCTTATTTATGCTGCACCTAGTTATTCAGCAAGCATATTTTATTTACTTAGATAAATGAGTTGACGTTTTGGGATTAATAGGTATATTTATGAACAGAAAAAGAATAAAATGAAGAAACTTATTTCCCGCTTAATTGTTGTGATCGCTGTTGTGGTTGCAGGCCTTTACCTTACAGATACTGACTATATTATAAAAGCTGTACAGACAGTCTATTTACAAGGAAACACTACCGCATCTATAGATGATTATACGTTTTTTGAAAACAAAACAGTCAATATAGGCAAGTCTAAAGCGTGGCCACTTCACAAAAACTACAATAAAATTCCTGCCACTGAAAAACTTTTAGCGCTGCACAAATCCCAAGGAACCGTTGCGTATTTGATTATTAAAAATGATAGTATTTTATTTGAGTCCTACTATGATGGCTACAGTGAAGACTCCAAAAGTAATTCGTTTTCTATGGCAAAAAGCTATGTTAGTGGAATGCTAGGGAAAGCCATTATGGAAGGTTATATAAAAAGTGTTGACCAGCCTGTGAGTGATTTTTTCCCGCAATATAAAGAAGGGCTTGCCTCTAAGGTGACTGTTGGTGACCTAGCCTCCATGGCATCAGGGTCGAGTTGGGAAGAATCTTATTACTCGCCTTTTACAATAACAACCCGTGCCTATTTTGGCAAAGAACTAGAAAAGGCTATTCTTGGGCTTAAAACCGTAGAAGAGCCAGGGAAGTCTTTTAAATACGCGAGTGGAGACACGCAGTTGCTGGCCATGGTTATTGAAAAAGCAACAGGGAAAAAACTGTATAATTATCTTTCAGAAAGTTTTTGGATCCCCCTAGAAAGTGAAAACGAGGCCCTTTGGCAAATAGATAGTGAAGCGAATGACATGGTAAAGGCCTACTGTTGTATTGCGACTAATGCGAAGGATTTTGCTCGTTTTGGAAAACTCTATAAAGATCACGGAAAATGGAATGGCAAACAGATTTTAGATTCTACATTTGTGGCGAAATCTATTCAGCCACGCTTTAAAGAAAGTCCTAAATACGGCTATGGCTGGTGGCTTCATAAAGACGAAGACAAATCGTTTTTCATGATGGAAGGACATTTAGGGCAATTTGTAGTTGTAGAACCAACAGACAATCTTATAGTAGTGCGCTTGGGCCGTGCAAAAGAATCTTTTGGGCAGACCCCTTATAATGGCGATATAAATGTCTACATTGAAGAAGCCTATAAAATGTTATCCAATGATCCGAAAGCTCAACCTTGAAAACCTACTGTTTCTAGATATTGAAACGGTTCCAGAAACGGAAAGCTATTCTGACCTGTCAGAAGACAAACAGAAACTCTGGGACTCAAAATCAAAGTACCAGCGAAAAGAGGATTACAGTCCAGAAGCCTTTTATGACCGTGCCGGAATTTGGGCGGAATTTGGCAAAGTAATATGTATTTCTGTTGGGTATTTTACAGAAGTTAATTCAGTGCGTCGGTTTAGAGTTACCTCTTTTTATGGAGATGAACACAGCCTCCTTTTAGAGTTTAAAGCCCTTATTGAAACTCACTTCTCAAAACCAAATCAATTGCTATGTGCCCATAATGGCAAAGAATTTGACTTTCCTTATATCGCTAGAAGAATGGTTATTCACAAGATTTCACTGCCTTTAAAGCTCAATTTATTTGGGAAAAAACCATGGGAAGTTCCCCACCTTGATACGCTTGAATTATGGAAGTTTGGAGATTTTAAACATTATACCTCTTTAAAATTACTAACCAATGTATTGGGAATTCCATCCCCAAAAGATGACATTGATGGTAGCGAGATATTTAGAGTGTATTACGAAGAAAAAAATATTGAGCGCATTGTGACTTACTGTCAAAAAGATACCATTGCGGTCGCACAGGTAATTCTTCGACTCCGTGGAGAGACTGTTTTAGAAGCAGATGAAATTGATTATATTTAAACCATGGACGCATTACCTATTCTTAGTGTTAGAGATCTTAGGGTCGCTTTTAAATCAGTTAATGGTTTAAATGAAGTGCTGCACGGAATATCATACCAATTATATGCCAATGAGATACTTGGAATCGTTGGGGAGTCTGGAAGTGGAAAGTCTGTAGCATCCCTTGCTATTATGGGGCTATTGCCCCTAAAGAGTGGTGTTACTATTTCCGGAGAAATCATGTTTAAAACTGAAAACCTGCTAGACTACTTGCAGAAACAGCTAGAGGCAATTCGCGGAAAAAAAATAGCCATGATCTTTCAAGAGCCCATGAGCGCTCTAAATCCCTCCATTTGCTGTGGACAACAAGTTGAAGAGATTTTACTTCAACATACTAATATCACAACCAAAGTGGCTAGACAAGAGGTGATTCGTTTATTTAATGCTGTTAAACTCCCAGAGCCCAAAAGAACTTTTAAGAAGTATCCTCATGAAATTTCAGGGGGACAACAACAGCGGGTCATGATTGCAATGGCTATTGCTTGTAAGCCAGAAATTCTAATCGCTGATGAACCAACAACAGCCTTAGACGTCACCGTTCAAAAAGAGATTATAGCGCTACTAAAGACCCTTCAAAAAGAATTTAAAATGAGTGTGATTTTTATCAGTCACGACTTGGCTTTGGTTTCTGAAATTGCCGATCGGATTGTGGTCATGTACAAGGGAGATATTGTAGAAAAAGGAGACACAAAATCCGTATTTAAAAACCCTCAAAAAGAGTATACAAAAGCGCTTATTGGCGCACGACCTACGCTTGATGGCCGTTTAAAAAAACTCCCTACAATTAGTGACTTTTTATCAGGGATGATTCCCAAGATACTTATTACAAAATCGGCTAGAGAAGAAAAACATACTAATATTTATAGCAGTGCCCCTTTACTTGAAGTGATTAATCTTGAAAAAACATACTATTCTAAAGCTTCTTACTTTAGAACAAAAACAGCACTTAAGGCGGTAGACAACGTTAGTTTTCAGGTGTATTCTGGCGAAACATTAGGGCTTGTTGGCGAATCTGGATGTGGAAAATCTACGCTTGGGAAAGCTATTTTGCAGCTAGACAAAGCAACGGCTGGCACTATAAAATACAAAGGGAAAGACATTACAAACCTGTCCAAAAAAGCGTTGCGAACGTTACGAAAAGAAATACAAATTATTTTCCAGGACCCCTACGGATCGCTGAATCCTCGACTCACGGTTGGCAATGCAATTATGGAACCTATGAAGGTCCATGGCTTGTTTAAATCTGAGGAGGAACGAAAAGCAAAAACCATTGAGATTTTGGAAAAAGTTGGATTAGAATCTGCTCATTTTGACCGCTATCCTCATGAGTTTTCGGGTGGACAACGGCAACGGGTAGGCATTGCAAGAACCATTGCGGTGCAACCAAAATTAATTATCTGTGACGAATCGGTATCGGCCTTAGATATTTCTGTACAAGCACAGGTGCTTAATTTATTGAACTCGCTAAAAGAAGATTATGGGTTTACCTATATTTTTATTTCCCATGATTTAGCAGTCGTGAAATACATGTCGGATCAGTTGCTGGTCATGAATCAAGGAAAAATAGAGGAAATTGGCGAGGCAGATTCTATTTATGAATCCCCACAAAAAGAGTATACCAAAACATTGATAGAAGCAATTCCTAAAGGGCTTTAGGAGTATAAAACAACCGTATGACACCCCTAAAATTTAAAAGTAAAAAAGACAAGCTATTTGAAGCTTTAACTATTGGAATAGTCGTGTTTTGTATTGGAATTATAATAAAAACGGGGTTCGCTACAGGGCTTGATAAGTGGAGTGTTTTAATATTACTACTTGTTTGTGGGGTTCTATTGTGGAGTTATTATGGGACTTACTATGAGCTAACACAAACACAGTTGAAATACAACTGTGGCCCCATTAAGGGAGCTGTTGAGGTCAAAGAAATCCGAGAAATTATCAAAGGCCAAACGCTGTGGGTAGGCTTAAAACCAGCTACTGCTAGAAAAGGTTTAATTATAAAATATGGAAAGTTTGATGAAATTTATATAAGTCCTGAAACAACTGATGGGTTTATTAATCGGCTTTTGGAGCTAAATGATGCTATAAAAATAACGACTCATTCCAAAGGGAACGTGTCGTAAATCCTACAACTCCATTTCAGGCACCTGTCCATCCACAATAAGATGTCCTTCGGTCGCATTTTGAATCGTTTTGACAGAAACCCCTGGCGCGCGCTCTAAAAGCTTAAAACCTTCGCTGGTAACTTCTAAAACAGCTAAGTTAGTAACCACTTTTTTGACACAACCAACTCCTGTAAGAGGAAGCGAGCAGCGTTTTAGAAGTTTAGAATCTCCTTTTTTATTGGTATGCATCATCGCGACTATAATGTTTTCGGCACTGGCCACTAAATCCATAGCTCCACCCATTCCTTTGACCATATAGCCAGGGATTTTCCAGTTAGCAATATCTCCGTTGTCTGAGACCTCCATAGCGCCTAAGATCGTAAGGTCTACATGCTGGCCGCGAATCATAGAAAAACTAGTAGCAGAGTCAAAAAAACTAGCCCCTTCAAGCGTAGTGATGGTTTGTTTCCCTGCGTTGATAAGGTCTGCATCTTCTTCGCCTTCAAAAGGAAATGGTCCCATGCCTAAGACCCCATTTTCACTTTGAAATTCGACTTCAATATCTTCACGAACGTAGTTTGCTACTAAGGTGGGAATGCCGATCCCTAGGTTAACATAGTAACCATTTTTGACTTCTTTAGCAATTCGCTTTGCAATTCCAATTTTGTCTAGCATGATTGTGTTTTTTGTCTAACGGTTCGTTTTTCAATGCGTTTTTCATAGTCTTTACCTTCAAAAATTCGTTGCACAAAGATTCCCGGAATATGAATTTGGTTGGGGTCAAGTGAACCCACGGGAACTAATTCTTCAACCTCAGCGACTGTAATTGTAGCGGCACCACACATGTTAGGATTGAAGTTTCTTGCGGTCGCCTTAAAGATTAAATTTCCTGCAGCGTCGCCTTTCCAGGCTTTTACAAATGAAAAATCGGCTTTGAAAGCCGTTTCCAAAACATACATTTTACCATCAAACTCACGAGTTTCTTTGCCTTCGGCAACTTCTGTTCCGTAGCCAGCAGGCGTATAAATCGCTGGAAATCCTGCTTGCGCTGCGCGACAACGTTCTGCTAGAGTCCCTTGCGGTATCAACTCAACATCCAATTCTCCAGAAAGCATTTGACGTTCAAACTCATCATTTTCACCCACATAAGATGATATCATTTTTTTTATCTGATGCTTTTGTAACAATAATCCGAGACCAAAATCATCTACCCCTGCATTATTTGAGATACAGGTTAAGTCTTTCACGTCCATATCAACCATTTCTGAAATGGCATTCTCAGGAATTCCACAAAGTCCAAAACCACCAAGCATCAGAGTCATCCCGCTAGAAAGCCCTTTAAGCGCCGCCTTCACATTAGTTACTTGTTTATTAATCATCGTTTTAATTTAGGATAAAAAGTACGAAAAAATTATTAGTTCCGAATCGATTTTTCTAAAAATCAATATCTGGAGTAATCGTTGTATCCCCTTCAAGGATTCTTTTTCCATCTTCATCTTTGGGCGCACAATCAACTTGAATAGTGAGGTCTTCTGGAATTGAAAATTCTTCTTTTGAAATATTTAAGTCCTCTATTTCATAACAACTCCTCATAAAGTTTGCCCATATTGGCAGTGCCATAGAGGCGCCCTGGCCATAGGTAATCGTTTTAAAATGAGTGGATCGGTCTTCCCCACCTACCCAAACACCAGTAACCAAATTAGGAACCATTCCCATAAACCAGCCATCACTTTGATTTTGAGTTGTGCCTGTTTTTCCTGCTATGGGATTTGTGAACTCGTAAGGGTAGCCCGTAATAATTTCTTTATACACCAATTGGTCTTTGGCGCCGCTATGTCTTAGGCGCTGTCCAGAGCCAAACTTTGTGACTCCCTCCATAAGCTTCACTGTTACGTAAGCAACTTCTTGGCTCAAAACATCTTTTGTTTCTGGAGTATATTGAAATAATATAGTGCCATTTTTATCTTCTATTTGGGTTACCATAACAGGTTTAGTGTAAACACCTTGGTTTGCAAAGGATGAATACGCTGCAACCATCTCATAAACACTCAAGTCTGGGGTTCCTAATGCTATTGAGGGTACGGCTGGGATTTTTTGTTCTACCCCTAAGCTATTCGCTAAATCAATGACTGGTTGTGGCCCAATTTCGTTCATTAGACGGGCGGTGATTGTATTTCTAGAATTTGCCAAAGCAGAGGTTATTGTTTCAAAACCTACGTAGTTATTTCCAGAGTTTTTGGGAGACCAAGGTTTCATATTTCCATGCTTAAGTGCCGCAATTGTAATTTGGGATTTTGGAAATGTGTCGCAGGGTGACAGATGGAGTTGGTCAATGGCTGCAGCATACACAAACGGCTTAAAGGTCGAGCCCACTTGACGCTTACCTTGTTTGACCATGTCATATTGGAAGTGCTTATAATTGACGCCTCCCACCCATGCTTTTACATGGCCTGTTTGTGGCTCCATTGACATCATTCCGGCTCTTAAAAACGATTTGTAATAGCGTACGGAATCCAAAGGGGTCATGACGGTATCTATCTCGTTGTTTTTTGCTGTCCAAGAAAATATTTTCATGGAGGTTGGTCTTTTGAAAGAGGCTATAATATCCTTATTAGATTTTTTAAGCTCATATTTCATTTTGCGCCAGCGCTCTGAACGCCTCATGCCTGAGTTTAACAAGACTTTTATCTCTTCGGGTTCTAAATCTAAAAAAGGAGCCGTCGGGTTTCTCCTACTAGTATTTTGAACAAAGAACTCAGCTTGTAAGTTTTTCATATGCGTTTTTGTTGCCAATTCAGCAAAAGTCTGCATGCGGGAATCTATGGTAGTATATATTTTTAAACCGTCTTTATAGATGTTGTATTTATCCCCATTTGGTTTTCTATTTAAAGGGTTGTTTACCCATTCTTTCATAAACCCTCGAAGATATGACCTAAAATAGGTTGCAATTCCTTCGCGGTGTGATTCAGGAGTGTAATTGAGTCCCAGCGGTAGTTGTTGCAGTGAATCTTTAAGTGTTTCATTGATGAATCCGTATTTAGCCATTTGACCTAAGACTACGTTTCGACGGTTTTTTGTCCCTACCGGGTTTCGCGTAGGACGCGGATTGTATAGTGATGAGTTTTTAAACATCCCTACCAGCATGGCGGACTCATTAATACTTAATGCTATTGGTTCCTTTCCAAAATAAATTCTAGAGGCAGACCTAATGCCATCCGCAAAGTTTCCAAAGTCATAGATGTTGAAATATTGAGCTATGATTTCTTCTTTGGTATATTGACGTTCTAGGCGGGTGGCAATTACCCACTCTTTTATTTTTTGGGTCACTGTTTCTAATGTGTTTTCGGACCGAATACCTACAAATAATTGTCGGGCTAACTGTTGAGAGATTGTACTCGCCCCCCCTCTTTTGCCTAAAAAAGCAAATGCTCTTAAGGTTCCTCGTGCGTCAATCCCTGCGTGTTCGTAATAACGAACATCTTCAGTCGCTATAAGTGCATCCACAAGATGTTTGGGGAGCTCTTCAAACGAAACGGGGGTTCGATTGTCTTCATAGTAAAACTTTCCGAGAGTTTTACCGTCGGAAGAAATAATTTCGGTAGCTAAATTAGTTCGTGGGTTTTCAAGTGCTGTGTGGTCTGGCATTTCACCAAAAAGACCTAATGAGGCAGAAATAAAAACAGAGATCCCGCTTAGTATAAACGCTAAGAAAAACATCCAAAACCAACGGATTGGTTTTGAAAAGCTTGGTGGTGTTTTCTTTTTTTTTGCCATAATAATCGCTTATTTGTTAAGGGGTTCAACGCTAAATCCCACATCAATAACACCATCAAGAGTTGTAATTCCCTTGGGGCTTCCTCTAAGTCGCATGGCTTGTTGAATATGAATCTTATAGTTGCCTTGTTCAGAAAACACAAAAGAGCCGTCATGGCCTTTAAACCACAGTTTATGCTCTTTTACCGAACTAAATCCAGTCCCTAAAAGTTCTCCGCTGGGCTTGGCCATTAAAAACTCTAAGGTATCCTTTGTAACTTTTCCATACGGATAGTTTAATTCTACCACTAAGAAAATATTGCTAAACTTATAATCGGTTGTTGTTCTTAAATTGACAAATAGATTATACGGGTTTAGACTGTCTGGGGCCACAAATTCGTAGCTGACTATTTCTTGTTTATCCCAGCCATTTGAGATAGACATATAGCGGTCAAACGACTTGTTTTGCTGGCATGAAAATGCTACAGAGGCAAAAATAAGTATCCAAAAGACGGGTTTACTTTGCATTATTATTCTGGGGTCTAGGTTTTTTGGTGTTTTTCTGGTTTCTATTTGTGTTTTTACGTCGGTTATTTTTACGTCGGTTATTGTTTTTTGGCTTATCAAATCTTGTTAGACTGTCTTGACCCACTACGTTTTCAAAGTCTACCTTAGTCTCTTCAATTAATTCAGAAGCATAGTCTTCTAAGCTTTCCACTTTTTCTTTTTTAGCATTGGCAGCAATAATTTCATTGGCTTGAGCGGTTGTAAGCTTGTGCCAATTCATCCACTCTCCCTCATAAGCATACCACATATGCCCTTTAAAAATATCTGTCTTTTGACAAACAGCCGTTCCTTTTTCTGTTCTTAGCTTAACCTCTGTTTTAGGAAATGCCTTTAAAGCATCTAAATAAGAATCTAACTCATAATTTAGACAGCATTTTAGCTTGCCACATTGACCCGCTAACTTTAAAGGGTTTAATGAGAGTTGTTGGTATCTCGCTGCAGACGTGCTAACAGACCTAAAATCCGTAAGCCATGTTGAGCAGCACAGCTCTCGCCCACAAGAGCCTATCCCCCCTAGCCTTGCAGCTTCTTGGCGCAGACCTACTTGCCTCATTTCGATTCGCGTTCTAAATTCTCTAGCAAATAATTTAATAAGTTCTCTAAAATCTACCCGTTCATCTGCCGTATAATAAAAGGTTGCTTTACTGGCATCTCCCTGAAATTCAATGTCAGATATTTTCATTTTTAGCCTTAAGTCAATAGCAAATTGCCTGGCTTTTACCTTCATGGGCTCTTCTTTGTCCCTCGCCTCTACCCAAATATCTATATCTCTTTGTGATGCTTTTCTGTAAACTTTAAAAACTTCTTCAGGTGTTTCAGATATTTTCTTGCGTTTCATCTGGACCTTAACCAATTCACCGCTAAGGGTTACCATACCAATATCATGACCTGAAGCTGCTTGAGTTGCAACCACGTCACCAATGCTTAAAGTAAGGTTTTCAAGATTTTTATAGTATACTTTTCGGCCGTTTTTGAAACGAACCTCAACCCAATTAAATGGGGTTGCACCATTGGGAAGTGTCATGTTAGCAAGCCAATCAAAAACGGTGAGCTTGTTACAGCTATCTGTGCCGCATGTGCCGTTATTTTTACAACCTTTAGGCTGGCCATCTTTTCCTGTTGAGCAACTTGTACACCCCATAATCTATATATATTGAATTTGTCAATGCCAGTGGCGTTACAAATGCGGATTAATCTTATGATCTAAAACGTAAATATAAGATTATTTAAGGACTTAAAAATGGGCAGGTCATGATTTTAGCACTAAAAAATCATACAGATTAACCGCTAATTAGCTTTTCTGTTTTGCTAAGGTCTCAAAAACATTTTTTAAATCTTTTTTTTGTGGCAAATGATCCGCACGTCCTTTTTTAAAAATATCGTTGCTATTTCCTTGTCCTTTTCGAAGTGTTTTCTGTGCTTCCGACGGCAAACGATTGACCTCCATGCAACCAGAAGAGCAGCAGTTCTCCATCGCCTCTTTACAAACATCGCATTGGATAAAAAGCAAATGACAGCCGTCATTAGCACAATTTACATGGACATCTGCTGGTTTGCCACATTGGTGACAACTGGCAATTACATCCTCCGATATCTTTTCCGCACGACGCTGGTCAAAAACAAAGTTTTTGCCAATAAATTTATTTTCAATGCCCTGAACAGCAACTTCACGGGCATAATTAATAATCCCTCCCTCCAATTGATAAACATTCTTAAAGCCTTTATGCTTATAGTAAGCACTTGCTTTTTCACAACGAATGCCACCGGTGCAATACATTACTAACTTCTTGGTTTTTTTATGATCCTTTAGATCTTCTTCAATTAAATCTAAAGACTCCCGAAAGGTGTCCACATCTGGTGTGATTGCATTTTTAAAATGCCCTATTTCACTTTCATAGTGATTTCTCATATCCACAACAACTGTATTATCATCTTCAATAAGGGAATTAAACTCTACTGCGTTTACGTGTGTTCCGATATCTGAAGAATCAAAAGTGTCGTCATTTAGACCATCTGAAACAATCTTGTCTCGAACTTTAACTTTTAGTTTCAAAAACGAAAACAAGTCATGTTCGACGGCAATATTAAGGCGGACATTTTTAAGAAAATGAATGGTGTCCAAATGAGATTTAAAGGCTTCGAAGTTATCGGCAGGAATAGAAAGTTGTGCATTAATCCCTTCGTGAGCAACATAAATACGCCCCAAAACATCAATGCGATCCCAAAACAAGAACAACTGATTCCGACATTCTTCTGGATTCGTGATTTTAAAATATTTATAGAAAGAGATCGTTAAACGGTCCTTACCTGCCTGTTGTATAAGCGCCGCTCTTTCAATATTGCTTAAGGTATTGTACAGTTGCATGCTATACTTGTTTTTAAGTTAATAATGATTGTGCAACAAAGGTAATAAATTTTAGAACATACGCTGTAAAAGTGACTAAATAGGATTTACAAAATAATACAAAAAGGTTCGTTAAAATTTTAAATCTTTACAAAAGAAATCTTATTTTAGCAGGAAGAATGAATTAGATACAAAAAGACTTATGAGCAGCGAAAAAGATGCAAAATTAAAAGCCCTCAACCTAACATTAGACAAGCTTGATAAAGCTTATGGTAAAGGCACAGTGATGAGAATGAGTGATGCCCCTGTAATTGACGTGGAAGTCATTTCATCTGGGTCCTTAGGATTAGATATTGCCCTTGGTGTTGGAGGATACCCAAGAGGCCGTGTCGTTGAAATATATGGGCCTGAATCTTCAGGTAAAACAACCCTAACACTTCATGCAATTGCTGAGACGCAGAAAGCGGGTGGCATTGCAGCGTTTATTGATGCTGAACATGCCTTTGATCGTTTTTATGCACAAAACTTAGGGGTGGATATAGACAATCTTATTATATCTCAGCCGGATAATGGGGAACAAGCCTTAGAAATTGCCGACAACCTGGTAAGATCTGGCGCTATTGATATGGTCGTAATTGATTCTGTTGCAGCACTGACTCCAAAAAGTGAAATAGAAGGAGAAATGGGAGATTCTAAAATGGGTCTTCATGCTCGATTAATGTCACAAGCGCTTAGAAAACTTACGGGCTCAATTAGCAAAACCAACTGTACGATGATTTTTATAAATCAATTGCGTGAAAAAATTGGAGTGATGTTTGGAAATCCCGAAACAACAACGGGTGGTAATGCCTTAAAGTTTTACGCCTCTGTTCGTTTAGACATTCGTAGATCAACACAAATAAAAGACAGTGATGGAAACGTATTAGGGAATAAAACACGAGTAAAAGTTGTAAAAAATAAAGTAGCTCCCCCTTTCCGTTTAGCAGAGTTTGATATTATGTATGGCCAAGGAGTTTCTAAGGTTGGAGAAATATTAGATGTTGCCGTAGAGCATGAAATTGTTAAAAAGAGTGGGTCATGGTTTAGCTATGCAGACACCAAACTTGGCCAAGGCCGAGATGCTGTCAAGCAAATGATTAAGGACAATCCAGAATTAATGGATGAGTTAGAAGAAAAAATCAGAGTTATTTTAAAAGAAGCTTAATTTAAAATCCCGATTCGTCGGGATTTTTTACGCCTTTAAATCAGCAATTAGAGCGTTTGAAATTAAATCATACACTTTGGAAGTTAACGCTGTAGTTTCTTCTGTTGATAAGTGTTTTGTTGTGATTGGCGGAAATACTTGAACACGCATTTTGCCAGGACCCCCACTAAAAAGGGTATAAGATAATCTTTCTTTATTGTCATAAAAAACCATTGGCACTAATTGAATCTTATGATTTATCGCAAGGCGAGAGGCTCCGGCCTTAAAGCGGTCTAAAATAACCGATTCCTCTGGGACCCCTCCCTCTGGAAAAATACAAATACTCGCCCCTTCCTTGATGCGTTTTTGTGCTCTGATAAAAACTGCTTTACGACTTTGAGCACTGCTTCTATCTACCAAAATACTTGTGCGCTTATAAAAGAATCCAAAAATAGGTATTTTAACTAATTCTTTTTTTCCAATGAAAACAAACGGATGGTCTTTAACAGCAACAAGCATTAGCATAATATCCAACATAGAAGTATGATTCGCTACAAACACATAGCTTTGCCCTTTGACTAACGCTTCCGGTCGCTCAACGCGCCAATAACAGCCCATTCCTATTAGAATAAATTTAGCCCATATTCTAGCAAGCTTGAAAAAATAGGGATACCATTTAGATTTTAACACTGAAATAAACAGAAAAGGAAACATTAAAATAATGATTCCCGCAACAAGCGCATAAAACCAGATTCTATAGAAAATCCAAAATGGATATTTAATAAATTTCATCACGCTCAAAACTACTAAAAAAATTGAGCTATTGAGTCAAAAAAAGTACCTTTGCTTATAATTTAGACAAATAAAAGGTAAAATGGCAAGAATTTTAACTGGCATACAGAGTACAGGAACCCCGCACTTAGGAAATATTTTAGGGGCTATTATCCCGGCAATTGAAATGAGTAACGATCCAAAAAATGACTCTTATTTGTTTATTGCAGACATGCATTCTTTAACACAAATAAAAGAGGCCAATACCCTTCGTAAAAACACCTATGCAACTGCAGCTACCTGGTTGGCTTTTGGTTTAGACATTGAAAAAACAGTTTTTTACAGACAAAGTAATGTCCCACAAGTCACAGAGCTGTCTTGGTATTTGAGTTGCTTTTTTCCGTTTTCTAGGCTAGAATTAGCTCATAGTTTTAAAGACAAAGCAGATCGGCTAGAAGATGTAAACGGAGGTCTATTTACATACCCAATGTTAATGGCTGCTGATATTTTACTGTACGATGCACATATTATTCCTGTAGGAAAAGACCAACTTCAACATATAGAAATGACGCGTGATGTTGCCTCAAGAGTGCATGCCAAGGTGGGAGATGTTTTTGTCATTCCAGAAGCGAAAGTTCAGAAAGAAAACATGTTAATCCCTGGGACTGACGGCCAAAAAATGAGTAAAAGCAAAGGAAATATAATTGATCTTTTTCAAACGGATAAAGCCCTTAGAAAACAAATCATGTCAATTCAGACCGATAGCACAGCGCTAGAAGCTGCTAAGGATTGGTCGACTTGTAATTCTTTTGCAATTTATTCGTTGCTAGCATCCGATGCTCAAGTCGCCAAAATGAAGCAAAATTACGAGGGTGGTGGATACGGCTATGGGCACGCCAAACAAGCCTTGTTTGAATTAATTTGTGAGCAGTTCTCTGAACAAAGGAAGCGCTATGCCTACTACATGGAAAACTTAGAGGAGATAGATCAAGCTCTCAAAGTTGGTGCTGAAAAAGCAGCCAAAACAGCAAATGCTGTATTGGAGCGTGTGCGTGAAAAAATAGGCTACTAAACCAGCTCATATGCTTTTCCAGGAAGCGGTCTTAAAACGCCTTTAAGCTCAAGACTTAACAGCAAGTGTGCCGCTTTGGATGTTGGTGTTTGACAGCTGAGCGCAATCGCGTCTAAGGTCGATTTCCCTTCCGCTTTAAGGAATTTATAAATAACTTTCTCTTCAAGGTCTAACTCTACAAACAACTTTTTTTGAACACCCTTTAGTGGTGCTTTGAGTGTCCAGTTTAATATAAATGGGATGTCTGCTGCTGTGCTGACTAAGTGTGCGCTTTTGGTTTTAATAAGGTTGTTACAGCCTTGGCTCTGAATGTCAGTCGTTCGGCCTGGGAGTGCAAAAACCTCTCTATTATATCCAAATGCCATTTCTGCAGTTGCTAAACTTCCTCCTTTTTCTGCAGACTCAATAACTACAGTTGCTTCACTAAGTCCTGCAATAAGACGGTTGCGTTTAATAAAATTTGAGGGCTCCATAGGAGCAGTGCTCCAAAAGTCTGTTACAACCCCGCCTTGGTTTTCTATTAAATGTCGGTATTTGAGGTGTTGTTTTGGGTAGGTATTTTGAAGGCCTTGGGCCATACATGCCACCGTTTGAAGTTGATGATTCAAAGCCGACCGATGTGCTCTTACATCTGTGCCATAAGCGAGTCCGGATACAATTATGGGGTTGAAGGCTGCTAGGGTTTCAATAATTTTTTCACATTGAGAAAGACCATAACTTGAGGTTTTTCGCGAGCCTACAATGCTAATAATTGGTTGATTTTCCCAATTTACAGTTCCTTTTTGAAACAATACAATGGGGCCATCAATGCAGTGTTTTAATCTGTAGGGGTAGTTAGAATCTTCAAAATAAAGCCCTTTTATGGACTGTTTTTCCATGAAAGTGAGCTCGTTTTCAGCGAGTTTGAAATGCTTGGTTTCATTGAGGTGTTTTAGAGCATAGCCTCCAATCCCTTCAATTTTTGAAAGGGTAGCGCTAGATGTTTTAAATACCGCTTCTGGGGTTCCGCAGTGACTAATTAATTTTTTGGCTGTAATGTCGCCAATGTTAGGCACGGCCTGCAATGCGAGCGCATAAAGGAGTTGAGGTGGATTCATAGGGGGCTATGTTTGTTGTAAATATAAGCAACCCTACAAACATAGCCCTCAATTTATGGGGCCGAAGTAAACGAAATTTCATTCCCGTAATACACCCCATTACAATCTTGTGCATAGGCCCGGACATAGTAAGTAGTATTTGGAGTCAGATTATAAATAAACGAGTCGTAATTTGCATTCCAATTGCCATTTTCTGAAAAGGTATCTGCAATGGTTGGGTTTGGAGAAGTACTCCAACACACCCCCTTGGCTTGCATTTTTACAAACGA
>Ga0209632_10001055_pt1 | contig 28219 bp, 30 predicted proteins | sample COG_10_FD_184754 | JGI IMG/M metagenome (GOLD analysis project Ga0209632, IMG submission 184754) | Pelagic Microbial community sample from North Sea - COGITO 998_met_10 (SPAdes) (version 2) | ecosystem: Environmental > Aquatic > Marine > Neritic zone/Coastal water | place: Helgoland, sampling... | reverse complement strand
CAGTGAAGATTTAAAATGGAACGCCTAAGGCGTTCTGAATTTTAATTCGTTACTGGTATCTGACCCTTGAAAGATTCAAAATGTTCCATTTTAAATCTTCAAGGGTTTAAATCTTCAAGGGTTTAAATCTTCAAGGGTTTAAAAATTCATTTGCATATTCAATACCATCTTCAACTAAAGAACGTCTATGCTCTTCACTTTCAATAAATTGTTGAATTTGTTCAAAATTCAAACCCCCTTTTAGTACTTGTATTTGATATTTACAATCATTTTCATAAACATCTATAGCCATAGTTTTAGCAACATTATTAAATATGATACCAATAAAATCAAATAAATTAGATTTGTTATCTAAATTTTTTTCAATTTTTCTATCACCTAAACTTTTATAAACACCAAAAACTTCATCTGGATTTGCTTCCATACGTTTTAAACATTCTTTTATTGGATAGTTTAGGAATATACCTCCATCAATATATGCTTTTTCTTCGATAATTAATGGTTGAAATACAATAGGTAAACATGAAGATGCATAAGACGCTTCTAATAATTTCATATTAGGATGTGTTTTATATGAAAAACATTCTAATTCGAAAGAATTCATTTCTGTGGAATAACAATATAATTCAATTTGAGTCATATCATAAAATTCCTTCATAGTAATGTCTAAGTCTAAATCCATTGCTGCGAAAATAGGTTCATAACCTTTTATGAAATCACAATAATCAAATGCCCCACATTTTTCATATGCATTTATACATTGATTTATATCACATTTAAATAATTGATTCCATGGACGTTTCACTAAATATTCTATTGTATCATCTAAATTATATTTTACTAAAATTAATATACCTACAATTGTACCAACGGATGTAGCATGAATAGATTTTATATTGTTTAAGCTCCAAAATCCTTGTTCTAATGTTTTTTTCAAAATACTAAACGCAGTTAATCCAAAAGGGCCTCCTCCTGATAATACCAAATGTTTAATAACATCACTATTTTCATTTTCCATTAATCATATTAATGTGAATTATTTATATTAATTTTTTATCATTCATTTTTATACATGTCTTGTTTTTTATTTACAGATGATAGTGATGCTATTGAAAATGTTAATATTGACGAATTATATGAAAAGAGACAACAGCGGGATTTAAGACAAGTTTCAATATTTAATAAAATCTTAAATAGAATTCATAAGCGAATAAAAGTAACTGGAAGGAGTAAGGTAAATGAACAATTTATTTGGTTCACAATTCCAGAATTTCTTTTTGGTGAACCGGTTTACAACAAAGCGGAATGTATAGCCTATATTGTAGCAAAATTAGAAGCAAATAAATTTCATATTCGTTATGTTCATCCTAATACTTTGTTTGTTTCTTGGTCAAATTGGGTTCCATCGTATGTACGAAGTGAATATAAAAAAAAAACAGGTATAGCCGTTGACGAGTTAGGTCAAGTGGTAAATAGAATTGTGGATAAAGAGGTTGAAAATGACCCTAATTCTACAATATTAAACAATGGAAGAACTGACGATAAGCCCAAGAAAGTATACAATTCGACGGATAATTATAAACCAACCGGAAAATTAGTTTATAATCCTGATTTTTTTGAAAAAATAGAGAAAAAATTTAATTAATTTTTAAATAACATATAGCATATTCGTAATATAGCAAGTGCTAAAAAAATATATACAATATATCCAGCATTATATTCATTAAAAAGTATATTTACAATTGGTAATGTTTCAAAACTCCCCATTGGACATTCATTTTTATTAAAGATCCAAATACTTATAATTATTAATATAATTGCTAAAAAACTTAATAATAAATAAAAATTTTTGATATAAAATGAAAAAATTCCAATAGCAAACATACACACTACATGAATAATATCAATTACATAGATATTTTTAAAAAATAAAGCTAGAGCAAGAATAAATAGAATAGTCAATAAAAAAAAAGCTGTAATATTATCTATTTTATTTAATTTTTGTGTGTAATTAGTGGAAATTAAAAGTATATTTGAAAATATAATAATAAACCATAATAAATATTGATTTGAATGTACACAATAATATAGTGTACTTTCTTCTATTTTTTTCTTACATTCATAATTATCAATTATTTTTGATTTCGAATTTAAATCCATTATAATAGTATAATATATTTATACTATCAAAATTGGATAATTATGTAAACTAAAATTTAACGCAAAAATTTATAAATCAAATATATAAAAATAGACATACCTGATAGCTCAAACAGATTGAAATTAAATATTATACTTTTAAAAATAAATTTATGCATGGATTCATGAAGAATTGTATCGAAATTTCCTAATATACAACGGCTATTCAATGCCCATAATATAAATAAACAGCTCCAAAACAGTATATATATCATTAATAAAAATTTATTTTTTACAAAAAGGGATAAAATTACTATATAAAAAGTCATAAATAAATGCAAAATATCAAGAGCAACTAAATTTTCTCGAATTAATGCGACAATAAATATAACATGACTTATAAGTATACTAATTATGTTATATTTATCATAATTATTCAATTTCTGATTAAATAGAATTAATAATAACAATACGTCAGTAACAAGTACTACTTGTAAAAATGTATATCTATTATTTGTTAAATTTTCTTTTAAAATACTATTCATCATTAAATTTTCCATTATATTATATTATTTTATAATAAAATTTTTATAATAAAATTGAATTTTATTATAAAACGTTTCATTTCAACAAAATGGAAGGAGAACTAGGAATCATAGTGTATAAAGATTTTATAAATGATAAAATGAAAAAATATAAAAAACATCAAAGAAAAATATGGGATTTGCAATATGAAGCCATATTTTCTACACGTTATATTGTAAACGATATTTATGGTATTTCCACTTATAAAACCAACAAACAAATATGGTTTGATATTTGTTTATGGGAATTTAAATATATCCCTTCCTATAAAATAAAAATGAAAAAATATGAAGACAAAATATTGAAAAAAATACAATTATATTATTTTGTTTTAAATAATATAAATCATGGATACAAACTAAACGAAGATATTATGTTATGTATTATTCAATATATATTCTAATCAATTTCTTCAATATGAGGTTGAGGCTCTACGTCCTCACTAGGTGGTTCAGAAGACATCGACTCTTGTGGTGCAGTTTTCATACTATATTGCATAATAAATTGTTGAAGCTCTTGTTTTTTCGTATCAAAATCAGCATTTGGATTTTCATCAAACCATTGCTGCATTTCTTCTAATTTATCTTTCACTGCAGTTTTATCTTCTTCAGTCAACGCTTGATTATCCAAAACGGATTTACTTTGATATAACAAAGCATCGAATTCATTCTTACTTTCGATTTTCTTTTTCATTTCTTCGTCGTCAGCCTTATATTTTTCCGCTTCTTCTACCATACGTTCGATTTCTTCTTGACTCAATCGCCCCTTATCGTTATTCACTGTAATCTTCTCCTCTTTTCCACTCGATTTTTCCAATGCATTTATGCTTAAAATACCATTAGCATCCACATCATATGTGACCTCAATTTGTGGTATTCCGCGAGGCATAGGAGGTATACCATTCAAAATAAATTCACCCAATTTATTATTATGTTGAGTCATTTGTCGTTCGCCTTCAAAGACTTGAATATTACACCCTGGTTGATTGTCCGCATATGTACTAAATGTTAGTGATTTTTTACAAGGAATAGTGGTATTTCTAGGGACCAAAACGGTCATTACTCCACCTGCGGTCTCGATACCCAAAGAAAGTGGTAAAACATCCAACAATAACAATCCATCCATTTTTTCGTCTTTTACTCCACTCAATACAGCGGCTTGTACTGCGGCACCATATGCTACGGCTTCATCCGGGTTTATATTTTTACACAATTCTTTACCATTGAAAAATTCGCTCAATTGTGCCTGAATCTTTGGAATCCGCGTTGACCCTCCTACCAAAACAATTTCATCGACATTACTCTTTGAGACCTTTGCATCCGTAAGTACCTTTTGGACAGGTTCAAAAGTATTTTTAAACAAATCGGAGCAAATATCTTCGAAACGGGCGCGTGTAATGGATGTTGTAAAATCTATACCTTCAAACAATGCGTCGATTTCGATAGTAGCCACTGTTGATGAAGACAATGTTTTCTTTGCTTGTTCACATGATGTTTGTAATCGTCTAATAGCGCGTTTTGAATCAGACAAATCCTTTTTGTGTTTTCGTTTGAAGTCTTGTATACAATATTCTATCATTCTGCGGTCAAAATCTTCGCCACCTAAATGGGTATCTCCTGCTGTGGCTTTCACTTCAAAAATACCGTCATCTATAGAAAGCAATGTAACATCAAATGTACCACCACCCAAATCATAAATTAATACATTGCGTTCTTTACCATCAGTTCCTTTATTCTCGAGACCATATGCAATGGCTGCAGCAGTAGGCTCATTTATAATACGTAAAACGTTGAGTCCGGCAATCACTCCTGCATCTTTGGTGGCTTGACGTTGTGAATCATTGAAATAGGCAGGTACAGTAATAACTGCATCTCTGACTTCACTCCCTACATAAGCTTCGGCAATTTCTTTCATTTTTGTTAGAATCATTGAACTAATTTCTTCAGGTTGAAACGTTTTCAATTCATTTTTATATGTAACTTCAATCAATGGTTTGCCGTTTGAATCACTCACTACTTTATATGGAAAATGTTTAATATCGGATTGTACAGTATCATCATTGAAATTACGACCAATCAAGCGTTTAGCATCAAAAACAGTATTTTCATAATTTTGAACGGCTTGATTTTTCGCACCATTTCCAATAATACGTTCATTTTCAGTAAAAGCAACATATGAAGGGGTTGTACGATTTCCTTGGTCATTCGCAATGATTTCAGCATTGTTGTTTTGCCATACAGCAACACAACTATATGTAGTTCCTAAGTCAATTCCAATAGTATATTTGGTCATATAATGTCTTAAAGGATTAATCTTTATATAATTTCATCATAATTATTATTGGTTTTTTTCTCTTGGTGTTCTTCAAATATGGATATTAACCAATGATAATGAGGTTGTTCTTTATAATCGATGGAATAAACATAATCCATAATTTTTTTTTCGAAATCTTTCACATTGTTTTGGAAAAAGTCTTTCAATTGTTTGCGTTTTTGATTTAAGTTGTGTAAAATATGATTTGGTTGATAATTGTCTTCTTCGTCGGAAACATTGGACCATAATAATACTTTATGTTTGATATAGCTATAAATATACATCAATGATATAAGGTCATCACGACGTGAAGGTGAAATTCCATTATGAACATGTATACTAATAAATTTAGGCGTACCCAAAATGTATTCCATATGTTTTTCCGGAACATGACTATAATCATCGTCAATATAAATTGTAGAAAGACCAAAATCGATTAAATAAACGGAATTTTGTTTAATCATAAAATTTTGTGGTTTAATATCTCTATGAATAACACCCAAATGATGAATTACATGTAAAGTCTCTAGCATTGTTATAAACCAATTATTAGGAATTTCGTTATTTTCGCAATAATCTTCCAATGAACATTCATAATAAGGTATTATAAGTGTAGAAATATTTTGATGTAATCCATAAAAATAGACATATGGTGTTTGTTTGGACCCTTTACTATATAAATAATTAAGCATAGATGTTTCATGTTTGAGTAATTTCAGTTCACTATTTTCATTTTCGAATTTTATCGCAACATCTTCATTTTTTTTACTTCCTTTATAAACAGTGCTGAAATTCCCTTCGCCTATTTTAGATAAAATAGTATATTTATTTGCTATCATTGTGAAAAAATTAGAATTATTATTATATTGTTTTAAAATGTTATATTATATTAGATTCATATAATATACTATGAATGAAACAATATTAACGACTATATTATATGTAATAATTATTTGTTTTCTTGGATATTTACTTTTTAATCATTTTAAAAAGGAGTATGTCCAAGAAGGTATGCGAACATTGCCGCGACCTATAATAAATGCTGAATTTCAAAAGCCATTGAATTATAAACCAGCACCTCCATATATTGGAGAATCATTGAATAAAATGATAGACCGTAATATTGGTTATTATTTTGATAGTCGTGGAATAGCTTATTATAATACAATTGATATCTATCAAACCAAATGTGCTGGAAGAGGATTGGTTGATTTAACACCTCCTCAAGGACAAGGATATAATGAGAAACTACAACTATATGAATCACAAAAATCGAAACTTACTGATATTGGTTATTATATATTAAATATTGTAATTCCAAATATTCAAACAACAAATAATCCAGACCCTGAACAAAAATGGCCACCAATTACTTGGACAAATAAACCACATTTTCGTATTAAAAAATCGATAAAACCTACATACCAAGTATATCAAGGTGCCGCATATAGTTCAAACCCTTCAAGTTCATCTGATTCTACTAACGGCAGCAGTAGTAGTGATGGAAGTGATGGTAGTACAAGTAATGGAGATAGTACAGATTCTTCGTCTTCTACAACTGATACTACAGGAACAGCACCAGCTCCATCCGATGGTAGCTCGGGTGATTGTGGAGACATGAATGCATATAATAAATGTGGTATAGCTTGTCCTACAAGTTGTTTAGATAACGTAGCAGCTGCACAAGCAGAAATAGATAGATTGAATGAAGAATTACAACAACAAGAAGAAGACGAAAATGCATCTGGCTCGATTTCTGCTAGCCAATTAAATCTTTCATGGTTAAATTTTTTGTCTTATCAATGGGTATCACAATCATCTACTGAGGGTTCAACAACAACTGGAACATCTTACTTAAACGATAATAATACTCTAACCATGGGAGATTCTACTTTTAGAGGATTTCCTACAACCAGTATGTCTTCTTGTCCAAGTGATACACTTACATACAACGCCAACACGCTCAATGCTGATGGTAGTATTAATTATGCTACTGATGATGGTAAACAAGCATTAAGTCAGACAATAGCAAATTTTATTGATAGATATTTTATTTCTGATGAAGACGATATAAATTATAACCGCCCAACCGATTATGCGTTACAAGAATTCGATAAATATTTTAAAGATAAGCCACCTATGGACGAAAATCATAAAAACAAATTACGCGATGTTGTATACTATGTAATGCAATTAATTATTCCAGGTTTACCTGATGGAACAAAACCTTATGATGAAAATGATGATTCTGGTACATGTGGAGACAATACGGGTATAGCATTCGTAGAATGGATACCTTTAAGATGGTTAAGTTTATCAGAACCGCAAGAAAATAAATATTTATATTATCAAATATAGTCACATATTTGAATAACCATTTCCCCATTTACTATTAAAATCTGAAACGGTTTTCCACATCCAAAAATCATATTTCTCTCTTTTAATTGGTCACATTTATCTTTTGGTAAATGTGGTTCCATTTGTTTCAGTGTCGATTTTATAATACCATGTCGAAAAATACCACAATTGACTTTTTCAATAATAATAAATTCATTACAATGAGGGCACTTTACAATAGGTTCCATTAGTTTGTAATATGTATAATATTTATACAATTTATAATGGAACTTATTTATCCAAATAAATATGAAAACAATTCAGTATATTCAATATGGAAAAATTAATAGAAAGTCATAGAAATAACCCCGAATTACAATGTACATTAAATATTGATGAAATCTTGGACAGTGCTGAAAATGTAGATGTAGAATATATCGGAAATCATTCTTTACAAACTATTTCCAAAGAAGTAGTCGACCATCTTAAACAGCATATTGATGAAAGTCTATTGTGTAAATATACGAATTCATTATTGAATTATCGCTTGATAGATGAAGTGTATCACATACATAAGGGTAAACATGTGCGATGGTTACGAAATGGAAAATTAACCAATGGAGGTATTGTAGTGGACGTACAATTTACCGATAACGGAACCCAAATATTATGCAAAACGAGTTATAAATTCATTCGATATCATTTTGACGAATGCACAACATTTCAGAAATTAACGAATGACGAATTATTAATTTTACAATTAAAGGATAGTTTATAGTTTGTCTTTATACTATATGTTAATTCCGATTGCACCTTTAACAAAATATTTAACTACAACATTGATAGCACCTCATGGTATAACTGATTTGGTGCATGCAAAAGAAACGAATCATACTATGGACCTGTTAGCAACATATTCATTAGCAAATGGGGGTGTTTTGGGTCTGCATTCTATGCATTATGAAAATACAATAAATATAATTTTGTTTATGGCTTCAGTTATGCATTTCCAAAGAGATATACCATTACGTAATAAAACACTGTTTACATCTATGATGTTGTTGTATTTTATTTTCTTGGACAACAATTCGTTATTTTTATATTTGAGTGCAATCCATGTACCGCATCATTATAAATTATGTTGGCCTTTTTTAAATAAAAATAAGCCGTTTTCTTTTTTCATCATAGGAGCAACAACGGCTTTATCTATGTATTTTGGAAATATGTATTATGAATATTATAAAGACCCACTAGTATTTACCATCTTAAAGGGTATTATTTGTTCACACATATGTTATGAAGAGATGTACATTTATTCGGAAAAAGAAAAAATGTGAATATATTTATATTTTTAATGGAACGTATTCGTCAAATGGAAGTTGTCCAAGATTTTGCTTTACAAAGATTTAAAGATAAAAACGCGGATTATAGTGATTCGTTCGAACAATATGGACTTATTGGAATATTGATGCGTATACAACGTGCTTTGTCTATAACAAAGAATGGTGTGAATATTGTGGAACACGATGAAATGAGAGATACCCTTTTGGATTTGCAAAATTATGCTGCTATGGGAGTAATGTTAGTAGATGGAGATATTCAGTCGGGTTCTTCGAATCAAATAGAAATAGTAAATGGTACTCCTGACCAATACGGGAGAAAAGAAAGATGGAGATGTCCAAATTGTAACGAATTGATTCCTGGAAATTTGTCTTCATGGGGATGGACAAAATGTAATCGATGTCCTAAATAAGAAACTTATACAGAAGAACCCGACTTAGGCATACCAGCCTTTTTGAAATTGTTCCATGAAATTGATTTTCCATTTATGATGATAGGTTTATCATTTTCATGCTCTTTGTCTAATTTATCTGCTCTTTTTACGGCTGAATCTAAATAAAGCTCTTTTAGAATTTTTCCTACACGGACTGAACCGTCTTGTTGGTCTAATTGTCCTTCTTCAATTAATTTAAGTACAATAAGTAATTTAGTCATAATGGTAATATCGATTTCATCTTTCATAAGACGTCTAAAAATGTCGGAATAATTATCATACAAAAATTTGCACTCAGTATGAGCAATATTGAAAAATTGTTCGGGGGATTGTATACGTAATTGTGCATGTTGTCGTTTTAAATCTTCTAATTTACGAATAGTATCACGGATTTTTACACTATGCTTTAGCTTTCTTATGGTTTCTGTATTATCTACATAATCCATTTCATTCATAAGCTTTTTAAGATTTAGCTTTTCATCATCACTTAGATTTGAATTCATCTATATATATTTAAAAAAAGATGTTTTTATGTATTTTGAATGTTTTATATTATATAGTTCCATACTATATATTATGGATGAAAATACAACAGATGCTAAAGGTTTATTAGAGGAAAAACAAGACACATCCAGAGAAAAAATTTTAATACGTTACTTTATTCCACCAAACACATTTGAATTGATGAAATGGGGGCAAGCATTTATGGTATTTATATTGTTTGGATTAATGTTTTTGGGTATAGTATTTGCTTATGTTTACTCTAATTATACTGATTATCAAAATCGAATTAATGTAATTTCTCATGCTAATTTATTTGGAAAAGATCCACAACAAGAATTTGAAAATTATCAGAAACATTCTCAAACTGAATTAATGAATACAGTCATGAAGGATATTCAAAATGCTGGAACCAATTTAGAAACAGTGGGTTCTAGATTAGACAGTAATGCTGCACGATTAGCTAATGAAATTGATACAAATGTCCAAGAAAAATATGCAGAAGCAAATAGTTTAGGAATTTCAATCCAGAAAAATATTGCTTCATTACGTGATTCGATGTCGAAATTAGCCGGCTCATTTGTATTGGGTAATTATATCAAAGATGGGGTTGTTAATACTGTACAATAATGATTTTATCATTTTTTTATAATATATAGGTTAAAACATTTTTATATATTATAATGGTGTCTTATAAATATATTCCTATTGATTATTTTACATATAATCGTCCAGATTATGTTGGAGCGATGTTATTGGCTTTTTTATTTTGGATAATGATAGTCACGTTAATTACAATATATTTATATGAATATTTTAATGCAAAAGATATGTGTCATCCTATGTTTTATTATGGAAAAGGATGTCAAAATCAATATTCAAGACAATTATTATTTAGTCCAAACTTTATAAATTTCAAAAAGGTATATTATGATATTATTGGTAAATATGACCGTAATAGTAGAGAATATGAAGGTGTAAGACGAAATACGTATGAGGACAAAAAAATTGTTGAAGAATCTGAAAAGAGAATTGATGAAAATATTAAGAGCAATGAAGAATTTATGAAAGATTCTATTGAAGAAATCAAAAATTTAACAGAAGTAGCAAATAAAATCACAACACAATATTTAGCAAATATACAATCTGTAATTGATAACATTCGAAATGCACCTCAGGAAGTGGTTGATTCTTTGATAGAATTACCCAAACATTTAGAAGAATTAAAAAATCAGATTCAATCTACAATGTCGAATCCAACTTTATCACATTACACACGACCATTACAATTATTATATCGTTCATTAACAGATATAAATAAAAAGACAAATTCACACATTTCACCAAGTGAATAAATGGAAATGAGAATTTCTCATCTACATATATATTAAAAATGAAATTTCCCAAGGTTTCAACCACTTTATTATTCATATTCATTGGTTTAGCTGTTGTCGTTTTATTGACCACATGTGTTGGATGCAGTCAAATTCTACCATATAACAATGACCCAAGATATGCAAGCGTTAAGGATTCAGAAGGATTTAGGCCTATTCATTATGCTACCTATCCTGAAGGTAATAGCATCGATGTGAAAGATAGACATTTAATTAATAGTACAGCTGCTGAACCTACATCTCAGCGTGTTAAGAATATGAAGGGACTTTTTGGACCTGAAGACGCATGTGGAAAACTTGATATTTATTCCGATGCTCAAGGAAGTCTAAGTGAAGAATGTATGTTAAAATCGAATGGATTAAGCAACTCAAAGGGTTACTTATGTTTAGATGATACACAAATTCGTTTATTGAAAACACGTGGTGGAAACCAACCTTTATGTGGTGGGTCCAAATGTGTTTAAATCGGTGGGTCCATAATACCATTCTACCCATGCATCTGAACCATCACTTGTTGAATCATCCTCTTCCAATACATCATTACTAAATGTTAATTCACATTTTTCACAATAATAAATAGTTTTTGACCTATCGTCGTCAATATCTATTGAATCTTTTACTATTTCATGTTTACAATGCTTATATAAATATTTATCTATTTGTTTTATTATATTAACGAAATCTTTATTTTTTTCCTCACAACGTTCCATAGAAATTTTTGCATTCAAAATAGTTTGAATAGTACACATATATATTTTTAACATGAATACTATTTATGTTATTTTTATTTATTATTTTAGACGTATAATGCTAACAAACTTTGATTAGGTGGTTCATATTCAATCATTTTGCGTACATGTTCACTTGTTACTTTAATGGGAAAACTAATTTCCAAATCCAAATCTTTAGCAAAAATGTTCTTTTCAGGTTTCATCAATCGAAATAAATTTAATTTAGTATGAATAATTTCCAAACATCGTTTAAGATTTCTCACACCTTCCTCTTCTTTTGTAATCGAGTCATTAGCAATAATAGATTCCAACGTTTCATCAGGAATAATGATTTCTTCTTCAGTAAATGCTACTTGTTCGCGAATTTTAGGCAATATAAAATTTCGAGCAATAATAGATTTTTCTTTTTTACCATATCCTTTTGTAACAATACGATACATACGGTCACGTAAAATAGGATTAATACGAGATTCATCATTATAACTGAAAATAAATAAACATTTACTCAAATCAAAATGGATTTCGGAAAAATATTTATCATGAAATTCACTATTTTGACTTGTATCCGTCAAATGAGTCAAAATACCAATGATTTCCTCACCACGTGGTGTATCACTGATCTTATCCAATTCATCGAAATAAATCACTGGATTCATACATTTACTGTCCATCAAAATTTGTACAATACGCCCCCACATACTTCCTTCATATGTATATCCATGCCCTTCCAACGTACTTGCATCACCAGTACCACCCAATGCGATAAAAGAAAATTCACGTCCTAGGATTTTACTAATTCCCTCTTTTACTAATGATGTTTTCCCAGTTCCAGGTGGACCTTGAATAGCAATTGCAGTTCCTAACGCTTGTGGATTCGTTATCCATTGTCCAATCAATTGCATAATTTGCATTTTAGCATTATCAAGTCCATATACACACTTATCTAATGTATTTTTCGCACTTTCCATAAAATCACTACATTTTTCAATTCCATCTTGAATATTTATATTTAGTGATTTATTAACACCAAAAGGAATACGCATAAAACCATCCACCCATGTTTTTAACTTAAAATATTCTGGGTCACCTGCTTCCATAGAACGCAACATATTGACTTTTTGCATAACAGTCGCTTTGAATTTAGGTGGAATATTAGCATCGAGCAAGGTCAAACGGTAGGGTTTTTTAATACTAGAATGGTCATTAATATCCTTCAATTCTTTAATTACACGCAATTGTTCTTTATTAGACAACTGTTTTTTGAAATATTCAATTTCTCCTGTTTTCTTTTCATCTTCCCCTTTAATCATTTTGTAATATTTCTTAGCATTTTTCATACGCGACTTCTTTACCAACTTACGAATTTCATCACGACATTCATCTACAGCCTTTAACAAAATTTTATTTTTAGGATTCTTTGTTAATTGCTGTCCTAATTGTTTTTTAAGTTCAATCAAATTTTTATATTCCTTTTCAGCATCGATAATATCTGAATTGTCCGATTTCTCACTTTTATTACGCTGTTTTTTCTGCTTTTTCAATTTTTCTTTGTCTCGTTTCTTCACAATTTCTTCCGGCATTTGAATATTCTCATAATTTTCAGCCATGAAATTTTTCTCATCTTCACTATTACATTCTTCATCATGCTCTTCATTTACCGCATTTTGGTCACTTATTTCCTCTTTATTTTGACCACCACCTCCAAGTGTAGAAAATATTAAATTAAACTGCTCCATATCTTCTTCACTATCATAATAATCATCAAATTCTTCTTCGCTATCATAAACATCCGATTCTTCATTCTCTATCTTCTTCTTTGCCTTTTTTTTAGCAGCACGTTGTGGTGGCTTTTTTTCTTTTGATTTCTTTTTTACAATCTTTTTATCCTGTTTTTTATCTTTTTTCACTTTTTCATTTATGTATTTTGATGGAAATAAAGTAGCCAATGTTTTTCGTAATTCACGTGGGTCAAGGTCCGAAACATCATCATCTGAATCTTCATCTGTCGAATCATCATCAGATTCATCGTCATCTGAATCCTCTTCGCTTTCCTCAATAACTTTAGCTGATTTTTTTTTTCGTGCTATTGGGATATACTCAGAATCAGAAGAATCAGAGACAGTCTCCCAAATTTCTTCTGAATCTATACTTTCGTCTGATGAATCATCATCCTTGCGTTTTTTCTTTTGACTACGTGTATGATATTTTTTTTCGGTACCTTTACCCATGTATTAAAACTACTAACTTAGACTTTATTACCTTTTTATAATTTATCAATTATAAAATTGATTTCTATTAATGTTAGATAAACAATATAAAATATACTTTAATATATTATATTAACAAATGTCACCAAAAAATAATGAAACTCCATCTAGAATTATTGGTATTCAGTTTAGCTGTTTATCACCAGAAGAAATAAGAAAAAACTCTGTTGTTGAAATAACATCAGGAGATACTTATAATAATAATAAACCAGTTGTTGGTGGATTATTTGATCCAAGAATGGGTGTTTTGGAATCTGGGCTAATTTGTCCAACAGATGGTAAAACATATATTGATACACCTGGTTATTTTGGTCATATTGAATTAGCACGACCTGTATTTTCGATACAACATATGAAAGATGTTATAAAAATAGCAAGGTCTGTTTGTTTCAAATGTAGTAAGTTACTAATTAATAAAAACCAACACAAACACATACTATCATTACCTGCTAGCAAACGTTGGGATTATGTTACTAGCATAACTAGTAAATTAGTAAAACGTTGTGGCCAGCATACAGAAGATGGATGTGGATGTAAACAACCTGATAAAATAAAATTAGAAGGTATGGCTACAATATGTGCTATTTGGGAAAATTTATATGACGAAACTACTGAAACAGTTGGTAATAAAGTGATAAAGAAAATGAGTGCAGAAACTATTTTGAAAATATTTAAACGTATTTCAGATGATGATATTTCATTCATAGGATTCAGTCCGATTTGGTCACGACCTAGCTGGATGATTTATGAAGTTCTTCCGGTTCCTCCTCCTAGTGTTCGTCCATCTGTAAAACATGATGCTCAACAGCGAAGTGAAGATGATTTAACACATATTTATAGAAATATTATTAAAACCAATTCAATATTACGTGATAAATTAGCAAATCCAGAGACACATGCAAATGTTACAGAGGGATGGTATACTATTTTACAACATTCAATTGCTATGATAGCCAACAATAAAATCAAGGGTGTAGCACCTATGGCTCAACGTTCAGGTCGTCCATTACAATGTATTATGGGTCGTTTGAATTCTAAAAATGGGAGAATCAGAGGAAATCTCATGGGAAAACGTGTAGATATGAGTGCACGTTCTGTTATTACAGGTGACCCAAATTTGTCTGTAAAGCAATTGGGGGTTCCATTAAAAATCGCAATGAATATTACAAAGCCAGTACTTGTTAATGATAGAAATCGCGAATTCCTTTTGAAATTGGTCCAAAACGGTCCTGATGGCGGGGCCAATGGAGAACCTGGCGCGAAAATATTGGAGCGAAAAAATGGTGAAAATATATCATTACGAAACGTAGCACGTGAGAATATTGAGCTTTATAATGGCGACGTTGTGCATCGTCATATGATGGATGGAGATGCAGTATTATTCAACAGACAGCCTAGTTTACATAGAATGTCTATGATGTGTCATATTGTAAAAGTCATGAAAGTGGGAGATACATTTCGTATGAATGTAGGTGATACAAAGCCATACAATGCGGATTTTGATGGTGATGAAATGAATATGCATATGCCTCAAAATGTTTTGGCTGAAACAGAGTTAAAACAATTGGCTGCGATTCCTTACCAATGTATTAGTCCAGCAAGTAATTCACCAATTATTGGGATTTATCAAGATTCTTTACTCGGGTCTTATCGTCTAACGCGTGATAATATTAATTTTACACCAAGAGAGGCCATGAATTTGCTTATGATGTATCCAAATGTAGATATTGATTTATTAAAGGATAAAACAACATTGTCGTCTTTCGATGTATTGAGTCAGATTATACCTCCATTGAGCGTTACATATAGTACAAAGCAATTTAAGGAAGGCAAACACGATTATGCTACATCCAATTATATTATGGAAGTCAAAAATGGAAGATTCATTCGTGGACAGTTGGATAAATCCGCCATAGGTTCTACAACCAAGGGTTTATTACATCGTGTAAACAATGATTTCGGCAACATGGCGTGTGTAGATTTCAATGATAATTTGCAAAATATTGTAACAGAATATCTGAAAACCAGTTCATTTAGTGTAGGTATTAGTGATTTAATTGCTAATAAGAAAACCCAAACGGATATTTTGACTGTAATTGCGAAGCAAAAAGCCGAAGTGCATGAATTGATTGATAAGGTCCATTTGGGTGTCTTTGAAAACAATACAGCGCGTTCAAATATGACCGAATTTGAAACATCTGTAAACAATATATTGAATAAAGCAACAGAAGAAGCGGGTAAAATTGGTCGTGATAGTTTAGACCCAGACAATCGTTTCTTAATTATTGTGAATTCGGGTTCAAAAGGTTCGCCTATTAATATTTCACAAATGATATCCTGTTTAGGACAAACTAATGTTGATGGAAAACGAATTCCTTATGGGTTTGATGGTCGTACACTACCTCATTTTCATAAATTCAATGATACTCCTGGTGCGCGTGGATTTATAGAAAATTCATATATTTCCGGTTTGACTGCTCCTGAATTGTTCTTTCATGCAATGGGTGGTCGTGTAGGTCTTATTGATACTGCTGTGAAAACATCTCAAACGGGTTATATTCAAAGGCGTTTGATTAAGGGTTTGGAAGATTTGAAAGTGGAATATGATATGACTGTGCGTAATAATAAGGGGAAGGTCATTCAATTTGCATATGGTGATGATGGATTCGATACAACGCGTATTGAAGTTCAATCCATTCCATTGGTTGGTATGTCTGTGGAAGATATTTATATGCACTATGATATTATTGGTATTAATGACCAAAAGAGTGAACTGTTGAGTGTATATTCAAGGGGGGCTATATCTCGTTTAAATAAGCAAAAGACAAATACGATTGCGAAAGTGACTGATTATATCAGCAAAATGTTGAATTATAGAGACAGTGTTGTTAAAAATGTCTTTAGATATAAGAATGAAAATCAAGTCTTTATACCCGTATGTTTCACAAATATTATTGCGAATATACAAGGCCAAATGGGATTAAATAAACATAGCATTGTGGATATTACTCCATTAGAGGCATTTGAATTGATTGAAGAGAATTTCAAGAAAATGAGTCAATTGACGTTCAATGCTCCAACTTCTATGTTCGAAGTATTATATTACTTCTATTTATCTCCAAAAGAGTTACTTATTCGTAAGAGATTTCATAGAAAGGCTTTGATTGTATTGTTGGAAACGATTACATTGAAGCATAGAGAGGCCATTGTACATCCTGGGGAAATGGTGGGTGTAATAGCGGGACAATCCATTGGTGAACCTACTACACAATTGACCCTTAATACTTTCCATTTGTCTGGTGTATCTAGTAAATCGAATGTAACGCGTGGTGTACCACGTATTGAAGAGATTTTACGTCTTACAAAGAATCCAAAACATCCTTCTTTGACCGTTCATCTAAAACCTCAAGATGAAAGCGACCAAGATAAGGCGACCATGTATTCAACCATGATGGAACATACAAAGCTAATCAATGTTACAAAGTCGATTCAAATCCATTTTGAACCAAGTGTGCATAATACAACAATAAGCGATGACCAATTGCTTTTGGAACAGTTTAATGAATTTGAAAAAATCGTGGAACAATGTTTGGACACTGTGGATGTTCCGGAATCGAATGAACAAACATCATCTAAGTGGATTGTTCGTTTGGAATTAGATGCCGAGACCATGTTGGATAAAAATATTACGACAGATGATATTCATTTTGCTATCTCAAACAGTCATTATGGAAACGATATTTCATGTGTATATACAGATTACAATAGTGATAAATTGGTGTTTAGGATTCGTGTAAACAGTTCTATTTTCAATAAAACAAAAAAGAAGGGAGTTGCTGAAACATTAGACCAATCTGATGATATTTATTTATTGAACAACTTTCAAGAAACTTTGTTACATAATATTGTATTACGTGGAATCAACAAAATAGAAAATGTAACAGCACGTAAGATTCAGAATTCAGTGAAAAAGGTGGAATCTTTACCAACTATCAAAAAGGGTATGTTTGATATTGTGAACGATAAAGATATGCCTATCAAAAAGGAAGATGGAAAATATATCAAAAACGATATTTGGGTTTTAGATACTACTGGAACAAATTTGTTACAAGCCTTAGCATTGGATTATGTAGACCCCACAAGAACATTGAGTAATGATATTCGTGAAGTATTTAATGTGTTGGGTATTGAAGCTGCTCGTCAAATGATTTATTCGGAAATGATGGAAGTCATGGAATTTAGTGGTGTATATATTAATTATCATCATTTGAGTTTGTTATGTGATAGAATGACTTGTAATCAAAATATGGTTCCTATTTTCCGTTCTGGTTTATTAAGTGATGATGTTGGTCCTATAGCCAAAGCCACTTTTGAAGTACATACAGAAGTGATGTTAAATGCTGCTAAACATGGTGAATTTGACCATATGCGTGGTGTATCTGCAAATGTGATGTGTGGACAATATGGAAATTATGGAACAGGTGCTTTCCAAGTATTGTTGGATATGAATGAAATGGAGAAGTTGGATGCCTTTGAAGTAAATACTAGAGATATAAATAAGTCTATTGATGAATCTTTCGCCAAAAATACTGGAAAAACCGAATGTACGAAATCTGAAATCATGATTCAAAACAACATAGCCAATATCCAAAAGGGAACTACAAATGAAATATGCGATGATGGTTATAATGTTGGATTTTAAACCCTTTTAAGATTTAAACCCTTGAAGATTTAAACCCTTGAAGATTTAAACCCTTGAAGATTTAAACCCTTGAAGATTTAAACCCTTGAAGATTTAAAATGGGACATTTTGAATCTTTCAAGGGTCAGATACCAGTAACGAATTAAAATTCAGAACGCCTTAGGCGTTCCATTTTAAATCTTCACTGGTATAAAATGTGTACATTTTGAAGATACTAGTATAAAAATATTATCGAATATTTATAATATTTTTAACATGTTACTTTGTAGTAGTGATTTCTCCGCCCCCATCTTATCTTTTTATACAAATCATTTTGTCCAGCACAATCGGATGTATCATTATTATATGCATCTTGTAATGTATCGTAATTTGTTTGTAATGTAGTATTATTTGTTTGTAATGTATCGTAATTTGTTTGTAATGTAGTATTATCTGTTTGTAATGTAGCATTATCTCCAGTTAAGGCGGTTATATTTTGTTGTAATGTAGCATTATCTGTTTGTAATGTAGCATTATCTGTTTGTAATGTATCGTAATTTGTTTGTAATGTATCGTAATTTGTTTGTAATGTATTTTTTTCTCCAGTTAAGGCGGTTATATTTTGTTGTAATCCAACAACTATATTTTTATTTGCTGTATTTATACTAGCCATATCTTCACCATGTTTTTCAATCAATTCAGTTTTTGCATTTAAACATTTTGTTTTTTCTTCCAAAAGTGCACTAGCGCTTGCATCTTGGTTGGCTTGTTTTTCTTGTTCTATTTCTTGAATTTCTGCATTTATATCAGCCATTTGCTGTTCCTTCTCTTGTTTTAAACTTTCCATTTTTGCTTGCTCTTGACCAATTAAATCATCTTGATTTTCAACTAATCCATTTATAATATTTTTGTAATAAAGTACAGTAGAATCTTTATCCATTCTCACTGACCTATTATTATTTATAGTAATTGTTGGGTCTTGATGTCCTTCTTTTAAATATGTTTGATTTACTAAATCAAAGGTTATATAAAATATAATTGAAAAAAGGATACTACATAATAAATTTAAAAAAGGTAGTTTTATTTTCGGAAATTTCAATAAAAAATTTGGTACAAATATTATAAATAATAATAATACATATATTAGTGTAATCAGTTTCATATAATATATATATAGATAATTATGATGAAGTTTGGCTTTGTATTTGGTCTATTATAGTATTTATATCTATAGTATTTATATCTATACCTTGCTCATCTAAAACAGTTTGCAATTGTTGTAATTCTTCCGAATTTTCAACACCTAAATATTGATTAATATCAATAGTGTTTCCTCCGTCCTTTTTAAAACTTTTTATTAATTCTACTAATTTACTTACATTATTAAATCGAAATCTTATTTTTTTTGTATCTTCACAACTTTCATTCCCTTCAATCAACATATTAATAAATGGAAAAGTTAAAGAAAATATTATTAAAAAAATAGCACTATTTAATATATAACTATTTTGATTTTGTTTATATAAAAATCCAGGACTGGAAATAATGAATAATGAAAATATATAAATAACGTTTAAAATATACATATAAATTATAAGTATATTTTTTAATTCATTAAAGTTGAATAATTGAACTATATATATTATTATTTCCATCTACCATATAAATAACATCGCTATAAATAAATACTTTTTTAATATTGGTTTGATTTGTATTTTTAAAAATATATCGTTTAAAATCACTCCCTGTATCGCAAATGGTTTTATACATTAAATATCCATCCTTATGTACTGCAAATATAATATTATTATAAATATCAAAATGTTTTATTTCTATATTACTTAATGTATCTTTATTTCCATTACTGGCTATATCAACTAGTTTATTATCGTTATCTATTCCAAATAATTGATATTCATTTGGGTTTGGATAAAATAATTTTATATATTTCAAGTCATATGCTTGAGTTGTATTATTTGTAATTAAATTACCGTTTATAAAATTATATATTCCCATTGTTACATCATTCGTACCATCTACTGTATTCAAGTCAGAACGTAAAAAGGAATCAAAATCACGGAATTGTAATTTCCCATTGTTTACATAAAGAACATTCATTTTTCCATTGATTTTGGAAATGGATAAGTTAGTATTAGCAGTGGATGCACCACCAAATGGCCACCATGAACTTATATTTTTATTTTTTTTATATAATTCTCTGTAATATGGTTTACCCGTTGTATCTAAAATGACCATTATATTATCATAAATTACAAGTTCACTTGCATTTGCTTCACAAAAAAGACTATAATGAGGTACTACTTCATTAATATACTTACTATTAATACTACACAATAAGAGTTGATTTACATCAGAAGAACAATTTTTACCAAGTTTTTTTACAGAAATTCCTTTTACATCATCTGATTGAGAATTTACAAAATCCGATAAATAATTTTCACCCCTATTTTCTTTATTCACTGGATAATTACCTATGTACCCACTATATAATGGTGTTTCGCCATTTCCACCCATAACCGTTTCAATTTGTAGTGTATCCCATTTACAATTTTCATCAGGTTCTACTAACGTTAGCATACTAACAATATCTTCTCCATTTTCATTTTTAGATACACCTAAAAATTTCTTTTGTCCCCAAATTGTTTGAGAAAATGATATTGTAAAATCCTTATTGTATATTATATCCCAAACGGGATTTCCTTGGTCTTCGGACATATAAGTTGAAGATAAAGTTCCATTTTCAGTACCTAAAAATCGTTGATGTGCGAAATTAAAAAGAGAAAATTTCCTAGAACTATCATTACTGTTAGTTATTAATTTCAAAATCATCGATTCTACACTAATATCGTTGGGTAATTTTTTAACATTTGACTTGTGCAAAGTAATATTCATATGATTATTATTGTTGTAAAAACGTGAATCAGCACTTCCTTTCAAAAAAGCACCGTTTCTTCTATTATATAGCGCAATTAATGGTTTGAAATTATTATTTGATTTCATTAAATCACTTTCAACTGGGGGTATTCTACTAATTGTTGTAAAAGATGTTGAAGATGAAAAAATAACCGTTGCCGACTCATCACTACTTTGTGAGTTATTTTTCATACATAATAACAATCCTCCTGGAACCAATGTATCACCTTTTGTAGCAACGAAAATTATAAAGTGGTTCAATCCTGAGTTCAATGGTTTTTCAATAATAAACACATTTCCTTGTCCAAAAGAATGTTTATATACCCAACTATAAGGGGGACGTTTAAATTGACCTTCTCCAATTATAACTGTATTTAATAAAAATACAATAACTTCAGAATTTTCTGGTGTTGCTATAACCATTTTACGATTTTCTTCACTTGTATCAAGATTATAATGTTTGTATTCAAATGTAACATAACTATTTGATGCGACTTTTTCTACATTTTGTGACCAAATCCATGAACCAGTACCATTTTCAATCCCACCATCAGTTTGCCATGTGTTTCTAGCATTAGTAAATGAGCTATTATTTCCAACACTTATAGCAAGAGCATTTGTTCCATAAAATCCACCATCGGGTCTACATACTCCCCAATCATTACCGCCTTTATAATTATTACAAATAGGTTGGTCTTCGGTACATCTATATTGAGCTTCTATACTTCCAGTTTGTCCACAACATGCTACATCTAGACCATAATCAGCCCCACATTTAGTTTCAGGATTGGATGAAAATGAAGGATTTTGAGTTGTATACTCCCTTTCAGAATCACCGATTAAACTTTTATATTCATCTGTTTTCGCCAATTCATCCTCAATTTCACGTATATCTAAACCTTTTTTACATTCATCAATCCAATAATTAAATGCTAATGTTCCAGGATGTCGTCCCAACATATTATTGTATGCTGTTAAAACAATACGTTCACATTGGGTTGGTGGGTCGCTGCATAATAAAGAAGAAGGACACTGATTTACTGCATCAAAATTGTAATCAATTGTCCCTTTATACGAATTATCAAAATTATTATGAATATTTATAGTAGTTTCTTCATCTTCTTCCAACGAAGCTCGTAATAATTTATTAAAATTATTTATTCCTTTAACTTCAATATTCATATTTGTTAAATCAAGTGGTTCTTTGTTATAATTTACTAAATTGTAAGTGAAATACAATATTAATGAAAACAATAATGTGTGTATGAAATTATTGAACATTGATTCTTTTGTTTTAAATAAAAATGTGGGTGTTAAAATTACAAATAACGAAAATATATATATAAATAATTTTACATTCATGTTAATATACTATTTCATTATAAAAATTATGTTCCATCTAATTTTTATAAATTTACGATATTTCCCTATCCATAGCACTTAAATCATTAATTATTTCCACAGTCATTTTTTTTTCTCTTATCCCAAACAATGTTTTTACAAAATCAATTATTTCTTTTGAATTTTCCATACTTAAATTAACACTCATTGTTTCATTACCTTCTAATGTTTTTCCTTTTACTAAATTATAAGTCATGTATAAAATAAACGTAAATATCAAACTATGAACAATATAAATACTAAATACTGATTTTGTTTTAAATAAAAAAGATGGTGTGCAAAGAATAAAAAGTAAAAAAATATATAAAAAAGGTATCATGCTATATTATTTATTAATATATTAATTATTAGCTTTACCATTACCGTTCGTTACATTCAAACTAATTTTGGATTTCCTAATTTCAGGAGCAGAAAAAATAGTGTTGAGTAATTTTTCCCATCCATCTATATTGGAAGCCTTTATACTAACTCCATCAAACATATTTGATGTTAAACCTTCTTTCTGTCCTTTTACTAAATCATGTGTACATAGATAAATCAATGCAAAGATAACACTGTGTAAAATATTCATCTTTAATGACGGTGTTGTTTTAAATAAATAATTCGGAATTAATACAATAAATAAAAAAAAGGTGTAAAATAATAATAAACTCATATATATTATTATTTTATATTATACCAGCGAATATTCAATTAATTTATGACTATGTAAGGTAAAATCTGTGTTCATTGTGAGTTCAAGAATATCATTCGGTATAGTATATGTTTCAAATTCTTCGTCATTCATATTTAATAAATGTTTCATTAATACACGCGCGCAATGTTTATGTGTAACAATCAATGGAACATTGTTTTTCTGTAATGTATATAATACATCATTGTTCCGTGAAATGTATCACGTGGACGTGCCCATACAGGGCACTCTTCTATAAGAAATAACTTTTTATATAAGCGGGGTTTACGGGGGAGAATCCCCCGTGTTTAACGCCTTCGACTCTTTCTCTTTCTGCGACTCTTTCTTCCTCCTTGTTGTTTTTGTTGCAATTCTTTTGCAAGTGCATTAGCAGCTCGCGCAATTCTCTCCGTCTCCTGTCCTCTTTCATTTCGTGTTCTTTCTTCTTCTTTGATTATTGCAAGTTCATCCATTTCTTTAGTTGATGTCGGAGATTCTAGTTTAAAATCTTTTGCCGCCATTTGTTGTCCTTTATTTATAACTGCTTCATAATCTGGGACTTTGACGCTATGTGTGTTTATTTTGGCTTCTAGCTCTCCACTGATTATAGGGTCGGGGGTGTATGGTTTGAATCCTGGAGTGGGGGGTAAGGTGGCGTTGTATATTTCGAACTTAAAATTATCTAATACGTATTTAACAGCACTATAATATTTTACTTTTTTTCTCTCACATTCAGACCTCGCATCTCCGTACCATGCACACGCCTCACTACTTGTTAAAAAATTGTCTAACCTATCCAAAGCCCTCCCCTTGTCGAATTGAGCTTTCACTTCGCTGTATTTATCTTGCACAGGTTTTGTCCCCTCACCACCCATTGTTCTCTTTCGCATGGAACGCGTTTTACGCCCCTTGGATTTCCTAAATGATTTTCTCGACATTCTTCGTTGCGCCATTATATATATTATGGCTAGATTTTTTTGTCACATCTATTTAAAATAGATGTCACTACGAGGTGCAATATCTTATGGGGCTTATGTTCCCATTGGGGGGGGCTTACGGGGCATATTCCCCATGTTTAACGCCTTCGGGTTTTGCGGCTCTTTTTGTTTCTGCATCTTTTTCCTCCGTCTGTTGTAATTAATCTAATTTCTTCCCCCTTATAGTATACTTTAAGGTCTGAAATTGCACCTGTAGATTGTTTTTTATATTCGAATTGAAGTTCTTGCATCCACATTTGAACATTTTGGTCGACGGTTAATGCACTATCCTCGTCATCTAGTAATAATTCTTCTTTTATTGGAAATAATGCATTCCACGCGTCACTTGATATAGGTGTTTCCATTTGACTTTTATGTTTTGTTTTAAAGGTGTCGAAGACATTTATTGTGCGATATGTCCCTTCTCCGTGTTCGTTCATAAATAAGGTCGAATTTTTGATGTGTAAATTTGCTAATACTTGTCTTATATGTGGAATATATTTTTGTTTATTCGCTTTCAAACTTGAATCTATCATATTATCTGCAGTACGGGCTGCTGCGTTATGGTCAGCTTCACGCTTATCAATTTCCTTTTCTAAATTATCAATGGCAGATATTTTCACACTTGACTTATGTTTGTTTCCTTTCTCAATAAGTTTTATTTGAAGTTTGGTTTTTCCAAGTTTTTTAGCTATCACGCTTGCTTTATAATAATTTCTTGCCTTATTATCTTCGCACAATTCAGAAGCACCAATGCCTGTTCTATAAAAACTACAAGATTCTTGGCCTTTATTCGCAATTTTAGTCAAATTTTCAAAAATTATTGGATTTGTTTCATTTTTTATACTTTCTATATCTGTGTTGGCCGCGTGTCGTCCAAGTGGATAGCGTCTTAAATAGCGTGCTACTATTCCAATGTTTACAATATTATTAAAATTTTCTTCTCCTCCTCCTGTTCTCTTTCGCATGGAACGCGTTTTACGCCCCTTTGATTTCCTAAATGATTTTCTCGACATTCTTCGTTGCGCCATTATATATATTAATTAGAAAAACACAGAAGTTAAAAGCTATCCATTATAATGAGGGCACGCCCCCGTGATACATTTCACGGACCAATCATTTTGAAAATACGGCAATAATCTGGATAAAACATTTTCTTTTGATTCACCGTTTTTCATAGATTCATAATAACAATTTTGATAAATCGGATAAGTTGTATTATTATTAAAGGGTGTATTATAAATAACAGGTGGCTTCATATAAAAATTATTTCGCCACATCGCCGTAAATTTACTTCCATATTCATTTCGAATGTATTTTCTTGGAATACCCTCTAATGTACCGTAATGTTTTTCATTTAATCTCCATGATGTATATGTCGTAGTTATTAATGAACTATTAGATTCTTTCAATTCTTTTTTAATAATATTAGTTGTTTGAATAGCTCTGTCCAAGACGGAAGAAAAGAAAATATTTGGAAAAATACCCTTTTCTATTAATTTTCCGGCAATATATTTTGCTTCAGTTTTACCTTTTTCTGTTACACCTACCGAAAAGAAAAATGAGACAAAACATAATTATTATTTGTATATTTTATAACTATGTTTCAAGTAATATTGGACTGCACTTAACTTATAATCTTCTGTATGCTGCTTCATTATAAATATGTATATAAATATTTAAAAATATAATTATTTATAATAATTAGTTTTATGAGTAAGCATTATAATATATAAAAAATGAATTTAAAATATATTTATTATTATTATACAAAAAATTATGTCAACTTACTACGAGACATATTGTAAAGGATTTAATTATGAAAGGGATGGATATAATTATACAAAAAATGACGTATTAAATATTTGTAAAATATTGAATATTAAAAAAATCAGAAAAAATCAGAAAAAAGAAAAAATTCTTAAAATAATAGATAGTAATATTTATGATAAAATAGAAACATTATCAAAAGAATTACCTTTAAAAATAAATTATGCAAGAATAATATTCAAATTTATATACAATATTAAATATAAACCTTTAAAAACTATTAACTATAATAATATAAACATAGATTATAATAGTAATAATTTGAATTCGTCAATAAAAAATATGTATAATTGGGGTAAAATATACAAATATCCTTCAGAAAGATTTAAACATTTATTCCCTCAATTCGTAAATGAAAAAAATGAATGGAAGAATATATGTATTATATGCAAAAAAGAAAATAAAATAAATATAGACTATAGTGATGAGATTCAAGTTTCATATTACATACCAAGATGTCTAGATTGTAAATATATTTATTCCAAAAAAGTTTCAACTTTTAGAACAAAAGCATATCAACTATTCCGTAGCAAAGGTGAAGAAATAAATTGTGAAATAACTGGTTGTAGTAAAAGACAATTAAAGTATTATTTTGAAACATTATTTAATGCAAATATGAATTGGGATAATCAAACTGTATTTTGGGAAATAGACCATAGAATTCCGGTGTGTTGGTTTGATTTCAACAATGATGAAGAATTAAAAAATGCCTGTAATTATAAGAATTTACAACCAATGAAGAAAGAAGAAAATATGGATAAAAGTGGAAAATATCCTAAAAATAATTTATTTAGTTATGCTTTCCATTCTTCAGTTACTGATTGAAAAAAATGTCCTATCATACTTCCTTGTGACTTTATTACAATATTTGTGCTTTTCCAGTATGGAGAAAAATATTTTAATATTGAATAATTTGCATATAATGCCTGAATTCCGCCTCGTTCATATATTTTTTTACCCATTTCAACAATAAGTTCTTTATTTATTGGATTTTCATATATTGTTTTACATAAATTATGATTTATTTCTCCATATTCACACTCAAGTTCAATATTATTTTTTAAATTATCTATCATTTCTTGATAACTTGGGTATGGCATTGAAGCAACAAAACTTTTAATTATATCATCTTCTGTTTCTATTAGATCCCGATTTTCCATTTTTATAAACTATTATATTAAATTATTTTTAAGTATATTCTTTTTAAGTATATTCGTTTATGTTCCTCTGTTTCATAATGTCGTGTAAATAATATTTCTGCGTATGTTCCAAAATCACATTTATCACAATAATATTTTTACATTTTTTTTATTATTTTTTATGCCGATAAAATCGGCGTTTGAAATGTTAAAAGGTGTAAATGGCAGTAGAAATATCTTGTATCTTATGAAAGAATGGATACAACATAGAAAAAGACCTACTATATTTTGTAGGAAACCATTAATCATATCACAAGACGAGTGATAGACCCAAAGTTATAAATACCGAAAGAAAAGAATAATATTTAAGATTTATTTTTTTAATATGTCTTTGTCTCATTTTTCTTTTCGGTCGGTGTAATTAGTTTAAACAATTTAGATTTTTTATTATTACACCCTATATGTCAGTGAAGGACAAGTTTACAATAAACTATGAAAACGTACATCAGATTGATTTACAGTGTATCAAATCACAATTCAAAC
>Ga0209632_10001053_pt1 | contig 28235 bp, 34 predicted proteins | sample COG_10_FD_184754 | JGI IMG/M metagenome (GOLD analysis project Ga0209632, IMG submission 184754) | Pelagic Microbial community sample from North Sea - COGITO 998_met_10 (SPAdes) (version 2) | ecosystem: Environmental > Aquatic > Marine > Neritic zone/Coastal water | place: Helgoland, sampling... | reverse complement strand
GTTGAAATGAAGTTATTGGAATTAACTAAATTACAGTATGTCGAAGTTGGTAGTGTCATGACGGATACTGAAAAAGACTCTACAATTCTGGCTAATGCTAAAGTTAGTGAAGCTGTTGGGTAAATAGCGAAAAGACCTAATAGTGCATTGGTAATCTTAAATTTTGATGATGAAGTTTCGGGCATCATAACTGAAAAAGACATAATCAATTCTTTAGCTGCTCTGGGACCGCCAGTTCCAGAAACTCTATTGAAAAATGGTACATAATTTGGGGGCTGGACAATATTCCCCTCAATTGCGCTCGTTAACGATGGGATACCTGCCTCGTGGAATGGTGAACCTTTTGCGCCCAACGCTAGCAACCCAATCGGTGTGGGAATGTATGAACGTAATTGCTACGTTAGTGATGTTGCAAAGTTTTGTGTGGATTCTATGAAATCTGGTGATCACGATAAGTGATCCACCCCATTTTTTGTACTACATATTTGGATGCCAACGCTTTGAGATAGCCTAAATTTATGTTATTATAAAATATGCTAAACGGTCGAAATACGGATGGTAAGTTCTCAGACGGGAACGCAGGACGCCCCAAAGGTTCTCGCAATAAAGCAACTATTGCAATTGAAAGCCTCCTACAGGGACAAGCAGAAGCATTAACCCAGACTGCTATATCAAAAGCACTGGAGGGTGACAGCATTGCTCTGAGGCTTTGTATGGATCGCATAGCGCCTCCAATGAAAGATAAGGCTGTTGTCTTTCCCCTTCCCCAAATGCACGGCGCTATGGACGCCTCAGATGCTGCAGGAAGCGTTTTAAGTGCAGTAAGCGATGGAGTCCTGACACCAATCGAAGGTACGCGAGTTATGGGCCTCATAGACAGCTATCGGCGCACCCTGGAACTCACAGATATTGAGCAACGGCTCCATGCATTGGAAACTGTAAATGCACAGGCTTAAAATTCGATTACGAGCGTTAGAAGTAAAGAAGCCACCATTAAGAAGCGTCGTTCGGATTTACTGGGCTGATGGTACTTTTGTAGGCGAAATGCATTATTAGCATAAAGATTTGTGGGGGCTAATGTGGGGGCTAAAATATACCGAAATCGATAAATTATTGTTTTAAAGTTAAATATTTGCAGGAAGTGGCGGACCGAGGAGGATTCGAACCCCCGACCCCCTGATTCGTAGTCAGGTACTCTATCCAGCTGAGCTATCGGTCCACTAGTCGCGGAGATAGCGGGAGGTGGGCGGGGATGCAAGGGTATTATTTCTAAAACTTCAGATGTTGGCTTTTGGCAACTTGATGACAAATATACTGCCCTGCGCCTCTGATTTTTCCAAGCTCAAATGACCGCCGTGGCCGCGGATCAACTCGACGCTAATGGCAAGGCCCAGACCAGAGCCACCCTTGGTTGTAACGCCCTGAAAAGCGGTAAACAGATTGTTTTTGCCCGCTCCGGCAGACCTGGACCGCTGTCTTTCACTTTGATTCACCAATGCCCCTGCCCCTCTGCCCCTCTGCCGCACTCAAAACAATTTGCCCCTGCCCTGATACAGTCTCTACGGCCTGACAGGCATTGCGGCATAGGTTTGAAATCACTCGGTAGAGTTGCGCAGGATCGGCCCAGAGCTGCAGATCTTCGGCGACAGAATGCGTGAATATGATTTTTACCCTCGCTGGCCAGTTGCTCGGCCTCTACCACATCCATAAATAGGCGCGACACTTGCAGCCACTCGAGCTGAGGCGCCGACTCCTCAGCGCGCCCGAAGCCCAATGTCGTTTCGCACAGATGGACGGCCCGAGAAATCTAGCGAACAAGTTTTGGCGCTAATCGTGCAACCGTAAGGTCTTGGCTGGCTTCAATGCGATCGTTAAACAATTGCGCCGAGCTCAGGATATTGCGTAGGTCATGACTAATTTTTGCCACAGCGCTGCCCAATTGTGCCAATCACTCTTTTTGCTTCAAAGCCGCTGTCAATTCAATTTGCATGGATTTCATCGCCTCTTGCGCTTCGCGCATCCTCCAGTGCGTTGGCGTAGGACTGTATATGCGAATCCACGTGGCGCATCGGCAGGAACAGGGCCTCCCGCACAGCCCAAAACAGCAGGACCGCTGTCAGGGCAGAAATGGCCGCCGACACCCAAAGCACTTGACTGGCATAGGCCACAAGCGCCTCATTGAGCCCCCGAGTGGACATGGTAATCTCAATCAAAAGCTCGGCCTGTCGCATCGGGTCCCCTAGCAAGCGAATGACTTGATCACTGAGATCAAACAGGGCGGCCAAACCATCAACCACCAAGTCATAGACAGTGGGATGCCGCAAATCAAAAGAGGAGACAACCGGCGCAGGAATCGGAAAAGACAGCACAAGCTGGCGCACCTCATTGCGCCGCAACACCACGTTATAGACTTCAGCTATTTCTAAAAGCTCCGCCTCCAGATCCGAAGAAATCCGATCTTCCGCCTCAAGCGCCAAGGATGCGATTTGGGCGCGCTCCAGGCTTGCTCGCAAATAATCTAGTCAGAAACGCGCAACCGATGGCACGAAAATCAGAATCTCTGCCATTACCACAAAAAGCACTGTAACAATAACGAACCGTCCTGAAAGCGTTTGAAACATGCTAATGTGACCTGATCCTTTAAGGAATAAATCGCTGAACCAGACCAACCAACCACCGGATGAACCGGCTTTCAAATAGTCTTGGCGAAAAATAGGCACCTGCAACCCTTTTGTTGATCTCCCCCATCGTGGGATAGGGCAGGACCATGGCGGCGATGGCGGAAATTTTCAAATTGTTGGCCAGAGCCATAGCCCAGATCCCAATCAGCTCTCCTGCTCCGGCACCGACGATAGACGCTCCAACGGGTCGTCCTTTGACCACCATGACTTTGATCATACCGGTGGTCGTGCCGGTGGCAATGGCCCGGTCGCTGCCATCAAAATCAACCCGGACAACTTCCAATCGCGCGCCATATCGTGCCCGTGCCTGCGCTTCGGTCAGCCCCACTTGGGCAAGTTCGGGATCAGTATAGGTCGCCCAGGGAATGTGGTTCTTCTTCGCCTTGGCCGGCAGACCAAAGAGCATTGAGCGGATCACAACACCAGCATGATAACCCGCCACATGGGTGAATTGCAGACCGCCTGCCACATCGCCGATCACGTAGACTCTTCGATTGCTCGTGCGCAGGCCCGCATCAACCTTTATCCCGCTTCGGTCGTAGTCAATTCCGGCAGCCTCCAGATTGAGCCGCTCTGTATTGACCTTGCGGCCCACGGCCAACAAAAGATGCGTCCCGTGAAACTCACCCTGTGTTGTGGACACCGTGATATCACCACCCCTGCCTGACACGCTTTGCGCCAAAGCCTCCTCGACAATCTCAATGCCTTCATCGCGCAGCTTCTGCACGAGGATCGCAGACAATTCGGGATCATCCTTGGCAAAGACGTTTTGCCCTTCGATCACAGTCACCTCAGAGCCGAGACGGCGGTGCGCCTGAGCCATCTCCATGCCAATCGGTCCGCCACCAATAATCAAGAGATGATCAGGCCGCTCGCGCAACTCGAATATTGTTTCATTTGTATAGTGAGGCAGATCGTTCAAACCTGGGATGGGCGGCACGAAGGGGCCAGAGCCGGTGGCGATTACAATTCGGCGCGCGGTGACCACCCAATCTCCGGCTTGGACCTCTGTGGGGGATATAAAACGGCCAAAAGCTTCAATCACATTCACGCCCAGACCCTCAAACCGCGCCACGCTGTCATGCGGCGCGATTTGGCCAATGACCGAGGCCGCGAAGTCTTTCGCCTCGCCATAATTGATGGTCGCCTGACCAGGCCCAACACCCATGGCGGCATTGCCGCCTTGCGCATGAGCCACAGATGCAGCTGCCAATAGCGCCTTTGACGGCACGCAGCCATAATTGAGGCAATCGCCCCCCATTTTGTGACCCTCCAGCAATACAACGCGCACACCCATCTGCACCGCACCCGCCGCAACAGAAAGGCCGCCCGAGCCACCGCCAATCACCAAAATATCTGTATCTATCCGCTCCATGCTCAAATTCCCTTCTTGCCGCGTAAGACCTTCAGCAAGACCGGCAAGGCCGAGAGCACGCAAAGCCCCAAAATCGGCAAAATAATTTGCGGCTCCCACACAACCGCAAGATCCGGTGTCTGCCCGCGCTCAAAGATGTCGCCCAGCCCCGCGCCAATGGAGGTGAACACCAAAGCCCCCGGGAAAATGCCAAGGAAAGTTGAAATAACAAAGCGGCGCAGGGGCACATCTAGAAAACTTGGCACCAGATTGGCCAAAAAGAACGGCACCCCTGGAACCAAGCGGATGAGAAATAGCATGGACCATTGGTTTTCATCCACCCCGTCCTTAATCTTTTTGACCAAACCTTCGGAATTTTCCAAAGTGGCGGCAAGATTTGCGCCGAATCCCCAACGCGCCGCCAAGAAAATTGCGCTCGCTCCCAAAGTCGCCCCCACCATATTGTAAAACACTCCCGGAAAGGTCGCGAATAAAAACCCGCCGGTCAGGGACAGAAGCAAGCCTCCCGGCACTGAAAAGGCTACGAACAACGTATAGGCAAGAATGAAGACCACAACCGCCACCAGGTAATAGGCATCCCGAAATTCAGTCAAAATTGCTCGGTGCTCTCGCAGGTTGCCAAAGCTTAAGTACCCTTGTAAAGAATAGGATACCGATACCACAAAAACCAACAATAAGATCGCGACGCGATAATGCCCCAATAGGCGAAATACCGATGGCAAGAATGCCTGCATTATCAAAATCCCCACATATTTGTATGTCCCTACACATGCCTGGCAAAAAAGAATTTTCCTACCCCACCTCACGCGACATTGATCAGAATCACGAAAATGTTTCAGTGATTATAAATATTCTAAAAGAATTTTGCCGAAAATAACGCATTGTCTGTTTGACTCGCGGACGTTGAGGCCCTAAAGGCTGGGTCCTGAGATAAATGGCTTAGCAGTTGAGCTGAACCAACCGGAGATTTCGCGATGAAACGCACATTCCAACCATCGAACCTCGTTCGCAAACGCCGCCACGGCTTCCGTGCACGTATGGCCACAAAAGCTGGCCGCAAAATTCTGAATGCACGCCGCGCTCGTGGCCGGAAATCATTGAGCGCATAAGCGCCCGATCAGTGATGTCTGAACTTAGTACCGATAAGTCCGGCGATCATGGGTCGTCGGACTTATTGGTTTTGGAACGTTTGAAACACCGCGAAGACTTTTTGAGACTGGCCCATGCCAAAAGGGTCCATTCCACAAGTTTTGTACTTCAGGCGCGTGACAGGGGCGATGCGCAAGCGCTGCGCGTGGGCTTCACCTGTTCCAAAAAGGTCGGCAATGCGGTGGCACGCAACCGTGCCAAACGCCGGCTGCGCGAAATAGCCCAGCTGATTTTGCCACGGTTTGGCCAGGTCGGCCACGATTATGTGCTCATTGGCCGTGCCAATGTCACCGCCTCCACCAAATTCACTGCGCTGCAAGAAGAGCTTTTAGCCTCCTTGCGAAAATTGCAAGCCAAGCAATGACGATCTTCGCCCATATCCTCGCTCTCCCCGTGCGGTTTTACCGGCTGTTTTTCAGCCCATGGGTGGGGTTCAATTGCAGGTATCAACCCACCTGCTCAGCCTATGCGCTTGAGGCACTCGAAAAGCACGGCGCGTTCAAAGGCTTTGCGTTGATCGTCCGGCGCTTGGGGCGGTGCCACCCTTTTGGCGGCGATGGCTACGACCCGGTGCCGGGCAAACACCCTCCTAAATCGTGACCAGAAACCCACAGGGGCAGTGTAATTGAACCAAATGGCTTGTACTAATTTGATGACTGCACTTCTTTGTCGTCACGCAACTTTCTGAAAGGAAAATTAAAATAATGACAATTTTTAATTGCGCCTCTCGAGCTGTGTGCTGTGGCGATCAAGGCGCTGCCTCCTAGCGCATCTGTCACCCGGCATCTTTTGCCCGATGCCCTGCCCAAACTTTAGGCCCAAACCCTCATAACTCCATCCAATTTACAAGCCTCCAGCCCCAGACCACAGCTGTCAATTTTATAGCATTAAGCGAGATTTTTGCCCGTTCAGAATACATATCATGACACTGATTGAACGCAACCGTCTCATGGCCCATATACAAGACTTGATCAAAGACAACGGAACTTTTCGGGTCTTGGGCCAAATTCTCAAACTCAAATTAATGCGGCGTAAAACCAAGCGCGCCACCCGCTTGCCGATGAACCCGCATATCCGCCGGGATATTGGGTTGCCACCTGCGCATAAACCGCCCGATCCGCTCAAATTCCTTTTATAAACTGGCCGGTCAACGAGCAATTGCAACCGATCAACGGCTTGGGCATAAGGAGCGCATGTTAGATGACGATACAGAAATTCATCCCCTCTTTGAGGGAGCGCCCAAAACCACTGAGTTCAAAAAGCTCCGCAAGCGCTTGCTGCGCAATACCCGCGAAGCCATCGAACACTATGGAATGATAGAGCCAGGGGCGCGATGGTTGGTCTGCCTATCGGGAGGTAAAGACAGCTATACGCTCCTGGCGGTGCTCTATGAGTTGAAATGGCGCGGCTTGCTGCCAATTGATTTGATTGCCTGCAATCTCGATCAGGGTCAGCCAGGCTTTCCAGCAACGGTGTTGCCTGAGTTCCTTGAACGCATGCAGGTGCTGCATCGCATTGAATACCGCGATACCTATTCCGTGGTCATGGACAAAACGCCAGCCGGGCGCACCTTTTGCGCGCTATGCTCCCGGTTGCGGCGCGCCAACTTATACCGTATCGCCCGCGAGGAAGGCTGCTCCGCCGTGGTTTTGGGTCACCACCGCGATGATATTTTAGAAACATTTTTCATGAACCTGTTCCATGGCGGTCGATTGGCCACAATGCCGCCCAAGCTGGTCAATAAAGATAAAGACCTGTTTTTATACCGTCCCCTTGCGCATGTGGCTGAGCAAGATTGCGAAGCTTTTGCTAAAGCGATGAATTACCCAATCATTCCCTGTGATCTCTGCGGCAGCCAAGATGGGTTGCAGCGTCAGCAGGTAAAGTCAATTTTAGATGGCTGGGAGGCCAATCATCCCGGGCGGCGCAATGTGCTGTTTCGCGCCTTGACCAATGCCCGCCCCTCCCATCTGCTTGATAGCAAGTTGTTTGATTTCCTCGGCCTGGCGCTTGAGACGCGCGACGAGTGAAATTCTCCCGCCGATTAAGCCAAACCTTACGATTTGTCCGCTAACTGTCCTGACGACAGTGAGGACGACCCGTGATTGCTTTGCAAAACCCCACCGCTGGCAGATTGTACAATGGCCTATTGTGGCCCCTTGGCGCGGGTCTTCGCGCCAGAGGCCGGCCTTTGGGCCGCGATCCTATGTGCCACGATGACTGCGGTCTTGCTTCGGGCTGAGGCCACCCGAGCATCGGCCATCATCCCGCCGAGCCTCCCCACCAAAGCCAAAGACCATTTTACCATCACGCAAAACCTTAAATAAGCCTTCGACAACCAGGAAATTCGATCCTGTTTTCGACCACAAGTAAGCCTCAGCGATGGCCAGATCACCGGCATGGAAGCATTGACACGCTGACACCATCCAAGTCATGGCGTGGTTGCGCCGCTAAAGTTTTTATCCTCAGTCGCTGAAGCGCAACTCTGGCAAAAATTGACAGATAAGATACTGCACGACGTCCTAAGCGCCATGCGCGACATGGAAGACGCTGGAATTTTCGCCGTCCATGTCGGCGTCAATTTCGCACAAGCAGATCTAGAGCATCCGCATCTGGTCAACCGAATTCTATGGGCGCTGGACCAATACGATCTACACCCAAACCGGCTCTCAATTGAGGTGCTTGCAAATGTTGCGGTTCAAGACGCGGCATCGCCCGTGCGCCACTCGGTCAATTCTTTGGCCAAACTCGGATGTAACGTTGATCTTGATGACTTTGGTACCGCGCAAAATCCGTGCGATTCCCTGTGTCAATTGGACATCAACCGAATGAAAATAGATCGCTCCTTTATTTTCGACATCGATCGGGACCCCAAAAAGTAAGACATGCTGGCGGCTGTCGCCTTATTGGCCCAACTCCTTAATCTTGACACCATAGCAGAGGGAATTGAAGCCGATGCGGCGCTGCGTGTCGTGCAAAAACTTGGCTGCGGCCACGGGCAGGGCTACGGAATCGGCAGACCTATGCCCCTTGAACAATTGCAAAATTGGGCTTTGCAATACCAACAACCGCCCCACCCACATGCATCACCTGCAAAATTGGCATAAAGGGCGCTAAAAGCCCAGAAATCCCCGAATCTACTTGACCTTTTGCCTTGCCAGCGGTTGAACCCCATGTAACCCAATATCGGGCAAATGACGCATGGTGAGCTCAAATGGACGATCAAAATAAAAACCTTCTCTTGGCCACGGGCCTTAGCTTTGCAGTGATGCTGGCCTGGTTCGCAATTGCGCCGCCACAAACTGCGCCACCACCAGAGCAGGCCCAAAGTGAAACCGCGTCGGTTGCAGCAACCGCCACCGGCACCGCCGAGGTGAGCACAAATATGGGCACTGGCAGCGCGCAGGCCGTCGCCAGTGCCAAACGCATCACGATCAGCACGCCGCGCCTCGAAGGCTCCCTATCGCTTCTTGCCGGGCGAATTGATGATTTGCGCCTGAAAGATTACACCGAAACCATACAGGAAGGATCCGAAATCGTGACGCTTCTGTCACCGGAAGGCTCCGACAACGCTTATTACGGCATTAATGGTTGGGCCGCCGCCTCTGGCGTTGATCCGGCCGACGTACCGGGGCCGACTACACTTTGGTCCTCCAATTCGACCCAGTTGACCCCCACCTCCCCCGTCACACTGACCTGGAACAATGGAAAAGGCCTGGCCTTTCAGCGCGTAATATCACTCGATGAAAATTTTATGTTCTCAGTTGAGCAAACGGTGCAAAACGACGGCGCAACCCCGGTTGCACTGGCTCCCTATGCCCAAATTGCCCGCCACGGCGAGCCACCCAACCTGAAAGGCTTTTTCATTTTGCACGAAGGCATGGTGCGCATGTCCGACGGTGAATTGAACGAAACCAAATATGGCAATATGCCGGAATTCGATATCAACCCCAAAGAACGCGCGCCGGCCGATGTTGTGCAAGTCGCCGAAGGCGGATGGATCGGATTCACGGATCATTATTGGATGACCACAATTGTGCCACAGGGCGCGTTCAAATCCGTTGCCAAATATGACATCAACAACGACGTCTATTTGACCGAAGCCGTGCAGCCAACACAGACCATCGAAGCGGGCGCCTCAACCACAGTCACATCGCAGTTCTTCGCAGGCGCGAAGGAATGGGAAGTGATCCGCAGCTACCAAAACGACAAGGGTGTGGATCGCTTCGTCGACAGTATCGACTGGGGTTGGTTCTATTTCTTGACCAAACCCATATTCTGGCTGCTGCATACGATGAACGGATTCATAGGCAATATGGGCTGGTCGATCATCGGCTTGACTCTGGTGATCAAAGCACTGCTTTTGCCCCTGGCCTATAAATCCTATGTCTCTATGGCTCGGATGAAAGAGCTTCAGCCAGAAATGGAAAAGCTCAAAGAGCGCGCTGGGGACGACCGGCAAAAAATGCAGCAGGGTATGATGGAGCTTTACAAGAAAAATAAGGTCAACCCCGCTGCCGGCTGCCTGCCCATCTTGCCGCAGATCCCAATTTTCTTTTCCTTATATAAAGTGATCTTCGTGACGCTGGAGCTGCGCCACGCCAGCTGGTTCGGTCCATTTCAAGATCTTTCCGCACCCGATCCAACTTCGATAATCAACCTGTTCGGCCTCCTACCTTGGGGCGCGCCAGAGCCCGGATCTATCGTGGCCTTGATCTTAATTGGTATCTTGCCACTTCTTCTGGGCATTTCCATGTGGATGCAGCAAAAACTCAATCCCGCACCAACAGATCCAACACAGGCGATGATCTTCGCCTGGATGCCTTGGGTGTTTATGTTCATGCTGGGCGGCTTCGCTTCCGGGCTCGTGGTCTACTGGATTGCCAACAACACGATCACTTTCATTCAGCAATATTCGATCATGCGTAGCCAAGGGGTCAAACCAGATATCTTTGGCAATATCACCAACAGCTTCAAACGACCGAAAAAGAAGAGCTGATATGCCGCGCGTTACGGAAATATTCCGCCATCCGCTGAAATCTCATGGGCGTGAGGCCTTAAAACAGGTGACATTGTCTCAGGGTGCGGCCATGCCATGGGATCGTCGCTGGGCGGTGGCCCATGAGGCATCCAAGGCCGATGGCAGCGGATGGGCATCCTGTGCCAATTTTTCTCGCGGCTCAAAAGCACCCCTCCTTGTGGCCATCACTGCGCGGCTCAATGAGACGGATCAAAGCCTCACCCTATCGCATCCAAATCGCAAAGATTTCACCTTTCAACCCGATGATGAGCGGCAGCTTTCAGGGTTTCTTGCTTGGGTGAAACCCTTGATGCCTGCAGAACGCGCGCAGTCAGCGCGCATATTGCACCTTCCCGAGCGCGGCTTTACAGATACCGACTTTCCCTCCATCAGCATCAACAGCCATGCTTCCTTGCGCGCTCTTTCCAAGCACATGGGCCAACCGCTTTCGCCGCTTCGCTGGCGCGGCAATCTTTGGATTGATGGGCTTGAACCCTGGGTTGAGCACAGCTGGGTCGCGCAAAGGTTTCGCATTGGCAGCGTGGTATTTGAAGGCGTGGAGCCAATTGTGCGCTGCCTGGCCACGACCGCCAATCCAGACACAGGCCTGCGTGATGCCGATACGCTCGGCGCTCTGAATGCGCTTTGCGGTCATCAGGACTTCGGCCTGTATGCCCGCGTGATTGAACCGGGCACACTCTCACTCGATGACACGTTGGAGCTGTTATGATCCTACCTTTCCCGATCGCGGAACCTGAAAGCGAAGCGGCCGCCGAGTTGGGGCGCAAATTGTTTTCCGGTCCAGTGGACTTTCTCAAAGGCGTGGTTGCCATGGATGGCCTGCCCGATGCCGATCGCGCCGAGGTCTGCTTTGCCGGGCGTTCAAATGTGGGTAAATCCAGCTTAATCAATGCGCTGACCAATCGCAAAGGTCTGGCCCGCGCCTCCAACACCCCCGGGCGCACCCAAGAGATTAATTTCTTCGAACTGGGCGCGGCGCGCTATTTGGTCGATCTGCCCGGGTATGGCTACGCCAATGCGCCGCTCGCAGTTGTCGAAAAATGGCAACGCCTTCTAAAGAACTACCTCTCTGGCCGCCCGAACCTGCGCCGGGCCTTTGTATTGATCGACAGCCGCCACGGCATCAAACCGGTTGATGAAGAGATCATGCAGCTGATGAACAGATCGGCCCTGACCTTTCAGGTGGTCATGACCAAAGCCGATAAGATCAAAGACCACGAACGAGATCGAGTGTTGGAGCAAGTACGCGGGAAGTTGGCCAAACACCCTGCTGCCTTCCCAGAACTGATTATGACGAGTTCAGAAAAAGGCGATGGCATCGCCACATTGCGCGCCGTGATCTCCAGCTTAGAGTAGTTGCGCCTCTATAAAACACTCTTGGCAGCACTGCTTGAATTCACTACGCTTACATTAGCCGGTTCAGAAAGATCACCCCATGAAAAGCGAATGGTTAACCACCGCCAGCACTTTGTCAAAAGCCTTGCCGTATCTGCAGCGCTATGACGGCGCAACAGTGGTGATAAAATTTGGCGGCCATGCCATGGGCAGTGATGCGGCCATGGAGTCCTTTGCGCGTGATGTTGTTTTGATGCAGCAGGTGGGGGTAAACCCGGTGATCGTGCACGGCGGCGGGCCGATGATAAATGAAATGCTCAAGCGCCTGGATATACAATCCCACTTCGTCGACGGCAAACGTGTCACGGATGCGGCGACGATGGAAGTTGTTGAAATGGTCCTTTCAGGTCGCGTTAACAAACGGATCGTGCAGGCTATTAACGCGCAGGGTGGACGCGCCGTTGGCCTATCGGGCAAGGACGCCAGCTTGATGACCTGCGATGTTGCGGATCCGAAGTTAGGTCTGGTCGGCAAACCGCGGGATATTGATCCAACTGTTCTAAATACACTTTTTGACGCGGATATGATTCCGGTCATTGCCCCGCTGGGCGCAGGCGATGCTGGAGAGACCTTCAACATAAATGGCGACACAGTTGCCGGCTCCATTGCCGCAGCACTTAAGGCAGACAGGCTTTTGCTTTTGACCGATGTGTCAGGTGTGAAAAATGCCGATGGCGACGTGCTGACAGAACTGTCGCCAGACAATATCAAAGATTTGACCGCAAATGGTGTGATTGCAGGAGGCATGATCCCCAAAACCGAAACCGCGCTGGAAGCGATTTCTGGCGGTGTGCGAGCAGTGGTGATTATCGACGGGCGCGCGCCAAATGCCTGTCTTTTAGAATTGTTCACGGATCACGGGGCAGGATCGTTGATCCGATCTCCAGACGCCCCCAAAAGATCATAGGGAAGCGCGCGCAGATGTCCCAAGACGCCCTATTGCGCCTCGCCATATTTCTAGGCCTCTTCGCCATTTTAGCAGGCATCGAGCATTTGGCCCCCCGCCGCCCTCGACCGCAAAAAACTCGGCGCTGGATCACAAATTGGGTCTTTGTCGTGGTCGATACGCTCACCCTGCGGGCTTTGGCGATATTTCTCCCATTCGCCGCAGTTTTGGCCGCCGCGGATGCCAGCGCCAGGGGCTGGGGCCTACTCAACCTTATCGCCCTGCCCAGCTGGATAGAGTTGATTGTGGTCATCCTGATGATGGATTTTGCGATATGGGTGCAGCATTTGCTGAGCCATAAAATCCCGTTGCTCTGGCGCATCCACCGCGTGCATCACTCTGATATTGAATTTGATGTCACCACAGCGATCCGCTTTCATCCGGTAGAAATTGCCTTGTCCATGGGATTTAAGATTGGCTTGGTATATCTGCTTGGCCCCGCGGCCTGGACCGTGCTGGTATTTGAAGTTTTGCTCAATGGATCGGCCATGTTTAATCATGCCAATATCGCATTGCCGCAGAAACTGGATCGGGTCATGCGCAGTGTTTTGGTCACCCCTGACATGCACCGCATTCACCATTCGGTGCATCGCTTTGAACACGATAGCAACTACGGATTTGCCCTATCGTGGTGGGACCGCTTGTTTGGTACCTATACCCAAAGCCCACAAGACGGGCATCGACAGATGAAAATTGGCCTGCAATGGCAAGATCTACGCCCCACGCGCCTGATCTGGTCCCTGGCTCTGCCATTCTTGCACAAATGACATATGGCGAACTTCTTTACAGGGTTCAGGCGGAACATCTGACCATTTTTGGAACTCTGCTCGGCGCACGCGGCACCATCCTATTGCTCGGTCCACATGAGCCGGGGTTTTGGCCTGCGCTCTGTGACAGTCCCGAATGGCGAGATGGCGCAGCGGACCCCGTAGACCGCTGGTCACGACGCGTGATCACAGGGCTGGCAGACGGGCTTGAAGCGCGGGTGCATTTTCCTTTTGGAGCAGAGCAAGCCCCGTTTCTCACCTGGGCCATGGCCAGTGACCGCGCCTGGATCAGCCCCGTGGGCATGCTGGTGCAAGCCAACGCTGGGCTTATGGTCTCCTATCGCGGCGCTTTGGAATTGGATTGGGAAATCCAGACGCCTGAAGCGCCAACATATCCCTGTGCCAGCTGTGCCGCGCCTTGCACGACCGCCTGCCCAGTTGGCGCGCTACAGGGCAAGCAATATGCTGTTGAGGCTTGCAGATCCTATGTGCAGTCGGATCCATTGCAACGCTGCCTCACGACGGGCTGTCTGGCCCGGCGCGCCTGTCCAATCAGTCAAGCCTATGAGCGCGACGCGGCACAATCGGCCTATCACATGCGGGAGTTTTTAAATTGAAGCTCATATTGATACGCCATACCCATGCCGAATGTGCCCCCGGACAGGACGATCACGCCCGCGCACTCAGTGTAAGGGGTCAAGATGAGGCTCGCCGGTTAGGCTCTTGGCTCAAAAAATCAGGTCATTTGCCACGTCATGCATTGGTCTCAGATGCCAAACGCACACGCCAGAGCTTTGCAGCGCTCACGCTTACCTGTGGCGCAGATGAAATGGCTGAACTCTATTTGGCAGAATGCACAACTTTGCGCGCGGCCATCCATGCCCAGAGCCAAAGCGACAGCCTCTTGCTGCTGGCCCATAACCCCGGCATTGCTGAGGTGGCCAGTACCATGGTCAAAACACCGCCGGACCATCCTACATTTTACACATATCCGCCGGGCGCCACGCTTGTGCTAAACTATGATCCCCAAGGCGGCACAGCACAGCTCGTTGATTTCACGACGCCCGCAGATCTCACACGATAAAGAGGGCCCCGCGAGGGGCCCAATTTGACTTCTGACAGGCTAAAAGACCGCTAATGACCCAAAATTTGGCTCAAGAACAATTTTGTGCGATCTGATTGCGGTTTGTTGAAGAACTCTTCTGGCTTGTTCTGTTCGACAATTTGCCCCGCATCCATGAAAATGACCCGATTTGCCACTTGGCGTGCAAACCCCATTTCATGGGTCACGCAAAGCATGGTCATACCATCCTCGGCAAGTTCGATCATCGTGTCCAACACCTCTTTGATCATCTCAGGGTCAAGCGCAGAGGTGGGTTCATCAAAGAGCATGATCCGGGGCTTCATGCACAAGGAGCGCGCAATTGCCACCCGTTGTTGCTGACCGCCAGACAGCTGGCCGGGATATTTATCGGCTTGCTCCGGAATTTTAACCTTTTCAAGAAAGTGCATAGCCGTTTCTTCGGCTTCTTTCTTAGGTATTTTTCGCACCCAAATGGGAGCCAAGGTGCAATTTTCCAAGATTGTAAGATGTGGGAACAGGTTGAAGTGCTGGAAGCACATACCAACTTCAGAGCGCACCTTGTCGATGTTCTTCACATCGGAGGATAATAGCGTCCCATCGACTGTGATGGATCCCTGTTGATGCTCCTCCAGAGCATTGATGCAGCGAATGAGGGTGGATTTTCCCGAGCCTGACGGCCCGCAAATCACAATCCGCTCGCCACGCTGCACATCAAGATTGATGTCGCGCAGCACATGGAATGTACCATACCATTTATTCATGTGCTCGATTGAGATTGCGATCTCATCAGAAACTTTCATTTGGGCTTCAGACATTCTCAAAGCTCCCTTAGTGATGATCGGTTCGAAGCTGCCGCTCCAACCATTGTGAATATTGTGAGATGCCGTAGCAGACGACGAAGAACAGCAAGATCGCGAAGAGATAAAGCTCCCAATAGATCCCCGTCCAAGCTGTGGAGGAAGAAATCGGACCCCGGATCATACCGACGAGATCAAACATGGAGATAACCGAGACCAACGTGGTGTCTTTGAACAAGCCAACTGCCACGTTCACGATGCCTGGAATAGAGATCTTGAGCGCCTGCGGCAGGATGATTAAACGCATCGCCTGCGGGTAGTCCAAGCCCAGACTGTCAGCCGCCTCATATTGCCCGCGTGGCAGGGCTGCGAGGCCACCCCGGATCACCTCTGCGATATAGGCCGCAGAGAAAAGTGTGATCATAATAATCACCCTTAGGATCAAATCCAGATTGGTGCCGGGTGGGAAGAAATATGACAGCACGACATTGGCCACAAACAGCAGCGTGATCAGCGGCACACCGCGAATAAACTCGATAAATACCACACAAATGCCCTTGATGATAGGCATATTCGACTGTCTGCCCAAGGCCAGGACGATCCCTAGTGGAATAGACAAAGACACGCAGACGGTTCCCAGAATAAGGTTGAGCATAAAGCCCCCCATATCCCGCGACGCCACAGGCTCAAGCGCGATAAACTCAGGCAGAGCTGCGGTCACAAAGCTACCCAAGTAAAGCACCAACGCCACTGCGACGACGCCGGACAACAGCCCTGTCGCAAAGCCAGTCAGGCGCTCCATCTTCACGAAGGCCAGATATCCCGCTATGAGTGATAGGGCGACCACAACAGGGGTCAAAACTGTTCCGCCCCAGATCAACCAAAAGGCCAGGAAGGGGTATATCGCGGAAAATATCAACATGTTACGTGGCAATTTTTGGAACAAAATCGGAGCGATGCAGACCAAAAGCAACACAAAGGCCAGGGTCGGCCGCCAATAGGCTTCGGCCGGATATTTAAAGCCAAACAACATTTGGTTCCAGCGTTCAGCCAAAACCGACCAACATGCGCCAATGGTGCCTTGCAAAACTTCCCGGCACTCCCTCAGGCTACTAGTGGTCCAGACCCCGTTCCACATCCAGGGTGTCGACGCGAGGATGATTTTAGCGACAAAATAGATGGACAGAATGGTTAGGATCGAATTGATCCAATTCGAGAATAGGTTTTCACGCATCCATTTGACCATACCAGCCTGTTGAATGGGCGGTGCAGATGGCGGGATAGGCTCATGACGTACAAAGCCGATGTTCGGTGTATCGCTCATCTCAACGCTCCTTCAACTTCATAGCATTGTTATAGACGTTCATAATGGCCGAAATTGACAGGCTGATTACCAAATAGAACAGCATCAAGACCAAAATACATTCAATCGCGCGACCAGTTTGATTGAGCGTAATACCGCCCAGCGTGCCGGTGATATCCATATAGCCGACAGCAATGGCCAGCGAGCTGTTTTTGGTGATGTTTAGATATTGGGAAATCAGCGGCGGTACGATAACGCGCAGCGCTTGCGGCAAAATGATCAGTGACATGATCCGACCCGGACGCATTCCCAAGGCAGCAGCGGCCTCCGTTTGACCGTGGCTGATGGCTTGAATCCCTGCACGGACATTTTCAGCAATGAACGCTCCAGTATAGATGGCCAATGCAAACCAGAGTGCAATCAAAGATAGGCGCAAATGCAGGCCACCCTTAAAGTTAAACCCTTTCAGTGCAGGGTTCTCCAGCCCGATCGGGCTGCCCAAAGCAAAATAGACCAGCACAGTTGGGAGGATCAAAATAGCAATGGATGGCAAGAAAGTTGGGATCAAACGTCCGGTGTTGAAAAGCAAGTTTCTAGCATAGCGTCGGAAGACGAAAACACCGATGATCGAGAGACCAAAAGCGGCGTATACAACCCAGCCAAGATCTTCCAAAATCAGCCGAGGGATATAAACCCCGCGGTTGGTGAAGGCGACCATGTCAAACCACATGGAGCTTGCCGCTGCATCACCACGAAATTCACGGGGTTGCGGCAAGATGTTCGACATGACAAGAAAAATGATCAAAATCCAGACCAAAACCGGTACATTGCGGAAGGCTTCCACATATATCGCCATGAGTTTTGAAACGACCCAGTTATTTGAAAGGCGCAGCACCCCGGCGATGACGCCCAAAATGGTGGCGCTCACACAGGCCAAAAAGGCCACGATCAGCGTATTTACGGCCCCCACCAGGGAGGCGCGGCCATGGCTCATCTGATTGTTATATTCGATGGGCATTTGATTGATGTCATAGCCGGCTGTCTCGCCGAAGAATCTCCAGCTGATATTCAGACCGGCGTCAGCGAGATTCGACAGAAGATTAGAAACCAGATAGCCTATCGCAAAAATAAGGCCGATCAGCGCAATCACTTGAAATGTTGTTGATCGGTAGCGGGTATCATTTATCAACATTGACAAGCTGAACTTGCTTGCCCCTGTTTGTGTCGTTGATGACATGGAATTTTTCCCTGAGTTTCTGAATTTATTTTGAATTTTATATTTTCAGATTTGTCTTAGGCTTGGACGTGAAAAGGGCGCAGATTTCTCTGCGCCCAATCCAATATGTTCTTAGCGGAATGGTGGTGAATAGATCAGACCGCCGTCTTTCCACTGTGCGTTCAAACCACGGGCCAAGCCGATGTTTGTTGCAGCACCGATGTTGCTTTCGAACACTTCACCGTAGTTGCCGCCGGACATGATGGCACGTTTTGCCCATTCTGCGTCCAGACCGAGCATTTCGCCCAAAGTGCCTTCAGAGCCCAATAGACGGTTGATTTCTGGGTTGTTTGTGCCCGCAGACATTTCAGCGATGTTGTCGGAAGTCACACCCAGCTCTTCAGCTGTGATCAAAGCGTTCAAAGTCCAGCGCGCGATATCGCCCCAGTCATTGTCACCGTGACGAACCAATGGGCCGAGTGGCTCTTTGGAAACGACGTCGGGTAGAACAACATAGTCGTCTGGATTTGGGAAGTTTGCACGTTGAGCGGCCAAAGCGGAACGGTCAGTCGTGTAAACGTCGCAGGAACCTGCGAGGAACAGTTGAGCCGCTTCTGAACCAGTTTCGATTGGTACTGGCTCGTAAGAGATGCCATTCGCACGGAAGAAATCAGCCAAGTTCAGCTCTGTTGTTGTACCAGTTTGGATACAAACAGTCGCGCCATCCAGCTCAGCAGCTGAGGACACACCCAAAGAAGCCGGAACCATGAAGCCTTGACCGTCGTAGTAGTTTACGCCGACAAATTCGAACTTCAGGTCAACGTCGCGGGACATTGTCCAAGTTGTGTTACGGGCAAGAAGATCGATCTCGCCAGATGCCAAAGCGGTGAAACGCGTTTTGCCGGTTGTTGGAACGAATTCAACAGCCATGTTGTCGCCCAACACAGCTGCCGCAACCGCGCGACATACAGCAACGTCAAAACCCTGCCAAACGCCATTTGCGTCAGGCTCAGCGAAACCTGGAACACCTGTGGTCACACCACAGTTCAGTTTGCCGCGTGCTTTAACATCATCGAGGGTGCCAGCAGATACCAAGCCAGCCGCTAGGCCAGCTACGGTCAATGCACCAAGAAATACGGTTTTTTTCATTTTTACCTCATCCTGTTTTCCACCCCAAAGGGCAGTCTAATCCAATTAAATTAATTGGCATGAATGCAAGAGTTTCCTCTGCAATGATAGACAATGACAAGTTTTACGTCAGCCGGTCAAGAGATCACCACAAAAATCGGTGCTTTTTACTTATTATTTCGTTAAAATAGGGCATAAAAATTTGTGTACATTTGTATACTGCAGGACTTAGCTCATTTTATAGAATCGGTGGGCGTGCAAAAATGCCAAATGCTTCAAACTTGCCGTTGCGTCAGCTTCGTCATCCTGACCCCACTGCTCGATTTGCCACAGTTCGTCGAGCCGCGAGCGCATCCAAAGATCGTCGATGGCAAACGCCCCTGCCTGCGCCGCCAGCCCAATCACCAGTGATCCAGACATGCTGACAAGATCATGCAGAGCAGCCAATTGAAACGGCGACTGCGCCACAACCCGCGCGGTTAAATTGGCCACCGCATTCGCGGGTTGCACCAAATGCATCACCCCTTCAGCGGTGCGCAGGGGCGCATCCAGCACCTCAGCCGCCCAAGCCAAAAGCGGGTCCCATGCCTCTTTTTGACGGGCCGCCAACTCTATGGGCGCAGGGGCCCGGTAACAGAGCAAATCATTTTCGCCATAAGCAGCAATCAACTGCGCCACTTCATCCCGTTGCGGCATCACCTTGTCCAAGGCCGCATTTGCCGTGCGCGTGGTGGGCATGGCCCACGGGTCGATTTTCTCGCTTTGCGCCTCCCACTCCGCTGCAATAGCTGCTGCCATGGCTTGAGTGGGCACGGCTAGAGTTGCCTTGGCGGGTGTTTTGACCAAGCGATTATCCAAAAGGATCACATAGTCTTGGCCGCGCAGATCAACGGTCACATCACTCCAAAATCGTTTTGCAGCCCAATCGCTCATATCTCACTCCATAGGTTTTGCACTTCCGGCACCAGTCGCGCATAATCGGTGACCATCCGATCCGCCTGCGCGCGCAAAGCTTGTTCCGCATGATAGCCCCAACATACCCCAATAGTTTTTAACCCGGCAGCCCGGCCCATTTGCATATCAAACGTGGTATCACCGATCATCACCCCGCGCACGGCGCCACTTTCCGTCATAGCTTGTAAAGCCATCGAGGGATGCGGCTTCGATGCGTGATCATCTGCCACTTGCGTTGTTGCAAAACGCCCGGCCAAATCAGGGTTCGACAAAACATGGCGCAAACCACGGCGCGATTTGCCAGTGGCGATACCTAAGACGATATCATCCATGTGTTTCAGCCTGTCCAAACACGCCAGAGCCCCCGGATAGAGTGGTGAGGTAGAGGCCGATCGCAGGCGCGCGAAACTGCCTTTATAGGCCTCGACCAACAGCAGGCGCTCTTGCGCATCTGTCTCAGGGCAGAGTTGCGCAAAGGCTTCCGGCAACGACAAACCAACATTAGCCAATATCTCAGAGGCGGGCGGCAAGACGAGACCGCGCGTCTTGAAGGCAAAGTCCATGGCACCCAAAATATGAGATTGGCTGTCAATCAGCGTACCATCGACATCAAATAGAACCAAAGTCCGCGGTCGGCTCATTCATCGCCCTCAAATGGATCAAGTTCCACATCGCGCGGGTCCCATTGCATCTGATCCCACGTGCGCTGCATATGCTCGGGCAAAGGGGCGGTAAAGGACAGCATTGCGCGGGTCACAGGATGCTCCAGCCGCAAATGCCTAGCATGGAGATGCATCTTTTTGCTGATATCTCCGCCCAATTGCGCACCCCAGCCATGCCCAAGATTTTCTTGGCTCGAGCCGCCATATTTGCCGTCTCCAACAATCGGATGTCCCATTTCGGCCATATGCGCCCGCAGCTGATGCGTCCGCCCGGTTACGGGAACCAATGCGACCCAAGCTGCTCGGCTGCCAAGCGGCGACAGGACCGCATAATCCGTAGTGGCGCGCTTCGCTCCGGGGGTTGTGGCTACCTCATTGGGATGCAGGCAATGCATTTTCTCGCCCTCACCATAGCTGCCATGACCACCAGCTTTGACCAACCCATATTTCACTGTGCCCATTTTTGGATGCGGTACGCCAGCGACAACGGCCCAATAAATCTTGCGTGTCTCTCGGTGGCGAAAGGCCTCAGCCAAAGACGCCGCCATCTGCCGGCTGCGCCCTAGGATCAATACCCCAGAGGTGTCCTTGTCCAAACGATGCACAAGCCGCGGGTTTTCGTCATTGCCAAACCGCAACGCAGGGGTGAGGCCGTCCACATGGCGATGCTGTTTACTACCCCCCTGCACCGGCAGGCCCGGCGGTTTGTTCAACGCGATAATATGCTCATCGCGGTATAAAACGCAGGATTGAATCATTTTGGCATCCGCATCAGAGATTTTTTTGTCGACGATGGCCGGCGCCGGCGTATCCGGCAAAGGCGGGATACGGACCACTTGCCCCACTTCTACCCGCGTATTGGACTTCACCCGCCCCCCATCTACGCGAATATCGCCCTTGCGACACATCTTTTCGATCTGGCCCTGCTGCACCTGCGGAAAAAGACGGCGGAACCAACGATCCAAGCGCTGATCGCCATCTCCCTCATTCACTTCCAAAAGCTGTACTCGGCTCATGCCCATATTCCTCGTGCAATCATCAGGCCCAAATTCAAGCCTCCTATTGAAAGGACCACCGATAGGGTGACATACCCCAGCGCTTGCCCCATGCTGCCGCGTTCGAATAGATTCACCGCCTCCAAGGGGAAGGCAGAGAAGGTTGTGAACCCACCAAGCAGGCCCGTCATGATCAATAGGGTCAAATGGGCTAAACCGCGTTGCGCCGCATAGATCACAAACATTCCTATCGCAAAAGAGCCCAAGATGTTGACCTTCATCACCGCCAGTGGAAATCGTGGTCCCACAAGACGCAAGATGCCCACTGCGGCCAAAAACCGAAGCACTGCGCCAATCGCTCCCCCAAGGGCCACCTGTAACACTGTCATATGCATGTGGGTGCAATGTGCTCAGGCGGACGGTTTGTCAACCTTTGCGGCGGTTGCGCAGCTTTTCGAAATAGGCAAGACGTTTTCGCAACTCTCGTTCAAATCCCCGCTCCACAGGTGCATAGTAACTCGGGCGCTCCATGCCTTCTGGGAAGTAATTTTGCCCGGAAAACCCATCTTCCGTATCATGATCATATGCGTATCCAGCGCCATAGCCTTGATCCTTCATCAAACTGGTCGCGGCATTAAGAATATGTTTGGGAGGCGGTTGCGATCCGGTTTGCTTGGCCTCGCGCAGGGCGGCCTTATAGGCCACATAGGCAGCATTCGATTTTGGCGCTAGGGCCAGATACGTCACGGCCTGCGCCAAAGCCAACTCCCCCTCAGGGCTGCCTAACCTTTCGTAAGTTTGCCAAGATTGCAAGCAAACCTCTTGCGCTTGTGGATCTGCCAAACCTATGTCCTCCACAGCCATGCGTGTCAGGCGGCGAGCCAAATAGCGCGGATCCTCACCACCCTGCATCATCCGCGCAAACCAATAGAGCGCCGCATCTGGGTCAGAACCACGAATGGATTTGTGCAGAGCCGAAATCAAATTGTAATGGCTGTCTCCAGATTTGTCGTAGAGAGCGGCGCGGCGCATCAAACGTTTGGACAGGGCGCTCCGGCCCATGGGCTCCTGCAGCCCCCAAGCCAAGATTTGTTCAATCAAATTGAGCAGGCTGCGCCCATCACCATCGGCCATTTCCAAAAGTGCCCGGCGCGCGCCTGCGTCCAACGGCAAGGCAGCGCCCGTCCCCATCTCAGCCCGCTGCGCCAGAAGCTCCAGCTCATCATCGGACAGACGCTCTAACACCAGAACCTGCGCCCGTGATAGAACGGCGGCATTTAATTCAAAGGAGGGGTTTTCAGTGGTGGCACCCACCAATACCAGCGTACCGTCCTCCATAAGCGGTAGGAAACTGTCTTGTTGAGCTTTGTTGAAACGATGGATTTCATCCACGAATAGCAACGTTCCCTGCCCATTGCTCCGCCGGTTTTGCGCCGCGTGAAATACTTTGCGCAACTCCGGTACGCCGCTGAAAATTGCGCTAATCTGCACAAATTTCAGATCTGTCTCCTCAGCCAATAGGCGGGCGATGGTGGTTTTACCCACGCCCGGCGGCCCCCAAAAGATGATCGACCCCAAGGCATTGGCCTTAAGCATCACTGTCAAGGGAGCTTCTGGACCCAGAATTTGCCCTTGGCCAATCACATCAGCCAAAAAACGCGGACGCAACCGGTCTGCCAAGGGCCGCGGCGCATCTGAAGAGGGCACCTCATTGCCCGGCGTGTCGAATAGATCCATCATCCCGCCAACCTAAGCGAGGAGCGCGCAAAGGGAAATATCCAACCGACCTGTCGCGCGGTGCATCAATTAAATTAAGTCATAAGATGAAGCTCGTTGGATGGCTTCCGCGGTGGTGCAGGCACGAAGGTGATGACGGGCAGCGGTGATCCGTGCCTTCAATGCGCTTTGCGAAATCTGCAAAGCTTTCGTAGCATCCGCGTAGCGATACCCTTTGGCAATCAAGCGCAGTGCCTCCACCTGCGCCAGGGTCAGTGGCCTGGGTGGCATCAACCGCCGATGCAACTCTGTGATGAGCACCTCTGCTCGCGCCAGCTCTTCATCGGTCAATTCTCGATCAGACCCGGCCAGACTGCCAATGGTGCGCGCATCAAGCGGGCCGGTTGACACCGTCGCGCCATAGACCAGACCATGCGCCCCGGCCTGCCCCAATAAATCCAAAGGGTCGGGAAGTATGATCGCGCTCCAGCGCACAGATCCAATCTCCGACAAGGCCCAAGCCACCACCGGGTTACGCAAACCATAGGCCTGCGCCTTATAATGAGCGACCAAGCTGGCGGGATAATCAAGCAATCGGTGCAGTGGGGTCGTGTCCTTGATATGCAGGGCGATGTGATAGCCAGCCGGCGCCATTCGCTTCAGTTCTGCGCATTCACGCTCAGCAGAAAAATCCCAAATTCATAAGCGCAAGACACTTAAATTCAGCACTCTGCCCTCGTAGAATTTGCCGAGAACATGCCAAATACGATAAGCTGTAATATCCAAAAAAATCGTAAACTCTATGCGCAAGCCCGAGCAAAAGTATAAGGGCAAACAAAAAAGACCCCCGCGATACGGAGGTCTCAAACTCATTCCGAGTGTGATGCCGGCTTATTCATCAGCGGCTTCCAAGCGAGCTTTGTCTGCCGCGCCTTTTGCATCAACGTTGCGATCAACAAACTCGATAATCGCCATGGGCGCCATGTCACCATAACGGAAGCCCGCTTTCAAAACCCGCACATAGCCGCCTTGGCGCTCTGCGTAGCGGGGGCCAAGCACATCAAATAATTTTGTGACATGCATATGCTGTTTTAGGCGGCTCATCGCTTGACGGCGCGCATGCTCATCACCGCGCTTGCCCAAAGTGACAAGTTTTTCGATTATGGACTTCAATTCTTTGGCTTTTGGCAAAGTTGTTTTGATCTGCTCGTGTTCGATCAAAGACCCAGCCATATTCGCAAACATCGCTTTGCGGTGTTCATGAGTTCTATTCAGGCGGCGGTAACCACGTGCGTGACGCATTTTATTTCTCCGTTTACATTTTGCTTTGTCTGGGGGCTCATGCGAGTGAACCCCTCCCTATTGGGGCGGTATTGCCCAGTCGTATGGAAGGCGGGACCCTGCCCCGCCTACCAGTTTAGAAGTTATCTTCGAGTTTCTTGGCCAGATCTTCGATATTATCGGGCGGCCAATCCTCGACATCCATACCGAGATGCAGCCCCATTCCGGACAGAACCTCTTTGATTTCGTTCAGAGATTTTCGGCCAAAGTTTGGCGTGCGCAGCATTTCTGCTTCTGTTTTTTGGATCAAATCACCGATATAAACGATATTGTCGTTTTTCAGGCAGTTTGCAGAGCGCACAGAAAGTTCCAACTCGTCAACCTTTTTCAAAAGCAGCGGGTTGAATTCCAAGCCGTCATCATCCGATGCTGCATTGGCGCTTTCCGGCTCGTCGAAATTCACAAAGATCGAAAGCTGATCTTGCAAAATCCGCGCCGCATAGGCCAAAGCATCATCTGGCGTCAAAGAGCCGTCTGTCTCCACTTTCAAAGTCAGCTTATCATAATCCAACACCTGTCCCTTACGGGTCGGCTGCACATCATAGCTTACTTTTTTCACGGGCGAATAGATCGCATCGACGGGGATCAATCCAATAGGCGCGTCCTCGGGACGGTTTTTGTCCGCAGCCACATAACCTTTACCGGTGTTCACAGTCAGTTCCATGAACAGATCCGCGCCTTCGTCGAGGTGACACAGGATATGCTCTTTGTTCAAAACTTCGATGCCGGCGGATTCAACAATGTTACCAGCAGTTACGACACCAGGGCCTTTGGCTTGGACTATTAAACGCTTGGTGCCTTCAACATCCATACGGATCGCAACACCTTTAAGGTTCAAAACGATGTCAGTCACATCTTCACGAACACCCGCAACGCTGGAAAATTCATGCAAAACGTTGTCAATCTGCACGCTGGCAATCGCAGCGCCCTGCAAAGACGACATCAGAACGCGACGCAAGGCGTTGCCCAAAGTAAGACCAAAGCCCCGCTCAAGGGGTTCGGCGATCAATGTCGCTTGACAGCTCGGATCATTGCCTGGCTTCACTTCAAGCTGCATTGGCTTAATCAATTCGGCCCAATTCTTGTGGATCATGCGGTCCTCCATTCTTGTCTTTGCTCCATGTCCCAAAACCAAAGACGCTCGAGGGAAAAAATGTCCAAAGGGCACGCGAACATCCGCATGCCCTTTAGTCAAAATATTTAAACGCGGCGGCGCTTAGGTGGGCGGCAGCCGTTGTGCGCCATAGGCGTCACGTCACGGATCGATGTGATGTTCAAACCCAATGCTGCCAATGCGCGCAGAGCGCTCTCACGGCCTGAGCCTGGACCCTGCACTTCGACTTCCAGAGTTTTTACACCGTGATCCTGGGCTTTCTTGCCCGCATCTTCCGCAGCCATTTGAGCAGCATAGGGCGTAGATTTCCGCGAGCCTTTGAAGCCACAGCTGCCCGAGGACGACCATGCAATCGCATTGCCCTGTACGTCAGAGATCAAAATCTTTGTGTTGTTGAACGAGCTGTTCACATGCGCCACACCGGCTGCAATATTTTTCCGCTCTTTGCGCTTAGGCGCTCTTTTATCACGTGCCATCTATCTGCCCTTACTTCTTCTTGCCAGCGATTGCTTTTGCTGGGCCTTTGCGCGTCCGAGCATTTGTGTGTGTCCGCTGACCGCGCACAGGCAAATTACGACGATGACGCAGGCCGCGGTAGCAACCTTGGTCCATCAAACGCTTGATGTTCATCTGGGTTTCACGACGCAGGTCACCTTCAACAGTGTATGTCGCATCGATGTGCTCACGAATCGCAAGAACCTCTGCATCGCTCAGCTCATTCACGCGACGGGTTTCGTCGATGTTTGTACTGACACAGATTTCTTTGGCAGAAGTGAGGCCAATTCCAGTGATGTAAGTGAGGGCAATCGGGACCCGTTTATGGGTCGGGATGTTTACGCCGGCAATACGAGCCAAGGCATATTCCTTTTCTACTGCGGTTCCGTAATACCGGAACCTTTTTTCACAGATACAGGCCCGGAGCTAAAAGCCATCGAGCCTGCGATTGAGGTACTCAGGGCCATGCGCACAGCCCTTATGATTCTCTTACCAGAGATAGCGTCTGGTATGAGGATCTGCTTAGAACGTCAAGACCTTAACCTAAGACTTGAGAAATTGATGTGGTCACATCCTCAATATCGGCCAAACCATCTACGGATGTAAGCTGGTCTTTGGCGTAGTAATAGCCAATCAGCGGTGACGTCTCTTTATAATAAGCCATCAAACGCGTCTTCAAACTCTCCGCATTATCATCAGCCCGACGTTTCAATTCACTGCTGCCACATTTGCCGCAGGCGCCCGATGCCGGGATGGGTTTGGAGATGTCGTTATAACCTTCCCCACAGCCACCACAGGTGGACCTTGCGGTGATACGGTTCACCAAGGCCTCATCATCCACTTGCATCTCGATCACATGATCCAAGCCTACGCCTTTAGACGCAAGCAGCTCACCCAGTGCATCGGCCTGCGCCAAGGTGCGCGGGAAGCCGTCAAAGATGAAGCCTCCAGCAGCTTCGCTGTCTAGCTGCTCTGCAATCAGGCCGATCACAATGTCGTCAGTGACCAATTGGCCGGCATCCATGACGGCGGCAACCTTATTGCCCATATCTGTACCAGATGTCTTAGCAGCGCGCAGCATGTCACCCGTCGACAATTGCACCATGCCACGCTCTTCAACCAAAAGCTTGGCTTGCGTACCTTTGCCCGCACCGGGTGGACCAATTAAAATAATATTCATCGACGCGTCACTCCACCCTTTTTGCCGCGGCGTTTGCCACGGAGCTGTGATTTCTCAAGCAGACCTTCGTATTGATGCGCTAATAGATGAGATTGAACCTGTTGGATGGTGTCCATACCCACCGATACGATGATCAAGATTGAGGTGCCGCCAAAATATGCCGTGATGGCAAATTGGCTGCGCAGAATCTCAGGAACCAAACACACAAGCGCGAGGTAGCCAGATCCCAAAACCAAAAGCCGCGTGACCACATAGTCGAGATACTCGGCGGTTTTCGCACCCGGGCGAATACCCGGCACGAACCCATTTTGGTTTTTCAAATTATCAGCTACCTCATCGGTTTTGAATGCCACTTCCCGCGTGTAAAAATAGGTAAAGAAGACAATCATCGCCGTAAAGAATGCAAGATAGGCCGGCTGACCGGGGCCAAAATAGGCCAATATCGTCGACATCACCGGACCAGACTGCCCGCCGGAAAACGTCGTCAGCGTGGTGGGCAGCAACAATAGGGCTGACGCGAAAATCGCTGGAATAACACCGGCCGGGTTGACCTTGATCGGCAAATGGCTTGAACCACCGTCATAGGTTTTCATACCAACCTGACGGCGTGGGTATTGAATATGGATTTTGCGCAGGCTGCGCTCCATAAACACCACAAACCCAAGTGTGATCATCAGCATTGCAATCACACCCAGCATCGTGCCGGTCCCAATCGCGCCTGAACGCCCTTGAGTGAAAAACTGGCCAAAGGCGGCGGGAAGCTCGGCGATGATACCTACGAAAATGATCAAGGAAATACCATTACCAATGCCACGCGCGGTGATTTGTTCACCCAGCCACATCAAGAACATCGTGCCACCCACCAATGTAATCACGCATGCCGCAATAAAGAACAT
>Ga0209632_10001052_pt1 | contig 28236 bp, 30 predicted proteins | sample COG_10_FD_184754 | JGI IMG/M metagenome (GOLD analysis project Ga0209632, IMG submission 184754) | Pelagic Microbial community sample from North Sea - COGITO 998_met_10 (SPAdes) (version 2) | ecosystem: Environmental > Aquatic > Marine > Neritic zone/Coastal water | place: Helgoland, sampling... | reverse complement strand
TACTTCAGGTTCATCAGGTACTTCAGGTGTAGATGGCTCTTCAGGTACATCAGGTAGCTCTGGCACTTCGGGTAGTTCAGGTACTTCAGGTTCATCTGGTACTTCAGGCATAGATGGTTCTTCAGGTACAAGTGGTTCTAGTGGTTCAGCAGGTACTTCTGGTATAGATGGTGCTACGGGCACATCAGGTTCAAGTGGTACTTCAGGTACTTCAGGTAGTTCTGGCATTAGTGGTTCATCAGGTACATCTGGTAGCTCTGGCACTTCTGGTATAGATGGCTCTTCAGGTACATCAGGATCTTCAGGTACTTCAGGTTCAAGTGGCACCTCAGGTGTAGATGGTGCTACAGGCACTTCAGGTTCAAGTGGTTCATCAGGTACAAGTGGTTCTTCAGGAACATCAGGTTCATCAGGCTCATCAGGTACCTCAGGTTCATCAGGTACCTCTGGTTCATCAGGTACTTCAGGTTCATCAGGTACCTCTGGCTCATCAGGTACCTCAGGCACTTCAGGATCATCAGGCACCTCAGGTACATCTGGTACAAGCGGTACTTCGGGTGTTTCATCTATTTGTCTAAGATATAGAATTGATCAATCAACAGATACTATTCCTACTACAAGTGAAGTAATATGGTTAAATGGAGGAGTGAATGATCCTAATCCTGCTGATATTGATACCATTAAGATTCATAAAACTGATGCAGATTCTAATGATAATACCCAATATTTGGGTAATACTAATAGTGGCAGTATATCATTTAGCCTTAAATCTGATCCTACAATATTTACTATATTTAGTTACGATGCAGTATCATTTGCTGCATCAGTTGCCGAATATACAAATTTAGCAGTTTTAACTACAACTTCTACAGATCCCTTTAACAATAACGATGTTATATGTGTTAATATTGATGGTTATGGAGATGCTGGGGGAGGAGGCACTTCAGGTTCTAGTGGCACCTCAGGCACCTCAGGTTCTTCAGGCACTTCAGGTACAAACGGCACCAACGGCACCTCGGGTTCTAGTGGCACTTCAGGTACTAGCGGTTCTTCAGGTACTTCATTTGTAGGAAGTATTACAGGTACAACTTCTAATGGTGTTTTAACTTACGTAGACGCTACTAATAATTTACAAGTTGAAGCTAATTTTACTTATAATGGATTATCTGATATTCTAGAAGTTGCAGGTAGAGCCAATATAGACGAAATTAATGTAAGTGATGAAAACTCAGGGGGGGCATTTGGTGCTCCAGGAGATTTTGGATTTGGTAGTCAAATATACTATTCAACAGGACTTAGTGGACTTACTACAGGTAAAGTATACTACCTTAGTGCAGCAGATACTTGGACATTAGCTTCTTCAGGTTCTGAAGCAGCAGTTTCTGGTCTTATAGCAGTTGCTACATCAACCGCATCGGCAGATGGTATGTTACTTAATGGAATTATTAGAACAGGCACCACAGGAACTGTAGGCCAAAAAGTATACATAGCTGATGGAGGAACCTTAACTACTACACTCCCAACAACATCAGGTGATTTTGTTAGATTAGTAGGTTGGATAGTAGGAAATAGTACAGTGTATTTTAACCCATCAAATGATTATATAGAATTAGCTTAATGAGTTATATAGAAAAAGTTTTAACATTTGAAAATAACAAAATTTATTATTACGACGAGGATTGGCAGGAAGAAAAAGAAGTAATGATGGATTGGGAAGACAAACTAATGTCTGCATCCGCAGCTTATGTTTGTTCTAATGGTGGAGATATACTAGAAGTAGGGTTTGGTATGGGAATATCTGCAAGATACATCCAATCGCATAATATAAACTCACATACAATAATAGAAAACCATCCTCAGATACTTCCAAAAGCCAAACAATGGGTTAAAGATAAACCTAATGTTACTATTGTAGAAGGAGATTGGTATAAAATAAAAGATACTTTATCTATGTATGACGGGCTATTTTTTGACACTTATAGAGATGATAATTTAGAACATTTTAGTTCTTCACTATTTCCTTTAGTGAAAAAAGATGGTTTAATTACTTGGTGGAACGGTTTAAATGGAGAAAAAAATTATTTCAACATTCCTAATGTAACTTACCAACAATTTTCAATTAATCCACCCCAAAATTCTTATTTTAACCACACAACTTATTACCTACCACAATGCCAGATATAAACGTAAACGCAGGAAAAAAAGGATTTATATATAATAGTGCGGGTGATCCTGACTTTACTAAACAAAGAGAAACAGGATCTGCTATTAGTACTAACCCTACAGGTAATGAGGACATTGCATTTTCATTTCTTAGATCAAGTGATAGGGTAACTACTAACTATAAATTTTACCGCACATTTATCTATTTTGATACTTCTACAATTACAACACCCCCTTCTGCAGCAAGTATAGAGGTTACAGGTGTAACTAATGGTACAGGCGATTACATAGTAGTAAGTAGTAGTGCTTTTGGAGGGGATGGAGGATCAACTCTTGCTGTAAGTGAATATTTTGATAGCTTAAATTATAGCGCTCCTTACTCAACAGAATTTACTTCATGGAGTACAAGTGGTAATAATAGTCTTGCTTTAAACTCAACTGCTTTAACTGATATTGAAAATAATGATTATTTTATTTGTGCTATAATAGACCATGATTATGATTACAATAATAGCAGTGGAACAGGCAATATTACAAATAACCATGGCATAGCTTTTGGAACCACTATAATATTAAGAGTTACTACAGCAGCAGGTCCTACTAATATAGGAGCTGTAAATGGAGTAACAGCTGCTAATATAGGTAAGTGGGATGGAACTAGTTGGAGTGATATTACTGCTTTAGATGGAGTGAGTTAATTTGGTTTTTTAAATTAAATTTGTTATATTAATTGTTATGTCTACACCTAAATTAAAGGTTCATTGTTCTTATGTAGGAACAACAGGTTATAATCACCACTCTCGAGATTTTTTTAGAAAATTATCTAAAAAAATTGATATAAAAATTCGTAATTTTACAATAGGCAAAAATTGGAATTGGCCCAATGATGAACCTCATAACGGTGAATCCTACCTTAATAAAACTGATAAAAAGCTATTAGTAGAACAAACTTTATGGACTAGTAAAACTACTAGAGATAACTTTCCTATTTATACTAAACATAAGAATGAATTTGAACATAATATTGATTTAGTTTTAAATGAAACTGATCATTACTTTTTTTATGATTCATATGATAAACCTAAAATAGCATATAATGTTTGGGAGTCTACTTTGCAACCACCCCAATTTTTTGATAAATTACTAGAGTATGACCAAATATGGGTCCCTTCACAATGGCAAGCAGATTGTACTATTAAACAGGGAGCTGATCCTAATAAAGTAAAAATTGTACCTGAAGGAGTAGATGTTAATACTTTTTATCCTGAAGATCCCCAAACCACTTTAGATTATAAAGATGGAAGATTTAAATTTGTATTATTTGGAAGATGGGACTATAGAAAATCTACTAAAGAAATAATCGAAACCTTCCTTAAAGAATTTGACCCTTCAGATCCTGTAGATTTAATAGTTTCCATAGACAATCCTTTTTCAGGTGATGGACATGAAACAACTGAAAAACGTTTAAAGCATTATGGTTTTACTGATAAACGCATCAAAATAAAACACTTTCCTTCTAGAGAAGATTATGTTACTTACCTAAAGAATGGTCATGTATTCGTATCCTGTGCTAGAAGTGAAGGATGGAATTTACCTTTAATTGAAGCTATGGCTTGTGGCACTCCTTCAATTTATTCTGCTTGTAGTGGTCAAATGGAATTTGCAAAGGGAAAAGGATTACCTGTAAAAATACTAGATGAAAAACCCGTTATGGATGCTGATTATAACCACTTTAATTCTTCAGTAGGTAATTACTATGAACCTGATTTTAAAGACTTAGCTCGTGTAATGAGAGATGCTTTTAAAAACTATACAGACCATAAAAAACGAGCTGTAGAAGAAGCTAAGCTAATTCATAGAGATTTTAATTGGGATAAAGTGGCAGAAATTGGAAACAAAACTTTACAAAATTTTATGACAAGTTTAAAAAACGAAATTATCATTAGTTTTATAGATGGAGCTAGATGTGAAATAAAAGGTCCCTTAAGTCAAGAATATCAAGTTAAATTTTATAATGATGATACTAATGAATTAGTTTGGGAAGATATTATTAAAAATAATATGTGGACTGCCCCTAGTTATAAATCCTTTATAAAATGGAGAATTGAAATTTGGGAAAGTGATAATAAAATTCACGAACATGTTTTAGATTTAATTGATAAAAGAGTTTATATTTATTTAGATAGTAAATCAATAGGTGATACTATTGCTTGGTTTCCTTACGCAGAAGAATTTAGAAAAAAACATAATTGTGAAGTAATTTGTTCTACATTTCATAATGATTGGTTTAAATCTCAATACCCTAAAATTCAATTTGTAGAACCTGGTACTGTAGTAAATAATCTTTATGCTTCTTATAGTATAGGGTGGTTTTATGATAAAGGGGAATATAAAAAATCAAATCATCCCTCTAATTTCCAACATCAACCTCTCCAAAAAACTGCTTCTGATATTTTAGGATTAGAATTTAAAGAAGTAAACCCTAAATTTAAAGCAGTTCCTTCTTCCCCTATAAAAGAAAAATACATAACTATTTCAGTTCAATCTACGTGTCAAGCAAAATATTGGAACCATCCAACAGGTTGGGAACAAGTAGTAAAACATTTACAAAATAAAGGATATAAGGTAGCCGTAGTAGATCAACATAGAACTTTTGGTACCCAAGGGTTTATGAATACTTCCCCTCAAGCGGATTATCACTTCCATAATAGGTCTTTAGAAGAAGTTATGTCGGTTATTAATGGAGCCGAATATCATATTGGTATAGGTTCTGGGTTATCATGGGTAGCGTGGGCATTAAATACCCCAACAATGCTTATATCTTCTTTTTCTAGATCCTGGTGTGAATTTCAAACTAACTGTACTCGAATTTATGTAGATTCCCCCACCTCAGGATATTTTAATTCTCACAGAATTGATGCTTCAAACTGGAATTGGTACCCTTTTAAGGAAATAAAATCAATGGAAGACTGGTATGAAATAGAAAATATTACTCCTGATTTGGTAATCCAAGGAATTGATCGTATATTATAAGAGTGTTTTGGCTTATAGAAAATAAAGAACAGTTACAAGAGTTTAGGGAAAAGAAGTTCAAGAAAGTATTCATTGAACCTCTTTTTTCTAATGATAACATACACCCTTATTTAAGAGGCATAGTAGGGTTTTATATTAGAGAAATTAACTATAGAAAAGGTTTTATTATTAATATAAACCATAGTGAAGCTACAAGTTGTGAGCTAGATGAAGTATTAAACTTAATAGGAGAATTTGAGGAAATATTTGTAAAAGATAGGAAGGAATTTTTACATATAGTACCTCTAAAACAGCTTAGCGACATACACTTCATATCTCCTACAGATATCCCAGACCAATTTCCATGTCATGATTTTTTCTATCGCAAGTACCCCCAAATAGCCAATATAGGTAGCATAATACCCATAGTAAAGCATTATGAACGTTGTGAAACGATATATAACGCAGTTAAACATGTGTTTAATATGGAGAAACCACAACACTTTGAGTTCTATAATAATAAGGCTACGAATGTGTTTTATTGGATTGAATCTAATGGATTGAGGGTAGATCCTAAGTTATTTGAGGAGCATTTTGGTGTAGAACGGGATTGGACTTACTCGCAGTTTAATCTAAAAACGACAACTACAAGACCTTCAAACTCATTTGGGGGAATTAATTATGCTGCTTTAGATAAAAAATCGGGTTGTAGAGAAGCATTTATCCCCGATAATGACTTTTTATTAGAGATTGATATTAGCGCTTACCACCCTACACTAGCAGCACAACTAGTAGATTATAAATTCGAAGATGAAGACATACACCAAGCGTTTGCTGATATGTACGGAGTAGATTATAAGAAAGCTAAAGAGCTAACGTTTAAACAACTATATGGAGGAGTGTTTAAAGAGTATAAAGAACTAGAATTCTTTAAACGGGTTGAGAAATATATAGATGATATAAGTAAGGAAGAAGAAGTTGTCTGTAAGTCTGGATATGTCTTTAAAACGGATATGAAAAAACAGAAACTGTTTAATTACATACTTCAAAATACGGAAACGTATTATAATGTACTTATTTTAGAAAAAATTATTAAGTTGTTAAAACATAGTAAAACTAGAATTGTACACTATACTTATGATTCATTTCTTTTAGATGTAGATAAATCAGAAAAAGACTTAATTAAGTTAATCTTAGACGTGTTTAAGGAGTATAATTTTAATGTAAAAGTAGAAGCGGGTAATAATTATAATGCTTTAGAAAAGGTGTAATATTTATACGTAAACTACAATAATGAAAAATAAGTTATTTTGCACCTTTACTACCCAGGATGAATTGGAGAAAACACTGGTAGAGGTAAAATCTAGCTACGATATACTATATAAGAAAATTTTTGTTTTATACATAAAAAGTAATGATGAGTACGTCTGTACTTATAATGTAGAGCCGTCAAGCGTAGAGGAGATTTTACCGAATACTATACTAGTCCATAGAAAAAAAGAATCAAACACATTATACACTATAAATGCTCTAAATGAGCTAATAAAATTGTTAAATGGGGGAGTTGTTGATATACGATATAAAGTTAATTGGCAACATTATCGTAATACAATCCTACTCACCCAGCATAATGAGTTAAAACAGCTGAAAACAAAAATCCATCAGATTCTTGAACTTTAATTTGGTTTTCTAGATTTACATTCGTATATTTAGAAAAAGTTACATTTTTAAAAATTAGTTATATTATGGATTTAAATGCAATTCGCAGTAAGCTGAACTCCCTACAGCAAACAAACAAGGGAGGCAATCAAAACAGCACTAGTTTGTTTTGGAAACCGAGTGTTGGTAAACAGGTAATTCGTATTGTACCCAACAAGTTTAACAAAGCTAATCCTTTCACGGAAGTGTATTTTCACTACGGAATTGGAGAACGCACAATGATTTCACCTATTAATTATGGTGAAAAGGATCCAATCGCTGAGTTTGCGAAACAACTTCGTACTACTAGCGATAAAGAAAACTGGCGTTTAGCCAAACAACTTGATCCTAAAATGCGTGTGTTTGTTCCAGTGATTGTACGTGGAGAAGAAGAACAAGGTGTTAAGCTTTGGCAGTTTGGTAAGAATACTTACCTCGAATTCCTTTCACTCGCTGATGATGATGATATCGGTGATTACACTGACATCCACCAAGGTCGTGACATCACTGTAGACACAGTAGGTCCTGACGTTACAGGTACTGCTTACAACAAGTCTTCTGTTCGTGTTAAGACTAAGCAAACCCCACTTGGTGATGCTGATCAAATTCAAAAGTGGTTGGAAGATCAAAAGAACCCAACTGAGGTATTTAAGCGTTACTCATTTGAGGAAATGAAAGAAAACCTTCAGAAGTTCTTGACTCCTGAAGATGCTCAAGAAGGAGACATTATTGACGAAGATAAGTCTGATCTCCCTTTTGATAAAGGGGGGTCTCAAAATAATTATGCAGTGAAGGCTCCCCAAAAAGAAAGCAAAGTTGATAAATTTGATGAATTGTTCAGCTAATGCCTAGAGGAAAGAAAGCATCATTAACAGCTGCTGTCTCCCAGGAATTGAAGTCTAACTTTGATCTTGCAAAGTTTAAGGAAAAGAAAATGCTTAACTCTAATGTTAAGTTTAAGGATCAACAATGGATCCCACTTTCTAAAGCATTTCAAGATGTAACTTCAATTCCTGGGATTCCTCAAGGACATATTGTTTTACTTAGAGGACACTCGGACACTGGCAAAACAACTGCTTTGATTGAAACAGCAGTTGCAGCCCAGAAGCGTAAAATCCTTCCAGTATTTATTATTACTGAGATGAAATGGAGTTGGGAACATGCCCAACAGATGGGATTAGAACTTGAAACCGAAGTCGATGAAGAGACTGGTGAAATTCTAAACTATAGTGGGCAATTTATTTATGTAGATAGAGAAACTATTAATTCAATTGAAGACGTAGCTGCCTTTATTTTAGATTTATTAGATGAACAAAAGAAAGGTGACCTACCTTATGATTTGTTATTCTTATGGGATTCAATTGGTTCAGTGCCTTGCGAAATGTCCATCAAGTCTAATAAAAATAATAATGAGTGGAATGCGGGTGCGATGTCTACACAATTTGGTAATAACGTAAATCAACGTATTACTCTTTCACGTAAAGAAAGTAGCCCTTATACTAACACTCTAGTTTGTATTAATAAGGTTTGGACTGCAAAAGCAGAATCTCCTATGGGTCAACCCAAATTGATGAATAAGGGTGGATATGCTATGTGGTTTGATTCAACATTTGTAGTAACATTTGGTAATATTATGAATGCTGGTACATCTAAAATTAAAGCAATTAAAGATGGCAAGCAGGTAGAATTTGCTAAGCGTACTAATCTACAAATTGATAAAAACCACATTAATGGAGTTACTACAAGGGGTAAAATTGTTATGACACCCCACGGGTTTATTAATGATGATGATAAAGAAATCAAACAATATAAATCTGACCATGCCCAAGCATGGGCCCAGATTTTAGGAGGTACTGATTTTGATATTATATCTGAAGATCAAGAAGTACACGAAATTTCACACTTCGAAAAAGAACCCGAATAATGATTAAAAAAGATTACTTAAAGATGCTCAATAACATTGAGCAAGGGGAAAGTTCTGTTAAACCCGGGCAACACGATAGAGTTATTTTTATAGATGGTCTCAATTTATTTTTGAGAAACTTTGCCGTACTAAATTTTATAAACGGGAGCGGTAACCACATAGGAGGCTTAGCAGGCTTTCTCCGTTCTTTAGGTGCTCTTATAAATCAAATCCAACCAACTGCCATGTACGTTGTATTCGATGGGGTAGGTGCCTCCACTAATAGGAGGTACCTACTTCCCGAATACAAATCTGGAAGACATACCAATCGTATTACTAATTGGGATGCATTTGATAATATTGACGAAGAAAATGATTCTAAAGTAGATCAAATTATAAGACTTATTCAATACCTAAAATGCCTACCAGTTAATGTAGTATCCATTGATAAATTAGAAGCAGATGATATTATAGCTTACATGGCTAAGGATATGTCTAAAAGATTTAATTCAAAATCATATATCGTTTCCAGTGATAGAGATTTCCTTCAATTAGTAGATAAAAACATTACAGTTTATCGTCCCATAGAAAGAGAATTTTATGATGTTGCTACTGTAAAAGAAAAATTTGGAATTGTTCCCGAAAACTTCATTCATTATAAAGTTTTATTAGGAGACGCCTCTGATAAAATACCAGGAATTAAAGGTCTGGGTAAAAAAGGAGTACTTAAAAGATTTCCTGAGTTAGCAGATGGTGCTATGCCTTTTGATAGATTATATGATTTAAGTGTAGAACGTTTAAAAGATAGTGTAGTGTTTGCTAGGGTAGTTCAAGATTGGGAAAGATTAATTAATACTAAAAAAATTATGGACCTAGAAACTCCTATGGTTTCAGAGGAAGAAAAGGAATATCTTTCTCAATTACCATTGGATCCACTTAATGAGCTTCGTATCTTAGAATTTATGAGTTTATATAGTGAAGATGGATTAAACCATCACATTAAAAACACAGAATTTTGGTTAAAAGACACATTCACAAGATTAGTATATTAAAATGACTCTTAATTCACTTGCTACTTATGGCACTGCCTTTCAAATTAAGGTTCTATCTTCACTTCTTACGCATAAGGAGTTTCTTCAACAAATGCATGATGTATTAAGTGAAGAATATTTTGATAATCAAGCACATAGATGGGTTGTCAAAAATATTTTAGATTACTACGAACAGTACCATACTACTCCTACAATGGAGGTACTAAAAGTAGAAATGAAAAAAGTTGAAAATGAAGTATTACAACTTTCAATTAAAGAACAACTACGTGAAGCTTATCAATCATCAAAATCCGATTTAGAATATGTTGAAAAAGAATTTTCGGCATTTTGTAAAAACCAACAATTAAAAAAAGCACTTTTAAATAGTGTAGATTTACTTAACTCGGGTGATTTTGAATCTATTAGAGGACTTATTGATAATGCCCTAAAAGCAGGTAATGATAAAAATCTAGGACATGAATATCTTAAAGACACTGAAGCTCGCTACAGAGAAGACGCAAGAACAGTTGTTCCTACACCTTGGGACAAATTTAATGAACTTATGCAAGGGGGTCTGGGCAACGGAGATTTTGGTCTTATATTTGGTAACCCTGGAGGAGGTAAGTCGTGGACTTTGGTTGCTCTTGGTGGATACGCCGTAAAAATGGGGTATAGTGTACTGCACTATACTTTAGAACTTGGCGAAGATTATGTAGGGCGACGATATGATGCCTATTTCACAGGTAAGCCAGTAGATACACTATTTAAAAACAGAGAAAGAATTAACGAAGTAGTAGAACAACTTCCAGGCCAGCTAATTATTAAAGAGTTTTCACCTGGAATGGCTACAGTTAATACTCTTCGATCACATATTCAAAAATGTCAAGATTTAGATTTTGCTCCGGATTTAATTATTGTTGATTATGTAGATCTTCTTTCATCAAAGAAACGAGTTAGTGATAGAAAAGGAGAAATAGACGATATTTATCTAAGCACTAAAGGTCTTGCTAAAGAGTTACAACTACCTATTTGGTCTGTTTCTCAAGTAAACCGAGCAGGGGCAAAGGATAATGTAATTGAGGGTGATAAAGCTGCTGGTAGCTATGACAAAATGATGGTTACCGACATTGCTATATCTCTTTCACGTAAAAAGGAGGATAAAGTAAATGGAACAGGAAGATTTCACATTATGAAAAACAGATACGGAATGGATGGAATGACATTTTCAGTGGTAGCAGATACTTCTACAGGACATTTTGAAGTCTCAGACCACCACTTTGATGATAGTGAAAGTCCTCTTCCTGCTCAACCCCTCCCTGGCACTAATCTTAATACTTTGGATCGAGATGTTTTGGCTGAGCAATTTTTTCAATTAAATACTTAAAAACAATAAACTAAGAATGTCTAAAAAAAACTTAAAAGAAGAAAGAATAGTCTATAAGCCCTTCGAATACCCCGAAGCTTCAGACTATTGGCTTAAACAACACCAAGCACATTGGATTCATACTGAAGTTCCAATGATGAGTGATATAAATGATTGGAAACAAAATTTAAACGAAACTGAAAAAAACATTATAGGTTCAATTTTAAAAGGATTTGCTCAAACAGAAACAGTAGTAAACGATTATTGGACTGGACTGGTAACTAAATGGTTTAGAAAACCAGAAATCATAGCAATGGCGACCACTTTTGGGGCTATGGAAACAATACACGCCGAAGCATATTCACTATTAAATGAAGAACTTGGACTTGATGACTTCTCGGAATTCCTTGAAGATGAAACTACGATGGCCAAAATTGAAAACCTTATGTCTGTTAGGGATAGTTTTGGTGATGAAAAAGATTGGCACGAAATTGCTAAGAGCTTGGCCATATTCTCGGCCTTTACCGAAGGAGTTAATCTATTTTCAAGTTTCGCTATATTATTATCGTTTAAAATGCGAAACAAACTTAAAGGAGTTGGACAAATTGTTGAATGGTCCATTAGAGATGAATCAATGCACTCCGAAGCAGGATGTTGGTTATTTAGAACCTTAATCGAAGAAAACCCTGAATTAAAAACACCCGAACTTAAGACAGCTATAACTGAGGCTGCTTTACTTTCACTACAACTTGAAGTAGATTTTATTAATAAAGTTTATGAAATGGGTGATTTAGAAGGATGTAATAAAGAAGATTTAATCTCATTTATTAAACATAGAGTTAATACTAAGATGGGTGATCTCGGTTACGAAGGTGTAGTTAATGGGATTGATCCAAATGCACTTAAAAGAATGAAATGGTTTGACAGCCTATCAGCAGGTAAACAACACACTGACTTTTTTGCTTCAAGAGTAACAAATTATTCAAAAGGTACAAAACAGTGGGACGAATCAATATTTTAAAAAATAAAAAACAATGTACCAATACCCTGAAAAATATACTTTTACAGAAACTTGGTTTGATATAGCTATACCAACTTGGGAAAAATTATTCCCCCAGTACTTAAAAGATCATAGTATAAATAATGTACTAGAAATAGGTTGTTATGAAGGAAGGGCTACAACGTATTTATTAGATAATTTTTTAAAAAAAGATATAACTTATGATGTAATAGATACCTTTGGAGGTTCTTTGGAAGAAAGTGGAATGCAAGGTACCAAAGATAGATTAGCTCAAGATAATTTTATTTTTAATAATTTTAAACATAATATTTCTTTTCATTCTGGAGTTGATTTTACTATTTATCAAAACATATCCCAACTTCAACTTCCTAAATTAATAGAACAAGACAAAAAATATGATTTTATCTACGTAGATGCTTCCCATAGATCCGATGATACCCTAGTAGATGCTTATTACTCTCACCAATTATTGAGTCCTGGAGGTATGATAATATTTGATGATTATGGGTGGAAAGATCCTAAACAATCCCATGTAGTATGTTCCCCTATGTTAGGGATACAAGTTTTTTTTAATTTTTATGATGAATTTTATGATATAATAATGCAGGGATACCAAATAGGAGCAATAAAAAAATAACAATCATGGATGGAAATTTAACAGCAGATACAACCCAATGGGTTAAGGGTAAAGATTATCCGGAATGGATGGATGAAGTAGGTGTAGCAACAATTTCTAAAGGATATTTACTACCAGATGAAACACCTAAAAAAGCATATAGAAGGGTTGCCAAAGCAATCGCAGAAAGAATACACCATCCAGAACTTGAAAGCAAGTTTTTTAAGTATATTTGGAACGGTTGGATTGGGCTTGCTAGTCCTGTATTATCTAACACAGGCACAGATCGTGGGTTACCTATTAGTTGTTTTGGGATTGATACCCCTGATTCAATTCGTGGAATTGGTCTTACTAATGCGGAACTTATGAAATTAACTGCCCTTGGGGGTGGTGTTGGGATTTCAGTAAGTAGAATTCGCCCTAGAGGAACTACTATTACGGGAAATGGTAAATCTGAAGGTGTAGTTCCTTGGTGTAAAATTTATGACTCATCAATTATAGCAACTAACCAAGGTTCAGTTCGTAGGGGGGCTGCTTCAGTAAATTTAGATATCAATCATCCTGATATTAAAGAATTTATGCAAATTCGAAGACCAAAAGGTGATCCTAATAGGCAGTGTCTTAATCTTCACCAATGTGTAGTAGTAGATGATGCTTTTATGCGTCGTTTACAGGATAGAGACAGTGAGGCTATGTCATTATGGCTTGATATTCTAAAAACTAGAGTTGAAACAGGTGAACCTTATATCATGTTTAAAGATAATGTTAATAAAAATAATCCTTTAGCATATGCTATGAATAATCTTGATGTAACTATGACTAATATCTGTACTGAGATTACCCTTCATACAGATGAAGAACATAGCTTTATTTGTTGTTTATCTTCCCTTAATCTTGCTAAATATGATGAATGGAAAGATACAGATGTTGTAGAAACTTCTATTCGTTTTTTAGATGGTGTAATGCAGGAATTTATAGATAAATCAAACGGTAAGGATTCAATGATCCGTACCCATAGACATGCTCAAAAAGGTAGAGCACTGGGTTTAGGAGTTATGGGTTGGCATTCATTCCTTCAAAAGAAAGGATTACCATTTAACTCTATTGCTTCAACAGCATGGACTCATACTTTATTTAGTGATATTAGACAAAAAGCAGAAGCAACATCAAGAGAATTAGCCCAAGAATATGGCGAACCTGTATGGTGTAAGGGTACGGGTATGAGAAATACTCACTTACTTGCTATTGCCCCTACTGTATCCAATTCCCGCTTAAACAACTGCTCAGCGGGTATTGAACCAATCCCAGCAAACATTTATACTTTTAATGGTGCTAAAGGAACATTTATTGTTAAAAATAAGGAACTTGAATGTTTATTAGAAAGCAAAGGACTTAATACTGAAAATATTTGGGATCAAATTTTAGCGGAAAATGGCTCAATCCAAAATATTTCGGGATTAACTGAAGAAGAAAAAGAAGTATTCTTAACATTCAGTGAAGTAAACCAACTTGAACTAGTAAGACAAGCAGCTATTAGGCAAAAATATATTGATCAAACACAATCTTTAAATCTTTGTTTTGATCCTACCGATTCTCCTAAATGGATTAATCAAGTTCATATGGAAGGATGGAAATTAGGAATTAAAACACTCTATTATCTCCGCACAGATAGCGTTATCAAAGGCGATTTAGGCAGTAGAACTGCTGATTGTATCTCTTGTGACGGTTAACGATATGTATTAATAACTTAAAACCCTTATATTATGGATAATTTAATTAATTTAATCAAAGAATTCTTTACGAGTGGCTTAGCTACTTTAAAAGGAATTTTCACCTTGAAGTGGTTAAACTTCAAAAACTGGAAGTCTTGGACCGGCTTAAGAGCTTTGTATTTATTGTTTGCTCTTTTATTAGGTTTAGGCTTAGTATTTAATTTTAATTTGTTTAATTGGGCTTTACCTACATATTTTGTAGTGTGTGCCTTCTTTAAAACAGAACCACTTTTAAAACTTTTAAATCGTTTCGGATTTACTCCGACTGAGCTATAATTCGTACATATTTATCAACAAAGGTTCCATTCTAAAGGTTTATGCCGGCGGGATGGAACCTTTCTGTATTTTATAAATAAAACGTTAATAAACAATAATGGCAAAAGAGTTAAATGAAGATACTGGATTTCACGTCAGTGTTAAAACCCTAGGAGGAATAGGAGTAAGTATAGCAACCGTTGTTAGTATGTGGTTTGCCCTCCAAGCTGATATAGCAGAAGCTAAAGAACTTCCCGCACCAACAGCCCCTGAAATAACAAGAATGGAATTTGACATGAAGGACCAATTAGTCCGTCAAACCATTATGACAACTCAGGAAGATGTCCAAGAACTTAAAGAAGATCTAGACAGAATTGAAGCCAAAATTGATAAATTAAATTAAGATGAAATATTTAGTTTCAATTTTGTTTTTTTTACTTGTTTCTACTAATGCAAGTAAACCTATTTTAGAAGAAAAACCACCTCTATGTGGTGATAATATATGTGTTGTACAATTCAATGCAGCATTTAATTCAGCAAATGAAGTAACTTGGTTAGAGGAATTAACAGACTGTTCTACTACTACGGTAGATATTATGGTTGATCCAAATTTACCACAAGATTATAAAATAGTTGTTGTACCTACAATTCTAGTATTAGAAGATGGAGAGGAAGTAGCGAGGTTTCAAGCCAACATTATGATGACTATGGAAACTACTCGTGAAGAGGTGCAAGAATCCATAGACGAAATCATAATGAGCAAATTTTAATGAAACATTTATTAACCTCCATTTTATTACTTATTGGTCTTACATGTTTGGCTCAGCCAACATACTTAGATCTTACAATTCAACTTGATAATTATCCCCCAGAAACGGCCTGGATAATAACACAAGGAGCTGATACAGTTGTTGTCAGTCCTAGTTATGCTGGTACACCACCTAGCACATTAGTTGAACAAAGAATATTCTTAAATTCCAATACTGATTATACTTTTACTATTACTGATTCTTTTGGAGATGGAATTTGTTGTGGGTGGGGAGAAGGATTTTTTCTTTCAGCTAATAATTGTGAAGGCATAATATTTGAAGACTATGAGTTTGATTCAAACATTGTCAGTTATAATTTTAATTTAGAACCCTGTGAAATTCCTACTTCAGATATAACTTTTAGAGTTAATTTAGCTAATGCACCCCCTGAAATAGAAACTCCTGGTGTATTAGGAAGTTGGAATGGTTGGCAAGTTATTCCTATGGAATACGATGAAGGTGATGAATGGTTTATAACTATTCCTATACAAGAAGGTAATTATTTATGGAAGTTTGCTGATTATAATGATCCTAGTATACAAGAATTACCCGTAGGGGTTGATGGTAATTCTTGTTTTTTATTTGATGGTAATGGATTTGTAAATAGAACTTTGGATGTAATTGAAGAAGAAAACCAATTACTACCAAATTATTGCTGGGAGTCATGTTTACCATGTGGGGCAATACCTGGATGCACAGATTTTGGTGCTACCAATTGGAATCCTTGGGCTAATTACGATAATGGTTCTTGTATAACCCAAAACACAGAGTGTGCCCCTGATGAATCTTTACTTGAAATAATAGTAACTCCTGATCTTTTTGCCGGAGGAGAAACTAGTTGGCTATTATATGGTCCTAATGACCAAACTTATGCCACCGCTCCTTTAGGTACTTATGCAGGTTCACCCGCTGGGATCCCAATATCTAATACAGTTTGTGTTACTTTAGGAGGTGAGTATGATTTAGTAATAGAAGATACTTATGGAGATGGATTATGTGGCTCCTGTTTTTCTAATTCAGATATTAATGGTAATATTGAAGTTTTAGATTGTAATGGAGACCTATTATGGAGTCTTTTAGATGAATACCCCAACGGTAATTTTGGATATATTACTACTTCAGCTACTTTTTCTCCTCCAACATCATGTGGTTTAATTGAAGTTATTGCGGGTTGTACTGATCCTAATTATGTTGAATATAATCCTGAAGCAACCACTTTTTTAGCAGGATCATGCATAACACCAGTAGTAGTAGGATGTACTGATTCTACCCAATTTAATTATAATCCTGAAGCTAATACTGAAGATATTATAGAATCTTGTGAATTCACTTTAACTATTACAGATGGGGTTGGAGATGGTTGGTTTGGTAGTTGGTTAGGTATTTGGCAATTTGGATTTAATTCCCCACAATATCAAATGGGTCCTGATGATGGTACTGAATTATCATTTAGTATTAATTTAGATGCTACCCAACCCACTTATGTTTATTTCTTTGTAACACCCCAATCTATAGGAACAATACAACAATGTGGGTTTACATTAACTAATCCTGGTGGTGAAGTTATTATTGATGTCCCTTTCTTTAACATTATTCCTTTTATAAATGAAAGTGGTTGGTACAAGTACGAAATAAACCCTTATTGTGGTAACACTTGTGAACCCTATGTTTATGGTTGTCTTGATGAAACAGCTTTTAATTACATAGCAGGAGCCAATACTGAAGACAATAGCTGTTACTACAATCCGGGATGTACTAGCCCAGCATTTTTGGAGTACCATACTCAGGGATTTGTAGCTGATTATGATAATGGTGATTGTCAAGTATTAGCTGAGTTTGGGTGTATGGATAATACTCAGTTTAATTATAACCCCGATGCTACTGTACAATGGAATTCAGCTACTGATTCAACTAATCCTTGTGTTCTAATTGTAGAAGGATGCATGGATCCATTAGCACTTAATTTTAATCCATTAGCTAATGTAAATAATTTTGATTGTGTAAATGCTATTTACGGTTGCACAGATCCTGAAGCATTTAATTATAATGAATTAGCTAATGTAAATAATGATTCATGTGAAGATGTAGTGGAAGGATGTACAGACCCAACAGCATTTAATTATAATTCTGAAGCCAATACTGAAAATTTTAGTTGTGAACCATTTATTTATGGTTGTACTGACCCACAAGCTGCTAATTATGATGAAGAAGCAAATACTGATAATGGTACTTGTGAAACCGTATATGCAGGATGTACTAACCCCGTAGTTGAAGCATATAATTTATTAGATTTAGAAAATGAATGTTTTGCTTGGGTTATAGACGTTAGCCCAAGTTGCTGTAATAGTGAATGGGCTAATGGGTGTCAAGAATTGTATAATTACTGTGATGAAAATACAATAACTAATATAATTGAATATGGTGAAAATGAAATCATAGTATTCCCCAACCCAACAAATGACATCATTAATATCGCAAGTAACTTGCAGATAAATGCAGTACTTTATAATGCTATTGGACAACCTGTAGCAGAAGTACCTAATGTTAAACAAATTGATATGAGTGGGTTTGAAAGTGGAATTTATAATTTAATTCTTACACATAATGAATTACAATTTGTTAAAAAAATCATCAAACAATGAAAAAGCTTTTAATTACTTTATTATGTTGTGTACCTCTTTTAGCACAAGCCCAACAACTTAAAAACTGGGGTAAACAACAACTTAAATTTGCTACTTTTTATACTGCTGTAACAGGAAATAATTCATTGGCAGATGTTAGCGTTTATTCATTAACTCAACCTTCTTTAACAGAAGAAACTATATCTACTCCTTTTGATTATACTTTAGCATTTGGTGTTAGAAAAATTGCCCGTTTAGATTACGAAAATAGAAAAAACGTATTTTACAATGGTACTGAAAGTTCAGTTTCAGATGCTGCTACAGTAGGTAATGTAGAAGGTTTAGAATATTTATTTGAATTTGATTATAAAAGGCAACAAGGAAGTAAATTTGTAGATCAACAACATTTTTTAAGATATGTTCATGATCATTGGATATTAAAAGTAGAGTATGTTCAAGATGGATTTGCTGATTTAAAATATTTTGAAGCCTCACAACGTTATAGATATAACGTAGCCAAAGAATTTTCTTTAAATTTAGGCTTAGTTCAACGTTTCTCAGAACCTTATGGTTTTGATCCTTTAGATGGATTACAATCCTCTGAGGCCCTTGCTCTTTTAATTAACGAAGTAGGATATACTACAAATTTTCAAGGAAAATGGACTCATCCAAATGGTAATGTTGTAGCCTCTACTGATGAAGAATTTAAATTAGTAGAAGCCCCTAAGGCTTTAAGTGAATATGTTGATCAAGAAAGAGCATTATTACCTTACCAATGGAATCATTCATTAGTAATAGGATATGATTATTACCACTATACTAAATCATTTTGGCTTCACTCTTGGGCAAGTGTGTTACCTCTTCATGTAAGTGCTAAAAATGAATACTCATATACTAACGTTGTTGATGGTAATACTTGGTTTGACTACACAGGTGGGTTAATTTTAGGATGGCAGGTAAATAAAAGATTAGGATTATTTTCTGAAGGAAAATACCATAAATACTGGAACCGTGTTTGGCATGATTTTTCAGTCGGTTTTAATTATAGAATAATTTAAAACAACATAACAACATGGCATTCTCAGATATTTTTAAAGACGAAAACGACATTAACGAAAAATCAGTAGTAGGTTTTTCAGCATTTGCAATTATGACAATTTTTGCATTAGTAGACTTAGCAACAGGTTACTTTGGAAAAGATCTTGTTATTAATGAAGCCATTTATAACTCATTTGTTATTATAACATTAGGTAGCTTCAGTATAGCAGGCTTAGAAAAATTTGCTAAGAAATAATGTACGAATATAACGCAATTGTTGATAGAGTAGTTGATGGAGATACTATTAAATGTACTGTTGACTTAGGTTTTAGCACCTGGAAAAAAATAACAGTAAGAATGGAGGGAATTAACACTCCCGAATCTAGAACCCGAGATTTAGAAGAAAAAAAATTAGGTTTAGCAGCAAAAGATAGACTAAAAGAAATCCTAGAACTAAATAATAATAAATGCCTTCTTAAAGTATCAGGTTTAGGCAAATTTGGCAGAGCTTTAGCTACAGTTCATGTTGCAACACTAACCCCTACTCCTGGTGAATCTTCTTTAACTCTTATTAATGTTAATCAACAACTCATTGTTGAAGGACATGCAAAAGAATATTACGGAGGTAAGAGATAAATTTGGATTCTAACATATTGGTGCGTATATTTACATTATGACGCATTCAATAGAGGTTATTGAAAAGAATTTATCAAAGCTCCAAAAACTTAATTACAATCAATTTTTTTGGTGGCGACGTTGGACCCGTTTAGGTAAAGCCCTTCATAAATATTCTCCATTAATCGATAAAATTGAAAATGGTGATTATAATGATAGTCCTTATCGTTGGCAAATTTATTATTGCGATTGGGAAATTGAACAAAAACGTCTTTCAACTGATGATATAAATGAATGGGCACATGACACCACAATTGATCGTAACCGCAGACGTCGTTTACGTGAGGATCATGAAAAGTATGAAAAAGAAAATCTTGCTCAATTACAACGTGATTTTCTCAACACGTTTAAAATGACTCGAGAAGATTATGAAAATGATTTACTTGAATTTGATGGTACGCTAAAGGCGTTTTATATTCAATGTATATCAAAATACCATAAGTTTAATAATGTGACGAAACCACGTCGGGGTCGTCCACCCAAAATTCAAGTTGATCCTGTTGACTCACCATTTTAATGAAAGTATCACACGAAGTACCTGTAGCATATTTAGAAGCTAGTCTTGAGTTTAATGATTACGATTACCTTCTCCCTCATTTATATGATGAATATGAGGGGTATAGGGAATTTTTTAATACTAACAAAGACAGGTATGTTATAATGGATAATTCTCTACATGAGTTAGGTGTACCTTACTCAAAGGGAAGAATGATTTCTATTATTGAAGACATTAAACCTAATGAATTTATAGTACCAGACGCTTGGGAGGACCATATTAAATCTATGCGAAATGCTAAAGAATGGAGTTTTATTGAACTACCAGAATCTGTAACTAAAGTTGCTGTTGTGCAAGGTAAGTCGTTACATGAGGTAATAAAGTGTTATCAAACGTATAAATACTTAGGTTACACCAAAATAGCATTTTCATATGGGGCTAGTTATTACAACGAAGTATTCCCACATCCTAATAAAGACATAGGCAAAGCTTTAGGCCGTCAATTGGTAATTAGTAAAATGATTAATATGGGACTTATAGGAAATTCTGATAGAATTCATCTTTTAGGTTGTTCTTTACCACAAGAGTTCTTATATTATAAGGATATAAAACAAATTGAATCTATTGATACATCTAATCCTATTATGGCATCATTTGATGGTGATACTTATAAAAATTGGGGCTTAGATAAAAAACCTAAAACTAAAATTGATGAAGTTGTAAACACAGAATTTAACTCTGATGTATTTAACTCAATCAAACACAATACAACATTTTTTAAATTTATAAATAACATTACATGAAACAAGCAGTATTGTCACTAAGTGGAGGTATGGACAGCTCCACAGTGTTACTTCATCTACTTGCCAATGGCTATGAAGTTACTTGTCTTTCTTTTGATTATGGTCAAAAGCACAGAGTAGAACTTGAACGAGCCCATTCACTAGTAGATTACATTAATAGTAATTCTACTTACTTTAGTACTATGACAGATGGTTCTTCTCCTACAGAAGAAAAACAAATGTATCCTAAAGTAAAATATGGAGTAATTAAACTTGATGGTTTAGCTCCTATGCTTAATAGTGCCCTTGTAGAGGGTGGAGATGAAGTACCTGAAGGTCACTACGAACAGGAAAATATGAAGGAAACAGTTGTTCCTAATCGTAATAAAATCTTTTCATCAATTATTCAAGCTGTAGCATTATCAATCGCAAATGAAAAAAATACAGAAGTACGTATTGCAATGGGCATTCATGCAGGTGATCACGCGATCTATCCTGATTGCAGACAAGAATTCAGGGATGCAGATTATATTGCCTTCACCGAAGGTAACTGGGACGCTAACCGCGTTAGCTATATTACCCCTTATCTCAATGGGGATAAGTTTGATATACTTAAAGATGGAGTCAAATGTTGTGATGAGCTCGGACTTGACTTTGACACAGTTTATGCTAATACAAACACTAGCTACAAGCCCATTAACATTGATGATACTTGGTATAGCGATTATAAATCAGCGTCTTCGGTTGAAAGGGTTGAAGCATTTATTAAATTGGGCAGACCCGACCCAGTATCCTATGCAGATGAGCAAGGAGTTGTTAATTGGGAAGCTGTACGAACGCATGTTGAACAAATTTTAAACGCAGCCTAATGTATCAATCAACAAAAATATTCGATGGATTTACTTGTGTATTTCGTCAATGGAAAGCAGATAATACCCACTGCAAATTCCTCCATGGCTATGGAGTAAGTTTTAAAATCTGGTTCCAGGGTGAACTTGATGAAAAGAATTGGGTTTGGGATTTTGGTGGTATGAAACGTGCTAAAACCCAAATTGATGGTATGAATCCTAAAGCATGGATGGATTATACATTTGATCATACCTTTATTGTAGCTGAAGATGATCCCTTCCTAGAATCATTTAAAAGGATGGATGAAGCAGGGGTAGCTCAAGTACGAGTCCTCCCAGCTACTGGAGCAGAAAAATTTGCCCAATATGTGTTTGAAAAAATAGATGCTTTTGTTAAAGAAGAAACAAATGATCGAGTTAAAGTAAGACAAGTCGAATTCTCAGAACACGGAAAAAATAGTGCTATATTCACTAGAGAACAAACTAATATCTAATGCCAAATAAACGAATAGAAGATTATAATAAAGTACTTCCCATTGTAGAAGTATATAGATGTGTCCAGAGTGAAGGTAGTAGATTTGGTAGACCAACTATTGCGATTCGCACTACGGGGTGTACCCATAGGTGTTGGTTTGGTGAGGGAGGCTGGTGTGACTCCTTTTATACTTCGATCCATCCCGAAAAAGGCACATTTACATTTAATGACATAATTGATATTTATGATAAGAACTCACATGTAAAAGAAATGATGTTAACTGGTGGTTCTCCCACAATGCATCCTGCTTTAGTAAATGAACTTACACACTTTGCCAACGAAAGAGGAATCCTTATTACAATCGAAACCGAAGGATCACATTTTGTTCCTACTGATTATCCGATTGGTCTCATATCTCTTAGTCCTAAGTTTTCTAATTCCCGTCCTCGTGTGGGTATTACTACTCCCGGTGATAAAGTTGTTGATGAAAGGTTTGTCGCTCAGCATGAGAAGTTTAGGCTCAATTATGAAGCTATAGAACAAACCCTCCAATTCCATGATGATTATCACTATAAACCAGTGTGGGATGGAACTGATGAAAATTTAGTTGAAATTGAAGACTTTAGGGTTAAGATGAATATCCCTAAAGATAAAACTTATGTAATGCCTGCTGGCGATACTCGTGAAACATTGATTGAAATGTATCCTAAAGTATTTGAAATGGTAGCAGAACATGGTTATAACATGACAGGTAGAGATCACATTATTGCCTATGATACTGAAAGAGGGGTGTAAATAAAACAACATACTAAAATTTAAAAGGGACGCATTACTGCATCCCTTTTTTATATTTATAATCGCAACTGGGTTATCACTAAAGGTTTTTATAAAGGTAAATCCTTAGTAAAAACTTAATGAAATATTTTTCCTTTTTAATCTTTACACTTTTAAGTATAGTAGGAGTGGCCCAATGTGAAGTTCACATAGTTCCTGGATCCTCTATTGTATATGACCACAATCCTGGTATTTCTTTTGGATTCGAAATTCAAAATGATAGTGATGTATCATACACTGGCGGTACTTTAGGTGTAAATTTTCTCCTGTGTAATGACGATCTTTGGAATTTTGAGTTGAATGGGTTTGGTATAATTTTACCTGGTAACAGTAAATATATTGGAACCCCAGTTTTTGACATTCCTTTACCAGAAAATGCACAAGATTGGTATTGTTATGGTGAACCAGACAATCCCGATAACTACTTCCCATGGTATTTGTACTTAGATGGGCAAGAGTGGGTAGATTTAAATGGGGATAATCAACCCCAATCAAACGAATATTGTTGGGATGCTGTTACGGATCCTACACAACCTAATGGGTATTTCAATAATCCTTTAAGCCAAGGATGCGACAACCCTGATGGGGATATTTTCTGTAACGATGGGTGTAATATAGAAGTAGTTGATTTTAATTTAGAAACCGGAGAGTTAACTATAATTCCTTATTCTACTTACTGCCCTAATAACAACTCTCCTATTTTTGAAAATCAATACCCTTTTGATAACCCATATGTTTTTGGTTTCCAATTAAATTTTAATTGGGGTAGTGATCAAATAGATGTTAGTGTAGGAAATCAAAATATTTACCAATCAAGTGATACTATTATATTAAATTTAAGCACCCTTTTAAATAATCTTGCTTATCAAAATATGATAGAAAACATAAATGAGGGAGAATTTTGTGATTTGGTATTTACTCTTTATAACATAAACAACACAGGTGGGCAAGTATGGCAGGCACCTGATAACCAAACTACTGAATTAATTAATTTATGTCCTGTAGTTGATGATTATGTAGATTTAGCTTTAGATACAATTTTATATGATGTAGGCTGCGATGGGTTAGATGCATATTGGAGCCCAACTTTTTATTTTATAAACGAAGGTGAAGTTCCTATAACAGAATTTTGTATAACTGAAGATATATTAGGAACTCTAGCTGGTGATGATACAACTTGCTATGATAATCTTGCTATCCCCCCAGGAGAAACTTATGAATTAGAATGGCCTAACATGTATGAATGGGGAGTTCTAACTGTTAGAATTATTGATGTAAATGGTGAAAGTGAGCAATCATGGAATGATTTTGGGTTGGATGATGATATTGGAGATAACATGTATGTTCAAATTGTAACAAATGAACCTAACTGTGAACCCGAAGAAATCCCTGGTTGCACTATAGAACAAGCCTGTAATTACAACCCAGAAGCAACAGTAAATGATGGTAGCTGCGATTTTGAATCTTGTGTTGGTTGTATGGACCCAGAAGCTTCAAATTACGATCCCGAAGCAACTATTGATAGTCCTAATACATGTGTGTATGATACTTTAGGATGCACTGATGAAACAGCATTCAATTATAACCCCCTTGCCACAGTAGATGATGGTAGTTGTATACCTGTAATTGTGGGATGTATGATACCTGTAGCATTAAATTATAATCCTGATGCCAACACTACTTGTGTTCCTATAGACGAATGTTGTGTTTTTCCTATCGAAGGATGCACAGACCCTGAAGCAACCAATTACAACTCAGAAGCTAATGTAGATGATGGTTCATGTAAATATGATGTTTATGGGTGCACAGACCCCGAAGCATTAAATTACAACCCTGAAGCTACAATTGATGATGGAAGTTGTATTTACGAAGATAACTGCACTGGTGTATTTGCTCCTAATACCTTTACTCCTAATAATGATGGTGTAAATGATATATGGACTTTAGTAACAGATCCTTCATGTTGGTTAGATTGGCAAATTTTAGTATATAATAGATGGGGCCAATTAGTATGGGAATCTACCATACCAGGAGAAATATGGGTTGGTTCTTATTCTAAAGGAAACCACTATATAGCAGATGGGATATATATTTACGCCGCTAAAGGGACAGGTTACAATCCTAATAATACATTCCAAAAATCAGGATATATAACAATTTTTAGATGAACTTGGCAATTTAACAAATAAGTCATATATTTACTTCTATGAGTAAAAAAGAAATAGAAGTTATTAGTACTAAAATTATAGAGGCAATTAGTAAAACTACTAATGATTATGATGCCAAAGATCAAATTAAAAAAATCTTAAAAGAAGTTATAAGTTAAATGAAAGTTACTTTATTAAATGTTACTCCAAACGCTGAAGACCATATTGTGGAAGTGGCACGTGTATCTAGTTCACGTAAGAATAAGAAAGATAAACCAGAAGGCCTTCTTCGCTACTTGGTACAACACAAACACTGGAGCCCGTTGGAGCATGGGCATGCCACGTTCGAAATCGAAACCTCCAAGGCAATCGGTATTCAACTCATCCGACACCGTTCTTTCGCTTTTCAAGAATTTAGTCAACGATATCAAGATGTTAATCGTTTGGGAAATATCTTCGAACCCATTGAATTACGGGCGCAGTGCGAAGACAACAGACAAAGTTCAACAGAAATAATAGACCCTAATTTATATCGAGAAGTAGGATTACCTGGCAAAGAAATGCCTGTTAAAGCATCCCAAGTAATTAATAATCACTTACGTAATGCTCATAGTCTTTATAATGATCTTTTAGAAGCAGGAGTAGCACGTGAACAAGCTCGTATGGTTCTTCCATTAGCTACTACTACTAAAATTCATATGACAGGTTCTATTCGTTCTTGGATTCATTTTTTAGAATTACGAGATGATGAACATGCACAAAAAGAAATCCAAACGATTGCAAAGGAGATAAAGCGTATATTTATTTCTAAATTTCCAATAATTTCAAAAGCTCTTAATTATGAATAAACCCGATATGCAGTTAGAAGTTGTTAGATTTTCTAGTGAAGAAGATTCAACAAATGGTCTATTATTTGATATAACAAATGGCCAACGTAAATTTTTATCCTATACTTTAGAAGATGAATATCGAGATGTAGAAGGAGGAAAAAAAGTAATGCATGAAACTAGAATACCAGCTGGTACTTATAATATCACTCTCCGTACTGTAGGAGGTTTTACTGCTAAGTATGCTGAAAGATATGGTGATATGCATAAAGGTATGCTTTGGGTACGTAATGTTCCTGGGTTTGAGTATATCCTAATTCACACAGGTAATACTGATGAACATACTTCTGGATGTTTACTTGTAGGAGATACTCAAACTAATAATCAAACTAAAAAAGATGGATTTGTGGGTTCATCAGCCAATAATTATAAAAGAATTTATCCACCAATTGCTGAAGTAATTGAAAATGGAGGACTTGTTACAATCACCTATACTGACTTTGATAGTATAGACTAAATAAAGTGTTTTAATACAATTAACCAAGTTATACACACAAAAAACCAAATTATATGAAAAATTTATTTTTAACCCTTACATTAGCTTTGGGTATGGCTATTACAGCCAATGCTCAAAATGCTCAAGGAGATTGGTACTTAGGTACCGGTGATATCTCTGGTACATCTTGGACTGATTTAACTTTAACCCCTAGTGTTGGATACGCTTTTAGTGACGACATTATGGTGGGTTTATCGTTAAACCAAGGAACTACTGTTGATTCTGTAGCAGGAGACATGAATATAGACATCCACGCTCGTTATTTCTTTACTAATTTTTATGGTTATGCTTCTACCCAGAACTTAACCAGTGATTTTGGTTTGAGCGTAGGTGTAGGTAAACTATTTACCACTGAAAGAAATTTGTATTTAGACCCTCAAGTGGTATTTAATACAGTAACTAAAACCACAAACTTAAGAATTGGCTTCGGCTTAAAATTCTAAAAACCTTAAAAAGTTAATTGTATTAAAAACACAGAGATAGCTACTTCCTTAATTGGGAGTAGCTATTTTTTTATATTATCTTTATATTATGGAAAAAGCTATAACTGAAAAAGAGTTAGATATTCAAATTAAAATTCTAGCTAAAAAAATTAATGACGAACATAGGAATGATCCCGTACCTGTGGTGCTTGTTTGCATTTTAAACGGTGGATTCATGTTTTTTAGCGATTTAGTTAAACAGATCACAGTACCCATTGAAATTGATTTCATCCGTTGTAAATCCTATTTAGGAAGGCAACAAGGTGATTTAGTAGTTACTAAAGATTTAGAAACCAAAATTAAAAACAAACATGTTTATCTTGTAGATGATATTTTAGACTCAGGCAATACTATGAAAGCTGTATCTAAATTTTTACAAGTAAAAGAACCAAAATCAATTACCCCAGTTGCAGCAATTTATAAGGAAAGCGGGGATTTTGATAAAGTCCTTCATATCTTACACCAACCAACAGATTCAATGTCTGACCCTTGGTATATTGGATATGGAATGGATGATGAAAACGGGCATAATAGAAATTTAGGAACAATTTATACAATTTAAATGGAAAATAAACGTAGAAAACAGTACACTGATATCGAATGTGTATCTGAAGGTTTTGCTAATGGAGTTGCAAGTGGATTCCCTTTGAGTGAGGATGATAAATCTCAAATGGTTGAAGAAGCTACTGAAGCTTTTGGTAAATTTTTAGATGCTTTAAAATGTGATTGGAGAAATGACCCCAATTCAATGGAAACACCACGTCGAGTGGCTAAAGCTTATGTAAATGATTTATGGGCAGGAAGATATAACG
>Ga0209632_10001050_pt1 | contig 28264 bp, 38 predicted proteins | sample COG_10_FD_184754 | JGI IMG/M metagenome (GOLD analysis project Ga0209632, IMG submission 184754) | Pelagic Microbial community sample from North Sea - COGITO 998_met_10 (SPAdes) (version 2) | ecosystem: Environmental > Aquatic > Marine > Neritic zone/Coastal water | place: Helgoland, sampling... | reverse complement strand
GTGATGTAAAAGTATCTAAATTAATGGAGAATAGAGATAAGGATACATTGAATTATTAGTAAATTTGAAATGTATATAATATTTTTTTATAAATCAATCAATATGGAGAATTCTCCACTAAGATTCCTTGATTATGGTGTTTCGCTAATGCTCGCGGATGAAGTACGCATATCACAAGAAGAAGAAGCAAGGAGGTTTCATTCAAATAATTTCGAGAATTCTCACGAAGTTAATTTGAACCAGGATAATCATTATTTAATATCTAATATGTTCGAGGAAATCGGATATTTGTTAGACTACCCAGTAATACCTAAACGAAAGATATATGTAATTGAAGGTCATTTTTTCAGAGATACACGGGCCGAAATAAATATTTTAGATTTTAAAAGATGTTATGATGTATGTATAATAAATCGCATGGAAAACACACGCCTGCAAAGATGCGGATATAATTATTAACTAAATTTGAATATCTATAAATTATTTTTTATAAATCATCAATATGGAGAATTCTCCACTAAGGTTCCTTGATTATGATGTTTCGCTAATGCTCGCGGATGAAGTCAGGATATCACAAGAAGAAGATGCGCGAAAATATCATACTAAAAACCTGGAGCAGAAAAATGAATATATTAATTATCATAATATAAATTTATTATCAATGGTTTTCTCTATTATATACTATAAGGTAGAGGTGGGTGAAGCCAAGGAAAAAAGGTTGGGGTATGTAGGACCGTGGACGCGATTAATAGAAAGACCATATTTTATCAGAGAATTATATGAAAGAGAAAAATTACGCGTAATATTCGTGAATATAACTTGAATATTATTAAATTTGATTTATATTATTATTATTTTTTAATTATAATAATTAATATGCCACGGGGTATGTCAATTTCAAGTATTAACGAGGAATATAACAACTTATTACACCTTTGAACATTTAAAACGCCGACTTAGTATATAAATAATTGTTTGAATTTTTTAGAATTATACAATTTGTTTAATGTACTGAATGTAAATGACAATATATGAATGCTTTTATCAGGATAAAATTTACTTTTTAACATATTATTATCTAAGTATAAATTATCAATTCATGATTGTGTCGCATGAGTATTACCATTTATACTCCATATGGCCAATCCATTTATAATGTCATTTTTAATATTATTTCCAAGAATATTTATATCTTTATTTTCTCCATTATTTTCAATATAAATATAATAATTAAATAAATCTTGTAAATCATACCTTAACTTTAAATCTTTATTAATTAAACTAACTAAGGTGTTCATTAAATTATTATATAATTTAATATTTAATTTCCAAAAATTTCCTTGAATATATCTATTTCTTGGAACTTTAATAGAACTATTATTAGAAAATAAAATATTTTTTGTTAAACAAGTTCCACCATTTTCAATAAATACATTTGATAGATCATTTATATAACTAATATCTTGGCATATAATTGTATCTAAATCAATCCAGCAAAAATCTCTATTAAATTCATCATGTAAATCCTTATAAATATTTATTTTATTAAAGGATAAATTAAGCCATTCTGAAGAATATAATTTCAATTTTTCTTTATAATAATATTCTCCAAATTCAATATTATATTTTTGGTTAATTTTTTTACTTAATTCATTTGTAAAATTTGTAAAACACAAAAGTTTATATTTAGAAATATTTTTATGAATTGAATTCATTAATGTATTTAATACTTTAATTAAGTCTGATTTTGTATATATTCCAATATCACAACAAAATGTATAAAATAATAACACATATTATATATATGAAAATAAAATTTCAATATTTTGAACTTATAGAATAGATAGTTATAATGTGAATAATTTTTCAAACTCACGAATATTTTTTAAAAAATGTTTGGATTTAATAAATTTATTATAATTTTCAATTGCCTTATCTTTATCATAAATATGTTCATCTTTATCAAAAAAGCAAAAATAATCCTTCATATATATATCATTCGAATTATTTTCTAATATTGGAATAGATAAACACATAATTGCTTCAAAAAAACGATATGACCAAGGACAATCCCCAGTCGGTGTTAATGTAAATTTAGATCTAGATATTGTATTATAGTAATCTTTATCTATTTCATATTTTTTTTTTTTGTCTCTTCCATAATTAGATTGATTTATTACAGAATTCTTGTTATATTTTTGTACCCATTTGCGTTTTGAAGTTATAGTTCCAGTAAAATTATAATCAATATCTTTTTCTTTTATAAGAGAATTTGTATAATTTAATATATACAATGGAAATATTAGTGGTATTTTAATATTATTAATATAATTACAACCATTGATATGGTCTATTTTTAGACTTTTAATATTATTTTTATTATTTCCATTCAATAATTCACCAATTGCTTTTTTTAGATAAAATAATTGATATTTTTCATTGTATTTTATTTCCAACATTCTATATATATATATATAAATATATATAAATATATATAAATATATATAAATATATATATATGCTAAATATATTTACATTAAATAGTAATAATTTTGGAGATGGTATAAATAAACTGTTTTGGGAATATATAACACAAAATAAAATTTATAATAATAAATCTCAACTACATTACATAACAACAGGAAGTATAATGTGTCTTACTAATAATAAATCTATTATTTTTGGAACAGGATTTATTGCTAATAATGCTGATCTTGGAGGGAATAATTTCCATTCAACATCTAGTATAAAACATCATATACCACACAAAATTATAGCTGTAAGAGGACCTTTATCTAGACAAAAAATGTTAGATTTTGGTATTAAATGTCCTGAAAATTATGGAGATCCATTAATATTAATCCCTTGTCTAAATAATAGTTATGTAAATATACAGGATAATATTATTGGAATCATTCCTCATTACATAGATAAAAATAATGGAAATTATAAATTATTAAAAACAAATTTAGAGAAAAAAGGATATATCGTAAAATTTATTGATATAGAAGTAGGTACAAATCATAAAAAAATAATAGATGAGATTAATAATTGTAAATACATTATATCTTCTTCATTACATGGTGTTATAATGGGAATTGTTTATAAAAAAAAAACAATATATGTGGAATTTAGTGATAAAGTCATTGGAAATGGTTTTAAATTTGAAGATTTTTTTAAATCAATTAATATAACTTATAAAAATATAAATAAATATGATATTGGAATTTTAGATAATATTATCAACGTCAATTATGAATATTTAATAAAAACTGGAATAAAACTAATTTCATTAATACCATTTATCAGTTCAGAAAGAAAAACAGAACTTACAATTAAATATAAAAAATTTTATAATGATATGTAATATTATTAAATTTGATTTATATTATTATTATTATTTTTTAATTATAATAATTAATATGCCACGGGGTATGTCAATTTCAAATGTTACCGAGGAATATAACAACTTATTAAAAGAATATAAATTACTAGAAAATGAAAATAAGCTTCTCAAAGAAAAACTATGCAAACCTGAAAAAACAGTATTTAGAAGATATGAAACTCATCGCGATGTTTCCACATGGAATTATGGTTTCGTATCAGGTGTTGCATCAGCATTAATTGGCACTTATTTAGGACTAGTATCGCATTACTATTTATAAATTTGAAATATTATATAATATTTTTTTTTATATATAAACAAATATGGAATTATTTGATAGTGTTCATGGTACTATTCAATTGTGTCCCATGGCTAAAAAGATAGTGGATACACCTGAATATCAGCGTCTTCGTAATATAAAGCAATTAGGTATGGTTTACCATGTATTCCCTAGTGCATCTCATAATAGATTTGAGCATAGCCTTGGTGTCTATCATTTATCTAAATTATACATGGATATTTTAAATAAAAAAGGAGATTATTTTGATGATAAACATTACAAACTTATAAGCATAGCCAGTTTAATACACGATTTGGGGCACGGTCCATTTTCTCATTTATTTGATGTATGGCAAGATCATAATAATCATGAATTTAGATCAATTGAAATATTTAAATATATGAATACCAAATATGGGTTGGGATTTACCAAAGAAGACTTATTATTTATGTATAATACAATTGATCCGAAATTTGTCGTCGATGACAGAAAATATTTATATCAAATATTATCTAATTCTTCTGGAATAGATGTAGATAGAATGGATTATATTATGCGTGATACAAAAATGACTGGTATTAATTATGGTATTGAATCTGAGAAAATTATGAGAAATACTGTGATTGATTCTAATGAAATTAAATATAAATTAAAAGGTAAAATAGCAATCAATGATTTTCTGAATACGCGATTTATATTATATCGTGAAATTTATAATCATAAAACAGTAGTTGCTTTGGAATATCATATAAAAGAAATTTTAGATGTTATGGACAAAGATTTTGATTTATCGCGCAAAGTAAAATTACAAGATTGGAAAAACTTTGTATTAATGGATGATAATATATTAAATATAGTTCAATACTGTTCGTTTTTCAACTGTTCCTCAAAAGTCAACATTATTCTTAATGATATTAAAACAAGAAATATTTATAAAATGATTGGCGAAATACTAACAGATAAACCTATTACTATTAAATCTGAAAAAGAAGATGTAATAGTTAGCCAAGTACGTTTAAAATATTACAGCAGTGAATTACCAAAGTATGTTGATGAATCTTCTATAAAAATACTAAAAAAAGATAATGGTCATTGTGATGAATATATTACTAGAATTTATTGCAAAGATAAGGAAGATGTATATGCTAATAATCTATTTAAGTCTTTTACGTGATTTCTGTCCTCGCTTAGTAGATTTCTTAAAAGTTTTTTTAGATTTATTAAATTTTTTCGCACCGCGATTCCAGTTAGTTTGTGTAATTTGATAATACATAGATTTTATTTTATTTATATAAGAATCTCTATTATATTTATATTGAATTAGTTTATTATGAATTTTATTTAGTTTTTTTTGTGCAGTGTATAATTTATTTCTATTTTCTTTTGGGTTTTTTCTATAAAATATTTCTAATTTTTTATAATATTTTTCATATTTTTGATAATTACTCATTTCATATAAATATAATTCTTGATATTTTGTAATATTTGTCCAAAATTTATTAATTTGTCTCACATGCGAATTAAAAAAATGTAAATTAGATTTTTCATATGAAATATCCATGTAATATATTATATATATTATATTAAAAAAATATTATAATATTAATTATGACATAATATAATTATGACATAATATAATTAACATCCATTTTATTTGACGCAATCGGATCGGTTTGCGTATGAATAGATTTGAATGTAGGTTCTTTTGATTGGACGGGTGTAAAATTAACTACAATATATAATGTAGTAATAAATGTAATGAAACAAGGTAATATGATATGTAAGTAATTTATGAATATTGTGAATAGTTCAATGGCAATAAAGAATTGAATCATCGTTGTTTGGTGTGATATTTTGGAAGAATAAAATAATCAAATTTGATTTTGAGATTCCAAAATTATTCATACATCAAACAAGGTTGAAAGCATAAGAAACTCAATGCCTAATTACAACATTAACACGAAGCAATGGACTTACACTGTTGAGGAACAGTCAAAATATGGCCTAGATGAGGAAGGACGCGACCTCATCTATATGGACGATGAAGAGAACAATTTCGGCGAAGATTACGAATATGGTTCAGAGGAGGAATCCGATGAAGGTGAGGATGGCGAAGAATCTTCTACAACCTCAGTAGTCACCCACCGGAAAAAGTCTCAACGTCGCAGGAAGAACCCCGTGGATGAAGATTTCGATTCGGATTTCTATAAGGAAATGGAAGAAAATCAAAAACAAATCCACACCTCCCACAAAACCAGTCAGTCTAATCTCAAAAAAGAAATCCTTACTCTTCTTAAAAAATTTTGACACATAAAACGAAAACAATATGAAACAAATAAACGGAAAAACAATATAAAATAAATAAACGAAAAAACAATATAAAATAAATAGACAAAAATATTTTTTTTCTATTCACAGAATAAATTTGAATTTCTAATTAAAATTGCTTAGATTTAAGCCGCAATTTATTTCATGGCAGAATACTATGAAACTCTCAAAGAAACAGGAATATGTGTCGTACCCATTACAAAGGATATTGCTAAAATTCATGGTATTCACTCAAAATATATCAAGATGATAGAGACATTGCCAGAATTTAATACATCGGAAGGATTAAAAGTTCTTGGCGGATTCGGAGCACTTGGAACAGCTTCATCATTTCACCACCCTTTTATCCGAAATCTCCGAGGATACATTTACAGGAAGGTATCTCCCATATTCAAAGAAGATTCACGGAAATTGGAATATATCATAGACAGAGCGATGTTTAGACCACCTGGACAATCGCCTGCTTCAGAAACATGGCACAGAGATGAAGCTCCTAACGCTCTGGAAGGAGATACAATATACGGAGGATGGTATAATCTAGACACTGAACAAGATCAAACATTCAGCTGCATTCCTGGTTCACACACAGAGGTTCAAGGACATGGTGGATTTTCAAAGATTCCCAAGGAAATGAAGAAAGAATTGGATTCCAAATCGAAGAAAATAAAGATTCCGCCCGGACATATCATTATCTTCAACGAAAATACGATACACGAAGTAAATCCTCATAAGAAAGACTATACGATGACGAGAATGTTTACTGGATGGAGATTGACTGATTCAGATATCCCTCTTACTCCAAATCTCATTAACATTATAGAGGAACAAGGTATAGTCCCTATAAAATCAGGACAGATACCAACCATGTATTCAAAATCACACATTATGTTCCACCACAAACTTCTGGAAGATATGGCTATATCTCTTTTAGAGGAATGCAAATATGGACACAAACTCAAATCTGGGAAACAGAAAGGACAGACTAAAATATTCCCTAAAATGATTTCACCTTCTTTAAAAGAATTAGGGATACTATACCCTGAATATAAAGAAAATGAAATCAAAATACTATATCCAAATCAAAATACTATATCCACACAAATAGCAACAAGAATTACAAAAATTTTAAAAAATACAAAAACAATATAAAACAAAAAAACAATAAAAACGAAAAAACAATATAAAAACGAAAAAACAATAATAATATTTTTTTTATATTATAATTTATTTATATATTATAAAATATAAAGCATAAATACTAGTGAATACGACCGGTAAGATAATATAATGTAATTTGTTCTTATTTTTAAGTTTCGCATGTGTTTTTTCATGTTTACTTTTATCATATTCTTCAAATACGTAGTTACTATCTAGGTGGTCATGGACCTTGTAACAACCATTTATTTATGTATAAGTTACTAAATTATTTCAAATTTATTACGTATAGTAATGAAATATAAAATACAAATCCAGTGCAAAATATAATGGAAGCAATTATTTTATGATTAAATCCTATTTTTTCACTATATGGATTATTATTTTTATACATTATAAAAAAATATAAATAATGTTAAATCAAATTTAATAATCATCTCCTAATACTATATAATTATCGAACATATCTAACTGTTTATAATATTCATATTCTGATATACCGAATTGCCTCCAAGGACGATGACTAGTCAAATACTCTCCAATCCTCGGACAATTATGTTAGAAGTATGAGTAAAAAGGCATATCATACGGACCACCACTACGCATATATCCGCGCAGTTGCTTGGGCGTCATTTCTGGTACCATGGGAAACTTTATTTAAATTTACTAACTTTTTTAAACAAAGGGAGGTATATGTCACGCGCAATGGGATTTTTTATTGAATGTGAGCGACACATGGGACAAGTCGTATTACCTGTTTCGTTTAGTTTAAATTTACATTCTGAGCAAATATGATGAATTGTTCCACCACATTTTATGGAATTATCAGATTCATTTGGTATATTTTCATGACAAATATTACATTCCACCATGGAAATATTTTTCTTCTTTTTTGGATAATTATCTTTTTTTTGGTATTGTAATTATATTTAGATTGTTTTTTTTGATCACCATATCTGTTTTAATTTTTAATTTCATGATTATATTTGTAAAAAAAATTAATATTAATCAAAATTATTAATTTTGATCCAAATCAAAATTATAAGTGTTTTTCAAAAAGCGCCTTAGGGGATGATAACAGGACATACCAGCGTGAACACATATTACCTCACCACCCTCCCTGCAAATAGAATATTTATTCTTAGAATTACGCAACGGTTCACATATAAATCCATTCTTTTTAAGAATACTTATGACATTATTAATAAATTTATTGTTGAAATGTTTTGCCATGTTTGCTTAAAACGATGACAGTTAATTTCAAATTTTAAAAAAAAAAATAATTTAAAGTAAGATATTAATTCTAAGGATTCACAGAGAAAGAATGATATGCTTGGCAATGGCAGGTTGCATAACCGTATCATAAAATTCTTTATGCATGGCTATCTTGTCTTTGGCGATTCTATCTTTTTTTCTCTGGCGTCTTTTCTTGTTTTTTTCTTTCCGTTTGTTGGATGCGTTTGTTTGCGAATTTTTATGATATTCGATTTCTAAGAAATCATCGTCCGACATATCCTTAATTCTCTGGGATTCGGCAGATTGGGTAGCATGTTGTTCAAGACGCGCCGCAGCCACGTTGGCAATGATCAATCCGCGATACAACTCCATATATCTTTCGTCCTTAACGTCGGGGTTCTTAGTTTCATAACTTTTAAGTTTTTTATTAGCGTTCCTTACGGCTTTGGTGGGAGGCATCTTATTTATGTATATAAATTACTTCATAAATAAAATTCAAATTTTCCAACCGCAAATTTACTCAAAATATAAATTTGAAAAAAAAAGAATAAACATAATATACAAGATTATTATGGCTTTTCTAAGAAAACAAACATCTGAGGGAAGTATAGGATTGTTATATTCTGTTATTCAGAAATGTATGAGGAGAGGATTAGAAGAAGAATGTTTATATTATTCTGATATTCTGTATAAAGAAGGAACACCTAACTCTCTTAGAAAAAGATTAGTATATGTCACGAACGAAGATATTTGTAATTTGAAACTATCTAATGAAATAATGGGGTGTAGTGATGAAGATTTATATAAATATGTAGTGGTATGTTGCCGATTAAAGAAAACACACGATTCTGCATGGTTATCGCGCATGGCATTACATTATAGCATGAATAATCTTAAAACAGATAATCCTGAATTAATTGAATCTATTAAAATGACTGAGTATGTAAGAGAGGATGATTATAAAAGTATTCGTGAATATATTGGTAAGTCTTACTCAAAACTATACACATTTTCTGGTAAAAATAATTTAGTATGGGCTTCGTATATTATGTTTAAAAGAAGACCTGAATTAAACCAAGAATATTCATTAAATATAGAATTACCAGGAAAGAAAAAATTTGATGAAATACCTTTCTGGGTTAAAGATAAACACGTATCAGGTGGTGAAAAAGGATATAAATTCTTCTTTGATAATAGTTTAGTCGTAAATGAAAATATATATGGAGAAAAAGGTGATAAATATGCAGACGAATGTAAGAAAATATATTTAGATGATGAAAAAAATTTAGGAAATGGAAAAACGAAAGTTATATATAAATTATGGAAAGAAGGAATAAAAGATATATATGAAAAGATTATCCCAGGATATAAAAATGTAGTTCAGATACAATTAATTACTAGTAGAGGAAAACCTCCGGTTTATTTCGCTACTTCTGATAAAGATAATAATAAATATGTATTAAAAGGTCCCGTGACAGGCGAAATGAGAAAACAAATTGTTAGAACTGAAAAGATAAAAAAAGTAATAGGATTAAATCATTTAAATGTAGAATTTATTAATATATTTAATCAAAATTGGATGAAATCTGATAGTTTATTAGATTATGATTATAATTATAAGGAACTTAAAACTAGTAAATTAGAAGCAGATGTATATATTTATAATGGCGCAAATAATAATTATAATTTTGATAATATAAATGAGGAAAACTTTATGGAATTCTTTAAGAATTATTTATTTAGATTAGTAATTGGTGCGAATGATCATTGTGCTCGAAATTTTATCACAAATGGAGAAAATATTTATAGTATAGACGACCATTGTTTAGATCAAGATTTTGATGAATTATTGAATATAAAAATGAAAAAAGAGATAAAAGAAAAATGTTTAGGATATATTGTAATCCATAAAGAAGATATTATAAATTTATTAAATGGTTGGAAAAGTGTGTTTAAAAATGAAAATATGATAAAAAGAATTCATAAATTAATTTGTATTATTGGATGATTAAAAGTCAAAATTGTATATATATAATAAATATTTTTTCACAAAAAATTAACTATTTTTTTTAAAATAAATAAAATTTGATTTAAAAACAAGATAATAATATATATATTAAATATGGCTACAATCTTTGTACCGAATGAATTTTACTGTCCCATTACTGGTGAACTTATGAAAGATCCCGTATCAGATAAATACGGTCATACTTATGAACGTTCTGCTATTATGAAATGGTTAAGTAAAAGTAATACTTCACCCATATCAAGAGAATATTTAAATGAAAAAGATTTAATAGCCAATATCGCATTTAAGAAATCTATTGAATCAATGAGAGAAAAATTATCAGAAGATCAACTTAAAATTGATGCTCAAATATTAGATGAAGAATTAACTGAATTTTATGATATTCAAGATAAAATTAATGTAAACTCACATGTTAAGGATAAGTATTTATTTATTAATTTTGATGTCCCAAATATGGATAAAAGACAACCCGTTGATATTGTATTATGTCTAGATGTATCAGGATCAATGGGAGCAGATGCTCCAATTAAAGGTGGTGATGGTGTATCAGTTAGTCATGGTATTTCCGTATTATCATTAACGATTGCTGCTGCGAAAACAATCCTTAAAACTCTTAATGAAAAGGATAATATATCAATTATTACCTATTCAACAGAAGCAAATGAATTATTCACGGATACTGAATGTACGGAAGAAAATAAAGCAACAATCGAAGTAGAATTGGATAATTTAAAACAAACAGGTATCACAAATATGTGGGCGGGAATTAAATCTTCATTAGATTGTTTAAGATTAAATTCTCCATCAAAGAAATTAAAAGTTATTAAACTTCTTACTGATGGATTACCAAGTGATTCTCCAAATAGAGGCTATGAAAATGAAATAGATCATTATTTTAAGAAACATAATTTTAAATGTATGATTAATTGTTATGGATTTGGATATTCATTGAAATCCGAGTTACTTGATTCTATTTCAAGAATATCTGGTGGTGACGGATATTCATTTATTCCGGATTCATCCTTATTAGGAAATGTATTTATTCACGGATTAAGTAATTTCTATACAACTGCTCTTACTAATATTCCTGTAAAAATTAATTATAAAAATGGAAAAACTACTACATTTTATGTAAATTCTATTAAATACGGAAGGGCAAAAAATATTGTCATTGAATTAGATAATGAAGTATTAAATATTGAAATAGATATTGAAGGTAAGATTATCATATCAGAGTTATCTGAAATATGTGATAAATATTATAATGAGCAATTATACAGATATAAAACATACGATATGTTAGATAAATGCATAATTATGAAAAAGTTTAATGATGAAGGATTCAAAAATAGCTTGGATAATTTAACTCTTGAAATAGCATTCAATAAAGATATCAAAGATAATGAATATATTAATAATATTGTAATTGATCTAGACGGTCAAGTTAAAGAAGCCTTAAATATGACATCACAAGGTCATAGAGAAGATTGGTTCACTAAATGGGGAATTCATTATTTACGATCTCTTAAAGCGGCATATGAAAATGAGATTTGTAATAATTTCAAAGACAAAGGAGTAAGTAATTTTACAGGAGAATTATTTGAAAAATATAGGGGTGAAATTTCAGATATATTTGATGACATGCCTCCTCCCAAAGCAACTATTCAAAACCATAATACATGGGCTCCCAATACAAGTCACGGGTTACAACCTTTAATGAGTATGGCATCATATAGAGCATCCAGTGGTGGTTGTTGTGCGAAAGGTAGTAGAATCCGTATGGAAGATAATTCATTTAAAAATGTAGAAGATTTAAAACGAGGTGATGAAGTATTAACCGTTAATATTGTAAATGGTATACAACATATAGGTTTTGGATTCATTGAATGCGTCATAGTGACAAAATGTACGGATGGTCTAGTAAATATGGTGGGTTTGAAAGGATTAAATGATAATACATTAAATATCACACCATATCATCCAGTAATTGGTTTTGGACTTACAAGTTCTTGGAATTTTCCGATTAAAATGGAATTACCCGACATTATCGAATGCGAAGAAATGTATACATTCGTAACAAGTAACAGAGAATCATTACTTATTGAAGATTATATATTTGCCACTTATGGACATAATTTAAAAGGAGAAATTATTGAACATGATTATTTCGGTTCACACGAGATCGTTAAGGATTTAAAAAGAGGATTTGATTATGAAAGTGGTAAAATTTATCTAACAAATGATATGTTTAATAGAGATTCTAATGGAAATGTATGTAATATTAGGAAAAATGATATTATGAATTTACATATGTCCGCAAATTTATAATATATATATAATTTATATGTCATTTGATAATAGGTTATTAAAGTTTGATGATAGTTTTATTAATTACCAACAAGAATGGGAAAAAACATTTTTATATAAATTTTTTAAAAAAAAAAAACCTTCTCATAGTTGGAAGATACAATTAATAAGAATTATGGGGAAAAATAATAATAATATTAATAATATTAATATTAATAATAATAATATTAATATTAATAATAATAATAATAATAAATATAAAATAAATAATAATAATATTAAAAATAAAAAATATAAAATAAATAATTATATTATATAATATAATAATGAAATCATTTAATAAAAATATATTTTTAGGATTTTTAGCCGGAACAGGTGGATTTTTAACAGCATATATATTATTAGGTTTATTTACGGCTGTATTTTTTGGAATAGGTTATTATTTATTAACAAAATATAATAGAAAAGGAACAAAATTATTTAGTGATATGGAACCAATACAATATTTAGGTGTCATATTATGTATAATTGGAATGTTACCATATATTCAATATTTTTTTATGGGATTTTTAAGCGAAGCTGGTTCATCAGTATTTGACAATTTAGTTAATAATTAATGACCATTCATATTAATATTATTTTTCTTATTTATATTAAATGTTATGTTATACACTTGGAAATTAGAATTAGCATTTACCTGTTGACCCTTAAATAATGTCAAATCTGTTTTTCCTTGGACATTTACTACAAATTTATGTGATTTATAATCACTTAATGTCAAATGAGCAATAACATATTTATCTGTATCAGATAATTTAAGATATGGGTCTTCTAAAAAAATAGCCCCATTATTAATTGTGAGAGGTTCAGTTGCAGTCCATTTAGAATAATCTATACCAATTGTTGATAACCTACCCATTATATCACCATCAGTAATTTGAATAGTAAACCATGAATCATATTTTGAATCATCTATTCTTTTTAATATTATATCATTAATTCCTCCAATATTTACACCTGCAAGTTGATTCACTTGAAATGCTTCTGGTATGTACATACTATTAATATTGTCTCCAAATAATACATATATATTTTTAGCATCACCATTTAATAATAAAGATAATTCATATGTAGTATATTCGATTAATGGCGATTCAGTATTTATTTCAGTTATACTCGTACATAAATATTCATTACAATCGATATAATCTTCACAATAACAAATATTATCTTTTTTAATAAGTCGTTGTGAGTTATCACATTTAGTATATTCAGTACAATCTATATCTGTTATATAATTAATATTATTATTATTACATACATCAATACAAGCGATATTCGCTCCTAAAATTTGGCGGTTGAGACAATTAATGCAGTCTGGGTTGATGGCCTTTACTAGTATTAAATTTAATAACGAATATAAAAGTTTCATTAATATTAATATATATAATATAATAATATATTATTTATTTAAATATGAATAAAAATGTTATTAATGTGACAGCTATGGCGAGCAAACAATTAAGTAATATTATGAATACAAATAAATCAAAATATATATTATTCAGTATAGAAGGGGGGGGTTGTAATGGTTTAAAGTATAATTTAGAACCGAATAATGATGAACCGAAAAAAATAGATGAAATAGTTAAGATAGATGATTTTAAAATAAATGTTTGTGGTAAATCATTATTATATTTATTAGGAACAACAATTGATTGGACGCAAGATATAATGGGAAATAGATTTATATTTGAAAATCCTAATGCTACTGGAAAATGTGGTTGTGGTACAACTTTTTCAGTATAATTGACCGGATCTAGATAATATATCTATTATCATTTTCTCTAATCTCTTGAAATTTTCTTGTTCCTTTGTATCTAATATATTCCGTAATATTGTAATATTTATTTCAAAATTATTATATTATATATTATATATTATATATTATGTCATCCGCACCTGCACTAATCGATCTAACTACCATATGCCAAAGGGAAGCGTGCACCGGTTACTCCGACCCAGATTGCCTCGTCCATCAGCGTGAAGGGGTCGGACTGGACGAAAAATATGGGCAGCCGCTTGGGGAAGGGTCATACGGGGTCGTATATAAAATTAATAATGTTACGATACAGGGCCACGGCCCCGGTTCGTTCGCAATGAAAATTCAGAAAATGCATACGCCGCACCTCAAGCAAGGCATTCTGCTAGAAAAAGATATGTTCACACTTTTGCAGGCCCAGGTTGATCAGAACAACTTGTTCGGTCTTGTTTTACCATTGTGTATGTACGACTGCAAGTACGGATTGCAATTTAGGATCTGGGAAGCACGCACTCCATGTAATGTGCAACTTTTTGAATTATGTGAAGGCGCGAAGCAATGGAACGATTCGGGGCATATCAAAAAAATTTTTGATGACTTCTCCGACCTACTTCAGAATGTCCAGCGACTACATATTATGGGTTTCGTGCATGCTGATTTAAAACCGGATAATCTATTAATTTGCGGGAGGACGAGGGGGGCAGTAGAGAAGGCGAGATTAGCAGATTACGGATTGTCAGTATTTTTTAAGGCATTTGCACCGCGGGAGGTTGCCGGTCATGCTCTTGGATTGGACCGCATGAAGGGAGGCACTCCTTATTTTGTGTTTCCTGCATTTTGTATGATGGTCACGGTGCACTGGGAGGCCGAGGGTACACTGTACGACGAGAACGCCTGGAGGCGAGTATTAGATGACTGGGTTCTCGAGGAAGTGCCGCCGGCGCGTGCGATGCCCTGGTATCATGAATTCATAGTTTTCCTCAAGGGCTTGCGGGGCGAATTCGAGAAGTGGAAGGACGGACCTGGGAAAGCGGCGTCACCACATCAACAGAAAAAAGACCCCCGCCTCCTTAAAATTTCAGGAAAGAAGATTAGTGTGTTGTTGGACGACCTCGCACCAGATTTCTTGGATGGCAAACACTGTCGACTATCTCCTGCTGCACTAAATGACTTTTTCGGACTGCTGGTCATTATAATTTTCCACTTAGATCCGTTTGCCGCTGACGAAAGTGTTTGCGCTTGGGGGGACGGATACACATATGAAACATGTCTGTGCTCTAGCGGCGGAGTACATGCGTATATGGACAGAATGTTGAACTATATCGATAGTCTAGTGGACGCCAAGGTGGTGGTGTCGGACACGAAGAGACAGAAGTTCTTCGATGGAGTAAAATATTGTGCAAAGATCTTTAATGGAATGACCCAATACCTCGACGAGTATGCCACATGGCTCCATCACGGGCATCCGAATACGCGAAAATGGGCGCGGCAGGCTTTGCATTGGAAGTACTGGTCCAAGGTCACCAAACATTATCAAGATAAGTGTTTTAAAATCTGCGCAAAAATCGACCAACTCGTCGCGGAGGACCATGAGTGGCCCCTCCCTCCAAGGAGGGGAGGGGCAAAGAAGGGCCGCGCTGGCAGCCGCCGCGGCAATGCAACTTCGCCCAAGAAACTCAAGGTCGACGTGGGTTTCTTCGAAAGCCCCAGTTTTTTTTCGCCCGAGAAACCCAAGGTCGGCGTGGCGCGGGAGAAGGGGTGGGGGGAAGGGGATGGATGGAAAATACTTGATGAGGGGCCAGTTGCGCATTTAGCTGACTGGTACTCGAGTTTAGTGCGGGGCGACGAAGGGGTATGGGCCGACTTTGGGAAGGCGGACATGGGACCGGCCGATTATTTTGAAGGTGAAGAAATTGGTACTGGAATGTCTGGGGGTGTCCCTAATGAAGCGGAAATTATGCAGGCCGAGGAGGAGGGACGCGGCGGCGGCAAAAGAAAGAAAATTAAAAGTCGTAGAAAATTAAAAAAATCAAAGAAAAAAATAAAGACAAAATCTCTAATTCACAATACTAAATTAAGAAAAACTAAAAAAAATCGGCTAAAAAAGAAAAAATCACCCAAATGTAAACAGAAGAAATGATCACCCAAATGGAAATCAAAGAAAAAATCAAAGAAAAAAACAAAATCAAAAAAATAGAATTAATATTAAATTTAAAATATGGTGGAGATCGGTAAAAAAAATAATTTATAGAACACCCACGACAATAAAATTATATTGAATTAATATGGAAAATCATTTATTATAATTAGGAATGATGTTGGCGAAGGACAGAAGATATAACGGATACGGAACAACATTTTCTGTATAGGATTTAAATATAACTTATTTAAATATAAATTAATAATAATATAAATATAAATATGAAGATTGAACAAGATATAAAATTAGATTTCAGTGATGTTCTTATCAGACCTAAAAGATCAACATTATTATCAAGAAATGATATTATTTTAGAAAGAGAATTTAAATTCCCGAATTCTAAGCAAATTTTGAAATGTGTACCGATTATTGCGAGTAATATGGATACAGTTGGAACTGTTCCAATGTATAATAAATTAAAAGAATATAATATGTTAACATGTTTTCATAAATTTATGGATATAAATGAATATCCTGAAAATGATAGAAATAATTATATTATATCTATCGGTATTAGAGATGAAGATTTTGTTAAATTAGAAACATTGTATATTCATACACCCGTAAAATGCAAATTTATTTGCGTTGACGTTGCTAATGGGTATATTAAAAGATTAGTGGATTTTTGCATCAAAGTTAGAGAATTAATTCCGCATTGTATTTTAATCGCAGGAAATGTCGTGACCAGAGAAATGACAGAAGAATTAATTATAAATGGTGGTGTTGATATTGTAAAGGTAGGGATTGGTAGTGGTTCCGTATGCACAACTAGACTACAAACTGGTGTAGGTATGCCTCAATTAAGTGCTATCATAGAATGCGCGGATGCAGCACATGGGTGTGGTGGACATATTATATCTGATGGTGGTATAACTTGTCCAGGCGATGCTAGTAAAGCATTCGGTGCTGGCGCGGATTTTGTTATGTTGGGGTCAATTCTTGCTGGACATGAAGAATCAGGTGGTGAATTAATTGGTGAACCAGGTGAACAATATAAAGTATTTTATGGAATGAGTTCTGATACGGCTATGAATAAACATTATGGTGGAATAAATAATTACCGTTCATCGGAAGGAAAAACTGTCAAACTAAAATATAAAGGACCAGTTGAAAATACTATTAATGATTTATTGGGTGGTATTCGTTCTACTTGTACGTATGTAAATGCTAGAAAACTAAAACATCTAAGTAAATGCTGTACGTTTATGAGAGTAAACAATCAAGTGAATAATATTTATAAATAAAATGAATTATATAATAAATGAATTATGAAAATTTTAAAAATGATTTAAACATTTTATTTGATTATTTAAATTATATATATTGTTTGGAACAAATGATAAATGCTTTTAATTATAAATATGAGCAATCACATAAATCAATATATTTAGAATATATTAATAAATATTGTAATGATAATAATATAAATATGAACACGTTATCACCATTCAAAAAGTTAGGACTTAATTTGTATGAATAATATTACATTTAAATTTGATAATTTTTTATAATTTTTTTATATAAAAATATATGGAATATAAAACAATATCCGAAATTAAAACTTATTGTAGAGATAATAATATTCAAGGGTATAGTAAATATACAAGAAAAGTGGATCTAGTTAATTTTGTAAATACTAATGTAAATACTAATATAAATACTAATGTAAATACTAATGTAAATACTAATGTAAATACTAATGTAAATACTAATGTAAATACTAATGTAAATACTAATGTAAATAACCAGCAATTAGATTATGATTATAAATTAGCAATGTCAATATTAGAATCTGAAAAATCATTTCAGAAACAAAAACAGAAGGAAGCATATATTAAACAGAAAGAAGAATTTTTAAAGCAAAAAAAGATTAAAGAAGATATTATTAAACAAAAACAATTAGAAGGACAATTATTAAGGAATGCTCAAGATCAAGAATATAAAAAAGCACTTGAAGAAGATATAAATAATTCAGAAATGGCTAAATATAAGGAAGAAAAAGATAAAAAATATGCTGAAAAAATAAGCAACGATGACCATGATAAAATTAGATTAGCAAGATTAGCTAGATTTAATAAATTTGATTAATATTTAAGAATAAATTAAATATTCAACATGGATAATATTTACGATCCAATTTACTCTGATTACACCTTTGAGAAAAGGAATATGATTAATGAATATGTTACTATATATTCTGGTATTCTGAACCAGTTTAGTATGATATCCAGGTGTATATATTTAACTCTGGATAATGGAGACATTGTTGGATCATTTAGTATTGAAGGTACTGGTGTAAATCATCAATTTGATAGTGGGAATACGAATGATATGAGTATTTCAATTGAAGATGAATATCAAGGAAAAGGTTTTACTAAAATTATGGTAAAAAATATCGTTGATAAAATTTATGAAGATATTCCTGAAATGATTGATAAAGGTGACCAGATGCTATTCATAGATGCGGATGCTTCCGACGGATTTTGGGATAAGATAGGTATGAAAGAATCTAAAAGATATGGTTATAATAGAAATCCTAGATATGCTAAAAGAGAAGGTGCCGGATATGAAAAGTTTATCACAATTAATAAATTATATGCGTTTGCTAAATGTTAATTAATATTAATTAATATAATATATATATTTTTTTCTAAATTTGATATCACTTAAAATTAATTTGTATAGTTATATTATAAATGAATTTATTTAAGATATTAGTTGTGATTTCACAAGGATTAAATACTAATGCACAAGTATTAGTTGGATCTCAAAGAGATGACCATAATTGTGTTCTTGATGGTGGATATAGTTGGTGTGAAACTACTAAGAGTTGCGTGAGACTATGGAAAACACCATGTCCATCTATTTCCATAGAACATGGTCCAGGTATTAATTGTAATAATTCATGTCCGCCACCGTTTCCTTGTGCCATACCTTATTTACCTAATATTAATATGGATAATTGCAAACTAAATAGTTATACTGATGATTGTGGATGTCAAACACGCTGTCCATCATATGATTGTACTAATAATAATAATTGCAGAAGTGATACTGATTGTTTGGAAACTCAATTTTGCAGAGTAACAAGTGAATATCCATTATCAGGTGGTCGCCGAGGCCTACAACAATCTGAATGCGTAGATAAACTAGACGTGGGTAGTACCTGTGGTGGATATACTCCACCTGAATATCAAACACGATGCCTAGATCATTTAGAATGCGCATATACGATGGAACCCATGGTTGCTGATGCTCCTGGTGAATGTCGTGCGCCTTGTTCCGAAGGTGTTAATAGAAATGATAGGGGTGATTGTGTTTCTTCAAATGTTTCTCCGACCATACCAGGAAACTGTGTAACATGGAATGATGGTTGTAATACGTGTCAAGTAGTTAATGGTCAAGCAAAAATATGCACTAGGATGTATTGTTTCACACAAAATACACCATATTGTATGCATTTCAGTACGGATCCTTTAAGAGTGGGTGAAATTTGTTATAGATCATGCGAAGATGGTTCACAAGAATCAATTGATAGAAGAGATATGTGTCCAGGTAATTCACAATGTATCTCTAAAATTAATAAAAATATGGCATCAATGATATCATATGATTCTTGCAACAACAGAGCCATGACGTGTGAATACATTGCACATTAAAAAATATATATATAATTTGCGTCATCCATTTATCACTATGTTAATAATTATAAAGGACAAATTATTATGGAGGGTTGTTGTGAAAATAATAATTTTAGATTATTTATTTGATGAAGATAAATCCTCAGGAAGAATTAATGACGATGTTCTATTACCTAATTTAGGTATTAATTTAGAAATTACTTAAATTAGTTAATGAGTCACCCCATTAAAGCTTTAATTGCCACGGCCGCATCTATTTTACTAGATATAGTAAATAGTGTTTTATAGAATATTTCATCTTTTTTTCTCGTTTCGTTATCTTGTTCTTTTCGGACTATTTCAAGTTCTTTTTTCATTTTTACATAGTTTTTACTATAAAATGATTTCTTACAAAATTTAATACCTTCTTTCTTATATAATCTAACAATAAAATCAATATCATCGTGCTCAAACCCGTTTTCATATAGCATCGTATATGTTTCTTTATGGTCTTTATTTAATGACTTAATCATGTTATTGATTTATTTGGTGTATGTCTGAAAAAAATTCAAATTTATATATAATTATCCATTTAACCTTTAAAAATAATAATATTATATAAAAATAAAATATCAATATAAATATGATACATTCACTAGTAATCATACCAGCGTTGGGGTGTTTGAAGAATTATGTCAAATATAAAAAAGTATCAGTATTATTATTTTTAAGAACACCGTCCATATATACAATTTTATATTTATTTATGAGTTATTTAAAATATAAAAATAAAGTTAGTCTTACAATTATAAATGAAAGAATTATAATGTTTTTATATAAAATTATAAAATCATTATTAATTGATAATTATCATTTTAAAAAAAATAAATATATTAATAAATATAATATAATATATAATAGTGGTAATAGTTTAGATAAATTAACAGATTAATTACTTATTATGGAGGAATATTAATGCATATATTTAATCATAAATCTACAAATTTATAACATAGATTTCATTAATTTTATTTCCTTTTCTTGTGCATCTATGATTTCTTTTGCTAAATTTTTTAATTCATGATTACTTGTTTTATTATATATTATATGAGACGTGGTTAACGCTGTTGAATGATGACTAATCATTCTTCTCAACCATTGTTTATCATCAACAAATAATTGTTGTCGTAATAATAATATAGATACACTAATAGATAAAATAATTCCGAAAGAGAAAACTAACATATTAAAATGTCCCATTGATAAATAATGAACAATCTCGTGCGCCCATATCATGTTCGAAGCCATTAATAACCCACCATAAAATAATGTTTGTGATACATACAAGTCTGAAAATCTATATGCTAATATATTCATAGGATTGAATAGCATACCAACAATTACCATTATAATAAACATAATAAATTGTTTATATAAAATTAATTTCATTTATATATATACTTATATATAAAACTATGTATAATGTTATAATGTGTTAAACAAATAATTAAATAGTAAAATAACTATATAATAAATTTGATTATAAAGAAAAAACATATTTAACTTTAATGGAGGAAATTTATATTCCTCCGAAATGGAGAGACCTGAGGTTGGAATTTAAACCTGCATATAAAACCACTATTAAAAAAGATATCAAAAAAGATAAAAAAAATGATGTTGAAAAAGATATAGAAAATCATATAAAAAATGATATTGAAAAAGATATAGATAATTATATAAAAAATGATGTAAAAAATGATATTGAAAAAGATATAAAAAATGATATTGAAAAAGATATAGATAATTATATAAAAAATGATGTAATAAAATTCTATAAAATTAAATCAAAACATAATTGCGTTATACTATGATGGCAAGGTTGTTACTCATAGTTTGGATTTTCTGATCTAAGTGTTCAACTCTGGACCTTAAATCTTTATTAGAATTACCATATATTTTTTCGTCTCTTACTTTATTTTCATGGTTTTTTTTTGCCTTGTAATATAAACATGCAAAGCAACATATAAAAGCCGCGAAAATTCCCAAAATTTGTAGTAGCCCTGAGGCATATTGAAGTTCAATGGATTCCTCCATAGTAATTTTTACATTGTCTCTAATAAAATCAAATTTAGTAAATTTGATATTTATTATAAGATAAGTTTTATATATAATCATGTGGCTAGAACATATCAGTGAAATCATGCAAAAATATCAGTCGAAAACACCTGAAAACTATATTGATTTTCTAGATCTTAACTTGGATTTGCCCTTCGCTAAATTTATGATGGAGTTGTTGTCTCCCATGATAAAATTTATCACAGTGGGTGACTATATTAAGATGCATGTACCATCCAGTGGACGGAACTGGACTACACCTGGTCATCCGGACCACGTGGAAAAAATCAACTCCCTAGATCATGCCGCGGTGAATCGAATCACGTTCAAAGGAGTAGATGACAATGAGATAGGGGGTGATTTTCTTTCTCCACCATCAGTAGTAAAATTTAGGTTTTATCTTCAAAAAACTCTATTAGATGAAATCAATACGGAGTATTTCAGTGCTGAATTATCATGGATTGAGAAAAATAATGAATTATTACCTTTACTTAATACGATCATAAATAATATCGATACGCATAAAAAAATTAAAAAATTACTGTATTCCATTGGAGATATCATTCGATATGACTTATTTTCTAATTCGTCACTCACGGTGTAGTTCCGCCATGATTTTAGTAGTTGATATTGCTTAAATTTGATATTATTTAAAATTTAAATCAATATAATAATGAATAAATCTGTTTCCATCAATGAAGATATGAATGAAATTAAATACTATGAAAAAGATATCATAGATAACACGGGTGATTATTTATCTACAATATATAAATATATATGTACAAGCGAATATGATGATAAAAATGATGATAAAAATGATGATAAAAATGATGATAAAAATGATGATAAAAATGATGACGTGGATGATAATAATTATATTATTTTAAAGAACGGTAAAAAAGTTAAAAGAAATTAATTATTAAATTTTATCAAAATCTTTTTCTATTTTTTTAATATAATTTTTATAAGCAATTAATGATTTTACTAAATTAATATCATTATGTTCTAATGCATTACATATGCTTTTATCGCTAGCAAATACGTAATATGGTATTTTTATTGTATAAATTTCTATATATTTATTAAATTGTTCCATATAAATAAATAATTTAACTATTATTATTATATTAATAGTAGTTTTTAATTAATTTAAGAATAAGATACAATATTTATATATATAATATGTTTTTTAATCAAGAAATGAATAATAAAGTTGATAACACATCTTTTTATAAACTCTTAGGTGTTAATAAATCAGCATCCAAGTCTGATATTAAAAAAGCTTATCATAAATTAGCTATGAAACATCATCCAGATAAAGGAGGTGACCCTAATAAATTTAAAGAAATATCCAAGGCTTTTGAAAATTTATATGATGAAAATAAAAGGAAACATTATGATAAGTTTGGTGAATCCAATGGAGCTCAAAATATGAATCCTACTGATATTTTTAGTCAAATGTTTAGTGAAGGTAATCCCATGAATCCTGGAAACATGACTAAAAAAGGTGAAAATATTATACACGAAGTATATTTATCATTAAAAGAAATTTATAATGGTAAAAATATGAATATAACGATAATCCGTAAATTAATTGATGGAAATAATATTATAGCATGTAGTAATTGCAGAGGAAAAGGTGTGACTGTTCAAACTATAAGGATGGGTCCAATGATTCAGCAGATGCAACAACCTTGTGGAAAATGTGGAGGACAAGGAAAACAATATAAAGTAAATAATATATCTGAAAATATTAAAATAAATATCCCCAAAGGTGTACCAAATGGTCATAAAATAACTATATATGACAAAGGTCATGATATATTAAACGGTGATCCTGGTGATTTACATATTATATGTAAAGAATTAAATGATGAACTATTTATTAGAAAGGGTAATGATTTATTTATAAATAGAGATATATCATTAATAGAATCTTTAAATGGATTTAATATGAAAATTAATCATTTTGATAGAAATATAATAGTAAAATCAGGCAAAGTAATTAAACCCACTATATATAATGTTAATTCTTGTGGAAAATATGAATGGACCAGTATTATATGTGATTTAGACGCCGCACCATTTGCAAAGGCTCAGATTAGCGATGAAACTAACATAAAAAGTGTAATAGAAGAAGGACAATTAAAAGATGAAAATATTAGTGGATTTCTAATAAAAGGGAAAGAAACATATTTTTATAAAGAAAATATAGATATTTTATTAAAAAATAAAAAAGGAGGAAATAGTGTATTATATTATAAAAGTATGGATAATATTTTATTACAATGCATAGAAGAAGAAGGTTTACCTGATATGGATAATCCTATGATAAATGGTGATTTATATATTAAATTTAATATAATATTTCCAGAAAAAATAAATATAGATAATAAAATATTAATTGAAGGAGGATTTAATGAACCGTTGTATAAAATTATTGATGAAATAGATACTGATTTGGAAGTATATGAATTAACGGATAAAAACCCAAATATTTCATATGGGAAATTTAAAGAAGTTAATGTTAAAGAAGAAGTAGAATCTATTCCGCACCCTGGACAAAATATGCAACAATGCGCTCAACAGTGATTAATTTGAATATGCTAGACCGGCTTGTCCCGAATTAATCCTTAATACGTTATAATTTATACCATAAACTTTCATGATCACAATCTCGCCGGGTGTCGTCTGTGTGGGTTTGTCATTGGTATCTACATCTATTCTAAAACTATCTATATTAGAAAAATTTAAGGTTCCACTGGGTTGGTGTTCTTTTGGATTTAAAGCGAAACTATACATATATAAAAATTTGTTAGGCATATTATAACCATAAGTGAAAGGTTCATATCTAGAAAAATATGTACCTTTCATTTTTTCTGTTATTTTAACATTACTTGCAAATAACTGGGCTGTATCTATAAACGGGTAATGAATAGTACTTAAAGTATTTACTGATAGGTGTTTTTTACCGGGTGGTTTCCCCGACATGGGGGTGAAATTTTTCGCATCATAATTAAAATAATTATTAGCTTCGGTGGCCGATGCTGAAGGATCAATTCCCACCTCTGAAAAATATTGTTGAGAATTCTGGTTATTATTATATTGCAGATACCATATTAATTGTTTAATAGGATGACGAAAAAGTATTGGAACTTGCGTCAGACCAACCTTCTTGACTGGGTAACTTGTCATTTGAAGTTGTTCTATTAAATATTCATGGGTATTATTTATGAATCTGATACGTTCGTCTTTATCCAAATATATATATTTTCCATATAGTTTATAGTCATTGACGAAGGTTATTATCGGTTTTTGGTCCTTAGTGCAATTGACGCAATAATTTAAACCTCTTAATTTAAAATCGAGAGTCAAAGGTTTATGTTGCATGCATATTATTGGTAAAGATAAACCACTATTTCTACAAAACCAGAATTTAAGGTCCACAAATAATTCTAAATTACTACCATCAATGGATGCTGAGACTTTGCCAGTAGTTCTTGAAGAAGGATGAACTGGATCTTTATTTAATAAAGTATTTTCAATAAATTCATTATTATTTAATTCATTAAAGACATCTAAATAATTACTATCTTGTTCGTCAATAGTTTGCGCACCCATTGAAAGTTTATAATTTTCAACTATTGCTGAACCCGTATTATTAGTCCATGCAACGTATGCGAGTGGGGTCGAGGGCGTCGCCGCACTCGCCGAGATATTAAAGTTAAACCACATATTAGTTAATAAATCACCGACTTTATCAATAGTACTAGAACCTACCCCACCTTCAGAGGCCTCGATTGGAAAAATTGTACTTGTTAGTTCGTGTATTTCCATGCTAAAATTAGTGTATCTTCTATAAACTACTTTAAAAAAACTAATTTGAGGGTTTCCTGTTAAGTATTGATCCATGGCTCCCTTTGCTGCTAAAATTAAACTCATATATAATATTATATATATATATAAATTTTAAAATTTTAACTGAATTAAAGTTTTTAATTATGGAAGTTTTTTTTTAAATATGGAATTTTTTTTTAATTATGGAAGTTTTTTTTTAAATATGGAATTTTTTTTTAATTATGGAATTTTTTTTTCTATACATATAATATAAAATGATAAACTGTCAGGTTGGTAATTCATTGGGCTCAGAGAGTGATAATACTGGGGAATATTTCAATCTCAAAGGAGTGTATGTCAAGTCGACCACGATGCATACAAGTAACGCCTCCATAACAAGCGCGTCCATCACGACTCAGGACGTTGGCACCCATAATGTGAGCAAATTTATGTCTCTGGAGGAGGGAGCATCTTTCACAAGCGCTTCGAAATCAACGATATTATTTAACAATTTAGTATATAATAACGTGGAGCCTAGTGCTATTAATCTCGAAATGCCCGATTCAGGTCTGCAACCCAAACACAGGTTAGTTAACAGAGAATATGTGCAAGGAATTGTTAATGGTATTAGTTATGATGAACATGTTCATGGTCTTGCAAGTCATCAAATTATTAATTATGATATACCACCATTTTACGATAAAGGTTCTGGCGATGTTTATTTTGGTACTTTTTTAAAGGATGATGAGACTGAATACTTTAGTTGGTATAGAATTGATGAAATTAATAATGCTTCTTTCGTGCAGGGGGCGGATCAGGACGCCCCACCGAATGGAGAGCCTCGTATTTTATTAGTGTCAGAAGGATGGACTGCCGCGACTGTCAATTCCCCCATGGCTGCAAGATATGACCAGAATCATCAACCAAATGCGAGCGGACAATTTTATTCATTTGCCGCTTTTAACTGTTCGTGGTCCCTAATGCCGGCCGTAGGACGCAGGAGGCAGGGTCGCAAACGAGTACCTGGTTCACATCCAGGAAAGCATATAGGTCACCCCGCTTTCAATGGTGTGTATAAACTAATGAGTGCGTCGAATTCTAAGTTCTCAGATTTTAATAGTATGGACCAATACGCCTGTAAGTACTATATTACCAGGGCGCGCGAGTACACAAATTCGTCTGGCAGTAAAGATTCTGGAAGTTATCAAACTACGAATAATATTTCTCATTGGGTTGATAATAGTGGAACTACCAGAAACATAATGTCAGGTTACGGTGTTGGGGAAAATTATGTCAAGTGGGGGGCGACAGCTTGGACATCATACGGAACTAATATTACGTCGAGTTTTTATAATTTTTTGAAAAACGAAGATGAAGATGAGGATCTTACGGCGATCGGATTCACCGTGGCCTCGCAGTCGTTGAGAGAATTGTGGGATGATCATCTAGAAAATATCGGACCGGCGGCCTATTCGCGATTTGACCCGTTCATATTTCATCAATTTCAAGGTTTGGAGGGTAAGGATGCAGGTGAAAATATATGGCTTGATGGTAATCAAATTAATGTTGCGGGTGGTTTTGATGATCGTGCACCCTCGAAAAAAAAAATTTTTACGATCATGAATATGAGCGCGAGTCATGTGTCTGCATCTGGTGTAAGTGTTAGTGGTTCTACTGTATTAGGATCTACGCTAAGTGTTAGTGGTTCTACTGTATTAGGATCTACGCTAAGTGTTAGTGGTTCTACTGTATTAGGATCTACTCTAAGTGTTAGTGGTTCTACCGTATTAGGATCTACTCTAAGTGTTAGTGGTTCTACTGTATTAGGATCTACTCTAAGTGTTAGTGGTGCTACTACATTAGAATCCACACTGAGTGTTCATGGTGCTACTACATTAGAATCCACACTGAGTGTTCATGGTGCTACTGTATTAGAATCTACACTAA
>Ga0209632_10001049_pt1 | contig 28278 bp, 57 predicted proteins | sample COG_10_FD_184754 | JGI IMG/M metagenome (GOLD analysis project Ga0209632, IMG submission 184754) | Pelagic Microbial community sample from North Sea - COGITO 998_met_10 (SPAdes) (version 2) | ecosystem: Environmental > Aquatic > Marine > Neritic zone/Coastal water | place: Helgoland, sampling... | reverse complement strand
GCTACAAATTCATTTAAATAATAAACGGTTTCCCCAATTTCAAAGTAAAATTCACCTTCCTGATCTGAATGGATAGGGGATCTACCCTTATCAATAACTTTAAACTCTGCCATTATTTACTAACTAATTGACTAATAATTCCATACATCCCTACTACTACAGTTCCTAAAGCCATCACTGTAAAAGCCATTGCACTTTCTTCAGTGTTGAAGGGAATTAAATAATCATTAACTCCATAAATGAGAGTACAACCTCCAACAATCGCAATTAGGTTATTAATTAATCGTTTCATTATTTTGTAATTTCAAATTTAACATTATGGGGAACTAACACCATCTCACCTTTGGTTGGATGGGTAATCGAATTAGCTTTATCAAACGTTCGTTGAGCAGCTCGAGTTTCAAGTAACTTGTAGGCAAGGGTTTTGATCACATAATGACCACCATTAAACTTAAACAACTCACTCTTTTTAAATTTTAACATCATTAATTGGGGTTTTTAATTACGCTCGGCTGCCACCGCAACCTTACCCCGTAAATATACGAAAAAGAGGTGGCAAAGCCACCCCCTTTCATGATTGTTGTGAACAATTAAATTTTATCTAAATAATGTTTATTAAAAACATCTTTATCTTTTACGTAACAATGTGTTAATTCTTCTCCAATTTCTATATTTCCCTCAGCACTAAATACAATAAAATCTTCAGATGAATTAACAAATTTAATATTAGGTTCAAAACTATGATTATAAATAGAACCATATCCCCATGCTATAGCTATTCCTTTTTTAGTAGCAAAACAATATCTTTTTAATATACTATCTTGAGGATTTGGAATTGATACAGGGGTATAATAACACACTTCAATTACTTCTCCCTTTGGGATAGGTTCTATAGCAAAAACCCCCATCCCATGTAAGGATGAGGGTTTTACTTTTATTTTAGAGGAAATAAATACTTCTTCCATTAGCGGAATGTAAAGCCAGGTATTGTCCAACCCTTACCTCCTTCATTCATAGTAAGTGGTTGTGGGTTACCACCCATGTACCCCAATCCATACCCTGCATGGTTAGGACAATAAACATATAAAGGAGAAGCAGTATTTTCAGTTACTGTGATTTCACTATAAGCTCCTGCAGTACCTGGTGTGCCTACAATAGTTACTCCTGTAGTATATTCAACTCCACCACCATGAGTACCATCTATAGTAGTAGAAAATCTAAGCGGGTGACCTGCATTACCTGCATCAGATTGATCAAATCTATAAGTATTTCCTATTAAGAAAGTAAAATCGTCTATAAGATTTAGATCGTGCAATAAGTACCCATTAACTGTATATCTTTCTTGATCCCCTTTACCAATTGCAGTTGTAACTGTAAGAGTTGTTGTAGAACCATCACCACTAGCTCCTGTTAAGTGATCATATGTAGCTTTTACTTCAGCACCAAATGCACTTCCCGTACTGTATGTGGGGTTACTAAATCCGGAACCATCCCAAGTATTCGCGAAGGCGTTAGAACTAACACCTATATTAATTGGTAGAGCAGATTGAGAAGCCCATCCAATTAAGGATTGTCCTATAGCGGTATGAGAGAATCCACTACCCTCAAACGCATAATCCATAAAATTAGAAGTACCATCAGGTATAGAATTAAACGTCCAATTCCCTACATGTGGCATACTGCCTCTTACTGAAGGATCAGTCATAGATCCTTGGAACATTCTAGCAAAATTACCAACAAAAGTATATGCGCCTGGTTCTACTGAACTTACGTCCCATAAATCTGCTCTTGAGCCACTCATTAATCGAGTACAATCTCTAAACATGAGATAAAAGTTTTTTACTTTACTAGTATCCCAACTGCCTAAATTTTGATTAAAGTATCCCTGACCTGTAAACATCTCACCCATGCCTACAGCATTACTCACATCCCACCCACTAATATCTTCATTAAAAGAAAAAAGATCTGGGGATGCTGCAGGAGCTTGTCCTAAAATTCTGAACCATTGCTTGTCAGATCCCACAAAGGTCCCAGTAAAGTCTACAATATTTGAAACATCCAATTGAGTAATGTCTACAGTAGGAGTGTTAGTATAGCCATCCCAGAAGGTATAAGCAAACAACCCTCTAAGTGAAGCACCAGTGGCAGTTATAGGATTAAATACTCCTATTCCACCATCAACACCTGTGTTTCTTACTCCTAGAATATTATCATATTTTAAAATATCCACTATAGGAAGGAATGCAAGTTGAGCAAAAGGTGATCCTTCTCCCGTAATTGTTATTGTGTATTCTCCATCTGAAGCATAATCATGGCTATAAAGTCTGGTTCTTCCCCCAAATCCTGCCTCAAGAGTTACTCCCCATTCAGTAAGAGTTTCCACCGTTCCATCACCCCAATCAACTGTAAGTTCTTTGTCTCCTTTATAATATAAAGGTCTACCAAAATCACTGTTAGGATCAGTTGGTGAATTTGCATATTCCGGAGCAAATGTGTCAAGGAATACTCGAGTTGAAGGAACATTATTAACAACACCTCCTCCACCATTCCAAACACTTCCTGTGGGTTTAAAATTAGTATCAATTAATACTTGGATAACAGGAGCAGGAATTCCTCCTCCCCCAGGAGCAGGTCCACCACCACTAGCAGCAGAAGATACTGAAGGGCTTACAGTATTTAAGGTATTTAAGGTACTTAAGTAATTCTCAAACAGGAGTTGCTCCTGCATATATTTCTTCCTTTGCTCCATTAAAGGAAGACCTTTAATGTCTTTCCTTTTAACGAATTGAGGCCAAGATTCTGGTTGATATATTGGTTTCCACATGCTTTAAATTAAATTTTAGGGTGTTGGAGGTGTTACTTCCTCTTCTGGCTCGGGCCAATTGAATGTCCCTCCTAATTCTTCTACTCTAGTTTGTAATTCTTCTTTAGTATCCAACCACTCTAAAGTAGGTTGACCTGTTGCAATAGGAGTACCATCAGTAATTTCACCATAATGAAATACATCAGTTCCATTGTGTGCTAAGTAAAAGCAATCTTTTGGTGCGTTTGTTTTATGTGACATTTTTTATTTTTATTTTAAATTTTTAATATTCTATTCTTAGAAAGTAAACCCTACAAGAGTCCAACCTTTAGTATTTTGAAGTGTAGTTAAGGCTGCTTGAACCGTTGCATCTCCTGAGTAGTCAAAATCGTTAGAATCAGGTGTGGATGCGTAGCTTGCATCAAATCTTGAATTGGTAGTTAACCCTGCATTATTAGCCCACCCTACAAGAGTAGTTCCAAAATCAGTCTTATTGATCGGTAAATAGGTATTAAACCAGTTAGCATAAGATCCAGGTCCTACTGCCCCCGCACCTGGGAACCAGATTCCCGTTGAAGTAGCATCTCCTCCAAAATTCCAACTTGGTACAGCTGGGAGGGTCCCAACACCACCAGTTTTCAATTCAAAAGCGTTCTGAACTCCTAGCGTTGAAGCCACCGGATGTTGATCAATACTATTAAAGGTAAGGGAATTTGCTCCTGTTCCACCCCAATCAGATTTCGACCAAGCGTATTGAAAGTTTTTAACACCGCTAGTATCCCAACTACTTACATCTAATGTGTTGCAAGTACTACCTTGAATTAAAGCATCTCCAATCATATTAAAGGCATTTTCCAAGTCATCACAAGTTGAAGGAACAGCCCAATTTGCAATTTGACTAGAATTAAACCCATCTGATCGAGTAAAAGCCCTTTTTAAGCTAGTTGTACCTGAAATATCCCAATTCGAAATATCTATCTCAAATCCATAATCCCTTCGAAATGCGGAACCGATGTTCCATTCCTTCGCGAAATTAGATCCTATACATGATAAAGATTTACCACTAGGTATTACCCAATTGCTAATGTCTGTTGTAAAGTTTTGAGTAGCAGTTCGAGGCATATAAGCAAATAAACAACTAAAGTCTTCTGTTAATGAAGGATCATACTTAATGAGTTCTACTAAAGGAGTCCACATAAATCTTAAGTAATATGCTCCTGGTCCTTTTATTTTAACCGTGTATTCCCCATCTGTGGTATAATCGTGTTGAACTAACCCTATCTTCCCCCACCAATTAGCTTCGATATTTGAAGTATCGGTTCCACCTACATCATATCCTGTTTTAGTTTCAACTGTACCATCTCCCCAATCTATAGTTACATCCCCATTCCAAACATTTCCATTATCAAAAGGGTTGCCAGCAAAATAATTATTAATCTCCGTGGTTGAAAAGTTTAGATTTAATCTAGTAGTAGGGTTAGGAACACTAAAGTATCCTGAAGTAATATTGTAATTAGTATTGACTTTAAATTCAACTAAATAATCACCACCACCTCCACCACCTCCACCTGTACTAGGTGCGGGTCCACCTGCAGCACCTGCTGCAGCTGTACTTACAGTATTAAGAGTTTGTAATGTACTAACATAATTTTCGAACAAAAGTTGTTCTTTGAGGTACTTTTGGCGTGACTCCATAATAGTAAGGCCTATATTATCCTTTCTTTTAAGGAATGATTGCCAAGTTCCGGGTCCTTCGTGTGGTATAAACATTTTTTTATTTTGTTATAAATATAATTTTTTAATTAATCAGGTTGTCTATCTTTATAGAAATCTGCCTGTGCTTGAGATTCACCTTCTAATCCCTGTTGGAGCTGTTCAACATAATATTTAAGAGTTTTTATACTAACTAAGGGATTACCACCAGAAGCCATCCATATTTTTTGACCAACATATCTAGTTTTTCCTGCTTCTACTCCATCAATAGGTCCAATACGATCAAACGATCTACTATAACCTACTATAGCCTCTAATTCTATTTCTCCCTCATTATTGTAGGATACTACTATACGTTGAGCCATAGGTCCATAAGGTTTTTCACCCCCTGGTTGGGATGAAGGATAAATAACTACTTTATTTTTCTTAGGATTAATATCAGCAGGCAATACTAGTACATTTAACCCAGCTTCTAATTCATTAACTATATCTTGTAGTATTTCTTCAGAGGAAGGCATATTTTCATTAAGTTCATTTTTCCACCCCTCAACTATAAATTTTCTCCACTTACCTATAAACTCGTTCATTATGCTTTTTTTAATTGGTTAGCAGAGTATTCATCTGTCTTGCCATCTGATTTTTTAACAGTATATGCTTGAGTATCGGATCCAAACATCTTACGTGCTTTAGTAATTTCCATTTCCTCTCCCCCTGCTTTCATAGTTACTTTATCACCAACTTCAAACTTAGCATCTTTTACTATTTCATCTAGTACTGCATCATTTTCACTTAAATCAGCTGAGAAATCAGTATCAACTGAAAAATCAGTATTAACATCAGGAATACCCTCAGCCATTTCTTTTTCTACAGCCATTGCTGACATTTCGTTAGGTGAAAATAAATTTTCAAATAATTCGTTTTCTTTGCCTAAAGCTTTCATAATATCTACAAAAGCTTGGTCAAATTCTCCAACTTCATCAGTTAGTTTAAAATCTTCTAGAGCATCGTCTAAATTACTAACTAAATACTCACTACGTGCAGTATCAGGAAGGTCAGCTGTAAATTTTCTAACGTAGTTATAACGATCCTGAGGATCATTGCCAAAATCACTTTCAGCAATTACAAATTGTCTCCACTTGGATAAGTTAAATTCTTTCATTTTTAATTTTTATTTAGGCATATAGCGTTTTTTCCCCTCATCCCAAACAGCTTCTCCTTTAATACTAGTCTGGTATATTTTCTCCCCACCTTCACGATATCCAGTTTTACTAAGCGAATCTAGTTTCTTAAAATGAAACCCCGCATTATCTATAGTTAATTTAACATTAATGGGTTGGGGTTCGGACATAATGTAGTATATATTACCTTCTGGGTCCGCTAAATTGGATTTTTCATCTTGGGTTCTATAGTCCAACCGATTACGTTTCGATTTGTCCCCATGTTTCGCTTGAAGAATTACGCGAACTTCCCTATGATTTTTCTTAAGAAAAACTATATCCCCCTCTTTATATTCTTGTTTTCCAAATATCTTTCTGAAGGTCTGACCAATCACCCCTTCTTCAATTTCATCATTTGTATCTTTACCTTCGCCTAAATCATCTTCGAAGTATACTTGTAAATCTACAAGTGCTTGTTCTAGCTCATCAGAAGCATTTGAGGCTTTAAATAAAATTTTAGCTTCTTCGCTTCCTTCACCTTTACCTGCTTCTCCTACCATATCCATCATTTCTTCAATATCAAAGTTGATAGCATTATTTCTTTCAACGTTACGTGCTGCAATAGTAGGTAATGCTTTCTTAAGGTTAGGTTTAGCTTCGTTGATTATTTCATCAAGTGCTGCGTCATTTTCATCTAAATCACCTTCTGAACTGCCATAAGCAACATCATATTTCTCTCTAGATTCATCATCTAACCCCGCCATCACTCTTCCTCTCAATTCCTCATATTTGATCAACCAATCCTCATAATCTTCTTGTCCAAGAATATCAAGAAAGTTTAATTCAAAAAGTGCTTTTTCAAGTGCATCTAAAGCTTTAGCTGCTTTTTTAGTTGAGTCTGGTGTTCCCCTAAGTCCAAAAATTTCATTAGTTTTTTCTTTACCTTCGTTGATAAATTGTCTAAATTTACTTAATTCTTCCATTTTTAATGATGTTTTTATTGATAAATATATAAATTATACAACTCCTGCCAAAGTTTTTGTTAGTTTTTGACCTCCAATTGTACGTGTATACCAACCATTACCTGGTTTGGTACCCTTGGGGTGTTCACCATGCCATTCTAATTCTTTTCCTTTAAGAATAGCGCGTACTTTTTCTTCATCATCAATAGTAGGAACACCTCCTTTATCAACGAATGAATCATAAGCAGCACCACTTATTTCAACATAATTACCAGGTGATTTAAGTTCACTTGATTTTCTAATTAATAAGTTCTTAATGTTGGCTCTTTCACCATCGTGTCCAATACCAGTATGTTTTACACCAAATGGTGTTTTCTTACCAAAATAGACGACGTCCAATTCAGGATCTTCATCTATATCAGCCGCTCTCCAAAATTCGAGCTTAGGGTCCATAATATCGGAAGGTTGTTTGAATTTTACGTGACCCCCAATAGAAGAATAAGCAGTATCTATAAGATCAAATAAATCTTGTTGTGCCTTTTTCTTCTCCTCACTATCTAAGGGAATATACTTACCTTTGGGATACTCTTCAAGGAGTAAATCTACCAGTTTAATCATACCGATAAATATCAATCAATATCCTCAGGAATAATTGTTTCAATGGCTTTTACAAACACCTCAAATGAAGTGCGGTGACCCATACCTTCAATAGGCATAACTGCCAATGTCTCGCAATTTTCTACCATTTTAAACGTTTTTGTAGGGTCAATAACGTCATCATCCATGCCCAACACACAAACCCCGTTCATGGGATTTGAACCCGTTGTAACACCATATGGTTCAAATTCACGAGAATGGAAAGCAGGATTAAAAGCAATAATTGGAATGTCAAGTATTGATCCTATGGCACCCGCATAATAACCTCCCATAGAAGAACCAATAATCATGTCAAATTCCTCAGCAATACACAAATCAAGAATTTCTTCAAATGAATCTGGATCTCTATAATCAATTTCAGGAGCATAATAGCTATCAAAACGATCCTTTAAATATTGCATTTTAGGACCAGTGGGTTTGCTTTCTAAGCCATGTAAATATAAAACGTTCATTTCTTTGTCTTTAAGTGCCCGCAACCGGACTCCGTGAATATACGAACAAATTCTCTCAATTCAAAATCTTTAGCACATCTTCTTTTGAAGAGATCAATGATTCTCTATCACATTCCGCAATAAGTTGTGCATCTGGGTTGTATAAAGCGTAAATTTCACGCTCACTTGGTGACATTTCGCTTAGTTCGCGAATTTCCCTTAACATTTCTATAATTTCATCCATGTTCATGGACAAAACTAATTTCTTCATTAAATCATTCATTAGAATGGCAATTCTTCAGTTTCCTTAACAGGTTCAGGATGTTCTTTCATCTCCTCAATTTGAACCATTTTTTCAAACTCAAAATTCTTATAATACATGGTTTGGCTTATTATTTTATTTAACCAAAATCTCTTAACACCCATTCCCTTTCCATTCTTCATAGGCTTAACTTGACCCACAAAACCTCCAAATAACCCACCCTCAAACAAAGAATAATTAAACTGACCTTCGTCAAAATGATGTCGCTTAACCCACAGAACAAACTGATTATTTAAATAACCATAAACTCCCTGAGGGGTTTTAAATCGAATTTCTACTTTCTCTAACTCGCTGTTATTAGCAAGCATCTCTTGAGCTTCTTTAATTTTTTCTACAAACATCTTAACTGGGTTTTTAATTAAACAATACGCCCGCAACCGGACTCTGTAAATATACGAACGAAGAGATAAAACCCCACAAATTTAATGCGAAGCTTCAACAATTTGTACAATAGCTGGGCGCACATCTTCACCAGGCTGGGCATGAACTAAAGTACTAATAATTCGAGCAACAGTTTCTGAAGTGCAATGTCCTAAAACAGCATCATCAAAATAATCATCACCCATCTCAAATATAGGTCTATTCAACAAATCCGTAACCATCACCTCAGCTAAATCACTTTCCCAAACCACATGATCCATAGGATTATCATCAGAATATCTGATATCACTATCAACATAATTTCCAGGACCATATTGAACTGAGATAGAATATCCATTAATAACCATCGCAAAACCTTTATTACAAACCGAAGAGAAATTTTTCATTATTTCATATTTCTACATTGATTAAATACTCCGATCATCCCTGCAAAATAAGCAGTCAATACAACCGTAAACACTAAAGTTGGCATATCAATAAACTGGTATATCATCATAATTGGGTTTTAGGCTCGCACCTCATTTACCTTGTAAATATACGAACAAATTCTTAAGATTCCAAAAATTTTCTCAGAAATCTTTAAGAAATTTTTTCATTTGATTTGTTATTTAGAATGGCAAACTCTTCTTTACCTAACCCATTCATACGCATATAAGTTTCAAAATCTATGTTTGAAAGTTTCATGTGTTCGGAAAACCCGTTTGCCCAACTAGTCTTGTGTGTTATAAATTCTTCAAGTGTCATCCCTTTTAAACTTATCCTGTTTTTTGATGTATTTTCGTTCCCAGGCACTGTGTAATTGAACGAGATACATTATTGCTCCAATAGCAAATGTTAATCCTAAAAAATATTTAATCATTGTAATAATTCTTTAATAAGATAATAAATAAAGATCAAAACCATAACCGGCCATAATGTGATTAAAGAAAATCGTTCTTTCCAATCAACTTCCAAACCAATTGCTACTACCATGATTTCAATCCAAAGCCCTATAAAGACTCCGGATAATAAGTAGTATAATATGTAGTTTGTAATCATAGGTTTGTATATACGGATGTAAGGATGAGGTATGTCTGTTAAAAGCTTGTTTTAATTAGTAATCGTACGAATCATCTTCGTATTCACTTTTACTGTCTTTAAATTTAGAAAGTAAGTCATCATCACTACCATACACATCACCAAAATCATCTTGGAAATCAACATCAACTCCTTGCTTACGCAATTCATTTTTCATTTCTTCTTCGATCTGCTTTTTTGTTTTTTTAGAGCTGCTCATAAGGTCGTCTTTGAAATATACGTGGGTCTTTATTATTTACAAACGCCACGCTGTTTAATTTATATTTGTTTGAACTAATTTTTTTATTCGTGCCAAATAAGTATGTTGGTCCTTCATACGGCTCATAATACGAAGTAATGTCTCCGTCTCCAACCTTACCTTTAAGTCTTAGTATTCGTCTTTGTCCTACCCAACTTCTAAATTCATTGGGTGTTACTCGAAACCAATCTTCTAAATTAGGGACATAAACCTCACAACATAGCTGTTCAGGAAAATCATATTTAATTTTTACCGTGTGACCAGTTTTTTCAGACATGCCATTGTGTTTTCAGTATTTGTATGTAAGATACCAATTCCTCCTGCCGCTTCCCATCTTTCAATGTTGTCTTTTCGATCATCAATTAAAATATGGTTTGTGGCAGCATGTTTTTGTTTGTTTTTAGAATACTCTAAATTTAACTTAACACCTAACTTGTGGTTACGAACCCATAAACGTTTGCCTAAACGAGAATGCTCACTACGTGAAGGTGAGGATAGTAATTCTACATCCTTGTAATTTTTAAGGAATTCAAATAATTTTTTACCATCTTCCATCCATTTCATCCCAACCCAAAATCCAACTCCTCGGCTATCAATTTCCTTCCAAAACTCATCTAATCCATTTTTATCAATGAATTGTTTTGGTTTCCAAGGTGAAATGCTATCAGTAAATTGCTTATCAAAATCGGTAAGCACACCATCCATATCACAATAAATCTTGTAATTCGACTCGTTCAATTTTGTAAGTGTGTCCATATTTGATGTTTCTGAATTGTGCATTGTTGTAAATTTGTTTTGCTTCGTTTATATTATCACTAAAATGTGGGTAACCATGTCTTAACCCAACAAATACTCTAGCGAATTCATCCATTACATAAAATGGATTACTATGTTCGTTTGCTATTTCTAAATCAATTTCATTATTACCCTTCATACATTCGTCTTTCGATTTCTTCAACTGAGAAGTCAATTTGGTTGAGCAGATCGGCTACATCAGGATGGATATTATCACGGTGTAGGGTGTTAATATTCTTAAGTGATATTTGGATGTCCTTAATCATTGCTTCAATTACTTGATAGCTGTATTCAGAAATAATCATGCTAATAAGAGGTTATTGTTTTCTAAAAAATACCAAAATCGCTCAAGCCACAACCCGATTCGAACTCCTTCGAGTTCATCATCCATTGTCAAACCCTCTTCTTGGGCTTCAGCTGCCATTACGATTCCGTAATCTGCTAGGTCACGTGCTTCATCAACACGACCTTCTTTAAGCACTTCACGTGCTTGAGCGTAAACGCTGTCGATTGTAACTTTTTTCATACCATAAATATACGAACGAAATCTTGAGATTCCAAAAATTTTCGCATAAAAGGTGTGAAAGGATTAAGTCATAGGGAGAATCTTAAATTTGGATAAATAATCATTATCTATATCAAAAATAAGATTTCCTTTTAAATCACAATATTTTCCTTTTTTAAAAGGTAAGGTAAAATGTTTAGGACTAGAAGTAGGGGATGCTTGAATAATTTCTTTTTCTAGTAAAAATATTAAGTTATCTAAATTAGGGGTTTCCCCATGTTCAAAATGAAGAATAATTTGGTTTTGTTCTTCCCATCCAAATGCTTTAAAAGAATAATTATTAAGATATAAAAATTCTTCATTTATTTTATCTGTGGGGTTAGTATTTACTAGATTATAATCAATATTATTTTTGTCTAATGCCCATTTAAAAAATATTTCACAGTACCATCCTTCTCTAATATCAGGAGGGTCATTATTTCTATAAAAGTGAAGATAGTTTTCTATAGTAGAAATAAAATCTGCTACTTTTAAACAATAAAAATTAGTAGCACATCCTATCCCATCTTCCCAAAGAAATGTTAGATTAGGGGTAGAATTAATTTGACTTAAAATTTGATTAAATTGATCTTTATTTAAATTCAAATCATAATTTACATGAATCACATGATCATATCCTAAACTATCTGCTAATTTAAATCCTCTATAAGCTTGTAGAAGATGAGCATAACCATGATCAGGAGTAACAGCAGCTACTCTAAATTCAGGGTTGTATGGGATTTGGCTCCACACACACATAGCTCTATTGATTTTAGGATTTTCTTTAGTGTAAAGAACCCAATCTGATTTTTCTTGTACTGATTCAGGGATTTTATAGTTGCCTACAAAAATAATAGGTAAATTTTTATCCTTAAAAAAATCTAATAAATCTAAAGCAACTTGTTCTTTGTGGGGGTTACTTAAATGAGAAGTAACAACAATACACGAATTCATATAACCTTTTAATTTTTAATTATAAACCAAATCTTCCTCTTAAAGCATTATAATTTTGGCTAATTTCGTCTTGGCTCAATTTGCCTGAATAAATAGAAACTAATGCTATATCCCCTTGGAAGAAATTAGCTGCAGCTGCAAAGCTACCTAAATATACATCTCGAGTAGAAACTACATCAGTTATAGCTGAAGAACGACTTCTACTTCCTGAAGATGCTGAGTTTAAAACTATCTCATTAGATGAAGCATCAAATATTACTACAGCATTATTCCATTGCCCTCCAGTATAAGTTACACTGTTTATTTCTGTTTTTTCTCCTGCAAGTTCTGTCCCAATATACCTAGAGGATGCAGAAATTTCTGTGGTGATACTAAATCCATCATCTGAGTTTGGTGGGGTAGTTTCACCTTTATCTATAAGTTTAGAACCATCTGAAGAGCCATTATCGTAAAACCAAATAGATACTGAGAAAGGGCTTCGGAATATGTTATCACCCGCTATATTAGTATTAACATAGGTATTACTACCATTAAATCTGAGTGAACCACTTCCGGCATCATTATATGCAGCACCAACTTCTCCTTCAACATAAGATGTACCTACACCTATATTGAAAATAGCATTACTGCCACTAAAATATGAAGGAGAAAACGCAGCATCATAATGATACTGTAGATTATTGGTAACAATGCTTTCGTATTCTTTATTTAAGATAGCAACACCATTAACACGGCTAGCACTTATCATCCCATCTTGCACATTAGCACTATTAAATTTTGCTTGTAAAGTACTTTCTAAAAGGTTTTCATTAGGGATTACTCTAATACTAGGACCTAAAGTAGCTTTACTTTCATAAATAACATAACTATCTTTAGCAGGAGTAAGTCCTGCATAAAATCCAGTTTCAGAAGTAGGACCATGTGCACCTTGGGAACCTCCTATCCCAATAAAAAAGTTTTGATTTCTTAAATAGTCTCTGTTAGGAGTACTTTGTGAAAATTGTACCGGATTAGCCATTATTTAATTTTGATAATAAATATCAAAAATTTTTAGGAGGTACAGCTTCAAGTGAATCTAATAATTGTCCTACGTTTTGGATTGAATTAATATCAAAAGGTAAATCAGTTGCATCAGTGTGGCAACATTCTATACTAGTTGTTTCTTCAGTAGAATTACAAGCCATTAGACCCACTACTGCTGTAATTAATAGTAAATTTTTCATTTTGTTTTATTTTAGTAACCCCGGTGGGACTCGAACCCACGACCCTCTCATTAAAAGTGAGATGCTCTAACCAGCTGAGCTACGAAGTCATATGTCGTCTGGGAGGGGATTGAACCCTCATGTAACCAGTTACTCTTTCAACAAGGTATAAGCTTGAGGAGATACCAGACAATATGTGCACCCACCAAGATTCGAACTTGAGACCGACAAATTATGAGTTTGCTGCTCTACCGCTGAGCTATAGGTGCATATTTCAATGAACAATTAGTACCCCAAAAAGGATTCGAACCTTTGACCGACGCCTTAGAAGGGCGTTGCTCTATCCAGCTGAGCTATTGGGGCAAGTGTACTCGGAGCGGGACTTGAACCCGCACGCCCATAATGAGCAACAGATTTTAAGTCTGTCGTGTCTACCAATTCCACCATCCGAGCATTTATTTTATGCGTTTTCTTTTATTTTTCTCTCAATTGCCCTATTTCGAGCACCCTCAATCACTTTTACAACATTTATAACAAATACTATCTCTACAATAAAAACAACAATATCAATAAGTAAATCTAACATTATAAAAAATTTAAACGTTTTTTACCCGCAACCGGACCCTGTAAATATACGAACGAATCTTCCAGATCCCACATCTTATGCAAATGATTTTAAATGCTTGCACATTCCATCTTTCGCTCTCCACTTACCAGGACAATTACAATACATTTTTACTTCGCCTGAAGGGTAAGTAGTGACAGTTGCTTTGTAAGTAATTGTTGGATCACTTTTTGAAGTAAATGTTTTAGTTTCCTTAACAGGTTTTTTTACTTCAGGCTTAATGTGAAAAACATCTTCAAAAGTAGTATCAGGGTGAACTTCTTTCCATGTAGGTAGAATATACCTTTTATCTTCAATATTAACAAATGCAGGAGGCATCCAATGTTCATGTTTATACATTACCCTTTGAATTGATACAGATTTAGTTTTCCCATCAGGGACAAATGTAAATGCCGAGGAGTTTTGAACGATTACTTCTTTAACCCCATCTTTAAAAACTTGGAAAATAGCCATTTTTTAAACTTATACCATAAAGATACGAATTTATTTTCAGGCTTCCTAGTTTCTAATATGACAGAGTTGTGAAAAGATTTACCTTCACGATTCAATTGTTGTTCAAGAGCTAGCATTAAGCACATTTGTTTAAATGCTAAAGGATTGTAGGTAGCTATAAACACCAAATCCTCTTCAGGAATGGTATTTATAGCTTCCTCAACACTAATTAGATTTTGATCAGACCCCATATTGGGAGAAATCAACCTCATCATCATCAATAAATGGAATATTAGAACGTTTTGGCTTACGCTTTTTACGTTCTTTATATTGGGGGCTTTCATTTTCCATCCACTTATCCCACTCTTTAAGAGTTTGTAAACGTTGGTGATTACTATTTTTGCTCATCGTCCTTGACCTCTATAGGCTTTTTTATAATTACGAGAATTTTTATTTTTACTGGATTTAGTTTTAGAGTGAACTCCAGGTCGTTTCACATTGTTACCTTTGACAAATTCAAAGGCGTTCATTTTCCTAGCCATTTGACTTTTTAGATTTTAAATAATTTATAGCTTCAATAATTTTTTGACAACCTTCATATGCCTCTTCATTTTCATAATGAATAAGGTTTGTTTCTAATGTATTAATAAACTGATCTGTCTCAATAGAAAGTGTGTAGATATCTCCTTTACTTTCTACTTCTACTTCAAATATAGGGAGTTTATCTCTTTTAGTATCGATATTGTCTAATATAGATTCTACTATTGTTTGTGATATAGTAAATTTTTGAGTTAAAGCCATTTTAAGCCATTCATCATAACTACCTACTTGTATTTTCTTCACGTAAACCACTTTAAAATAAATCTAGAAATTTATCGCTTATATTCTTCTCCTTGAATTTACGCATCTTTTCATCGTTCTCCAACATCTTAGTAGATAATTTTTCGATGTGTTTACTCTTTTGAGTTTCGTAATCAGTTACTAATTTTTGATGTTTGCGTTTCTTTTTCATATTAACTTTAAGGATTTTAATTCATTACAAATTTCATATTCCTCTTTATCTAATAAAATTGGGAGATAGTTTTGTATTATCTCCTTATAATCTTCTTTTTTAGTTTCAAGGTATACATCACCAAATAGATGAACTTTACATATTTTATTATGTTTTATTGAGTTTACTACCTCTTTACTCATTAATATTTTATGTTTGTCTGTGGTGACTGCTTCAAATATCTTATTTACTAAAACTGTGTTCATATCTTTTATATTCTAGAAATTAAATCAAGTTCATCTTCATCACTATCTTCTAACCCAAGTTCTTTTAAACGTTGCATATGGTAGTTATCAACCTTCCAATCCACCTTACTTTCGTTTGGTGTTTTATGTTCTTCCATTCCTTGGATTTGTACGTCATTAAATATGTTCCCTACCTGGAGAAAATAACAATTGTAGCAAAGTAATCCTACATTGTTTAGTTTATAATTTTTCTTTTCTCCATCTTTAAAATGCATTATTAAGGGGACTTTATAATCTAATACCCTTCGTTCGTTAAATTTACAATTATTACAACATTCATCTAAATACCCTTCAGCAATTAATTTATCTTTAATTTTGGCAGCATCAAAATGTGATGGGTCTATTCTACCTTCTATAATATCTACTATGGCAGGTGTTTTTTTACCACCATTTAAGAATTTAGGTATACCTTTACCACTTTGATTTTTATGTTGTTCAAATATGTTTTCATACCCCTCTTCAGTAGCATCATAATTTTTAGCCCATTTCTTATAATGAATATAAGATACACCTAAGTAACGACTCGCCGCGCGGTTAGATTTAGTTTTATTAACCGCTGCTAAAATTTGTTGTTTGCTAAGTGGCTTGGCTTTAGGCATCTCCGTTCATCATTAATTTGTCTGTGAGATATAACAAGTATTCCCACAAATCTTCAGAATTAGCCATTAAATGTTCCTCACCATCTATATCAACAAAAGGTATAAGTTTATCTTCTTCATCATATCTAGAATAGATGTAAAATAAAATAGCTTCTGAAGCAGCAGGGGAGAAACTAAAGTGTATTATACCTTCAATTACTTTAAAAAAATCATCATCGTAGGTTGAAAAGTCAAGCCCCATTTCATCTTCTAGATGGTTTTGGCGTTTCCAAACGCTCTCAAATAAGTCTATAGTTTTAAGAAATTCTAGTTTTAATTTATCTTCTTCAGCATTGCTAACAACACTAATATTAAGTGGGGTTCCTAAAATATTCTCAATTACCTCTTTTAGTTCTTTTCTTTGATTCATTAACCTTTTCTTTTAGCTTAACTAATTCAGCACACTTATCATAATCTTCTTCAGCTTCATAAAGTTTTATAGCTTTACTTATAACTTTAGAAAAATTAGATCTTTGTAGTATTAAAAAACAATCTAAATTAGTAATTGAATATAATTTAACCTCATTTATTTCTTTAGTTAAAGATTCCTCTATCACTTTTACAGCTTCATCTAGTAATAATTGATGAAAATCTTTACTTTCAACTAATTCATTAAGTTCTTCCTTATGATCATAGAGTATCTCTAATGAAAGAATTTCTCGCTCTTTTTTCTTTCTACCCATGTTTATAAATATATTAAAAAACTAACATCTTAGAGTTATTTTGGGGGTTATGCTTAGCTGTTTGACCCCACTTATTAGCAAAAAATTGGTGTGCTAATTGTTCTTTATGAATTGATTCTAAATTTTGTTCTTGTGTTTTACGTGTAGACATCCCTGCAAAATGGTAAAAATGTTTATATACACGTACCATTTCATACCCAGCATACTCACATTTTAAAAAGAAATCCCAATCAACTACGTGTGGGGAAGGGTACATAATATCCCACCCACCTATTGCTAAGTAATCAGGTTTATACATAGCAAAAGGCAAAGTTGAACCTGTGTTATCACTGGGTTGGTTTAGGTTAGATTCATATTCCCAAAATTTGTTTAAATCAAATTCCTCTATGTTTTTACCTAGATCTTTAATGTGAAATTGTCTAAACATAGAAGGTTTAGGTTCAATTTGATTAGGGGTAATTACTTTACCTTTATCTAAATATTTTTCTAATTCAACATCCCAATTTTTAGGGAACACATTATCATCATTTACTACTAAAATATAATCATTTGAAGAATTATACACCCCCCAGTTAGTAGCTACAGATAATCCTTGATTAATACCTAAATCTAATACATTTACATCTGGGTATTTGTCTAGTATAGGTTTGTTTAATTCATAAAACCCATCTATAACAACTATAATTTCATTTTTATTTTTTTGCCCTTCAAAAACAGATTTAAGACATAAATCAAGATATTCAGGGGATTTGTAGGTAGGGATTATTACAGATATCATAGTTGGGACCAGTTTATTGTTGGGGATAACATATTAGATTCTACATGAGTAGAATAACCAGGAATACAAGATACTAAATTAGAGCCTTCATTCCATAAATGAGTAAATTTATCGTGGTCCTTAGTCCATTTTTCAACTAAGTCACAATATCTTACGTGTATATCAAAATGCTTTTTTAAAGTACCCATTGTACACGCATAAGTATTTGTTGTAGAGGGAATTGTTCTCCAATGTATAGAAGGAGTAGCTATAATCTTTGATGTTAAACTTTCATACATTGATAAATAATATTTATCTGGGTGATCGTATAAGGTATAATAATCAGCCCCAATGTGTTTAAATCCCTCTAGTAAAATATCTATCCATCCTTCTTTATGTAGATAATCATCTTCTACAAAGTATATAATATCATTATCTGGGTAGTTTTGGTCTTTAACATAATTAAGCAAGTTAAGAAATGATTGGGCATCATTCCCTCCATGCATGCTTATTTTATTTACATCTTTATAATTTAAAAAGTGGTCTTTAATGCTTCCATTTCCACAATCATGAAAAGCCGTATACTTAACATTATCAAATAGTGCTTCATTAAATAAAGTAAACATAAATTTATCAAATATTTTTTCTCTATCAAACCACTCAGGACGTGGTTTATTGTGAGAATTAGATGAAAAATTACAATGGCGTTGGAATACTCTAATCATAATACATCTTTTAAGTATTGTTCATTTCCAATATAATAGGGTTTTACTTTATTATAACCCGCGTTTGATATTCTATAGATTATTTTCATTTTACTTTCATATTTTTAGCGTAGGAAATAAATTCATCAATATTTTCTGAAGCTAATAGGGGTGCTGCTTTTACAACCATTTCAACATCCCAATCCCACCATTTTATTTCTAATAAGTCCTTTATTTGTTCTTCTGAGAATCTGTATTTAATAATTTTAGCAGGGTTTCCTCCTACGATAGCATAAGGGGGGACATCCTTGGTTACAAAACATTCTGTTGCTAATACGGCACCATCCCCTATTGTTATTCCTTGTTTGATTTTAACATTTGATGTTACCCAAACATCATTTCCTATTATAATAGGGCTTTGTATCACAGCATCACCTACTTTTCCTTTAATCCCGTTGATTTCATATAGGGGGATATCAATCCCCCAAATTTCATTAAAAGGATATGTTGTGACCCACTGGGGCATGTGGGTGCCTTTACATATGAATTGTAAGTTGTCTGCTAAGGAACAAAATTTCCCAATTTTACTCCCTATCGCAATCTCAGGCACCCCCATTATTTTGGGTTCGGGACCATATGTGTATTTTCCTCTAGGAATCATTTTTTAGTTTTTTAAATCTGTTCCCTCTGTTGGATGGAAACATGTTAAAGATGTTATTAAATAGGTTTTTAAATTATTTTGTTTTACATATTCTCCTACCCTCTCCCACATATCGGCATCTGACGCATACTCTTTTCCTGTTTCTTCGTATACATCTCGATACTTTAAAGGGATTAATTTATGATTTGTACAGACTGAAGAGTGTATTTGTTGCCCTGGTTTTATCTCTAATGGGATAATTTCATTGGTAAGCTTAACTTGGGGTCTATGTGAATTAAAATAAGTAGAACAGGTACAAATAAATGAAGCATCTTGAGTAGTTTCAATAGCATGGTTAATTACTTCTAAGTGTTGAGGGTGCCAATAATCATCATGGTCTAAATGGCAAAGATATTCTAATCCTAGATTTAAACCAACATCAACACCTATATTGCGGGCATTTACCCCTCCTGAACTCCATAATTCTTTACTACCTATAGAGTATTTTTCTCTTTCTTTGGCATAAGATAAATTTTCATAGATTATTTTACCTTCTAGATCTTTATCATTACATATGCTTTCAAATTCATCATTATCCTCGTACTTATCTCCAATAATAATTAATGTAAAATCTTGATAAGATTGGTTTTTAATACTTTCAATTGCTCTTTTAAGTAAAAAAGGTGTTGAACCATCAGATTTTTGGTAGGTAGCTATTACTATTCCTAATTTCATTTTTTCTGTATTATAAAGTCATTGCCCTCTAATAATGTTTCAGGTCTTGCTTTAAAAGTATTTGGAAAAGTCCCAATAATATCATAACGATTAATAGAGGAATTAACTAACTCATCTACAGCAACCCTCACCCCCGGGCAGCCGCTATCATTGTAATCATCAAAAATAATATAACCCTTAGGTTTTACTAAACCCTCATATAATAAGAAATCATTAATAACTCCTTGATATGAATGGTCTCCATCTATAAATAAAATATCTACTTCATTTGTTAACTCTTTTAATCTATTAACCATTTCAGAAGATTGGGAATTGCCCTCAAGATAATTATAAGAGTTATTATAATTATTTAGTTTTTTAACATTATCCTGGGTTGTAGATTGGGGGATAGGGTATCCTAAGTCTATAGAGATTACTTTGGTATTAGGCCTCTGTAGCATTAGGCATGCAGATCCTCCTGTGTAGCATCCTATTTCAACATAGGTAATTGTTTTATCTTTAGGGTAGGTATTAGCTATATCAAAAAGCACGTAATAATGGTGGTGCATTGAATGATGATTGATTCTATCAGTTATATGCCTAGTAAGGTTAAGAGATTCTTCAGTGTGCATCATTATTTTATTTTTTTAGAAGGAGTACCTACATATACTCCGGGTTCTACAATGTTTTTTACAACACCTGAATTCATGCCTATAATTGTGTTATCACCTATTGTTAATTTTTGTTTAATAGAGGCATTAGTCCCTATATAAACATAATCATGTATTTCACAATTCCCTGAAATTTTAGCTCCAGGTGCTGTTGTAAAATAATTTCCTATTTTACAATCATGCCCGATTGTAGTTTGTAAGTTTAGATGGGCATGGTTTCCTATAGTGATATTTGTTGTTAATATACAACCTGCACATATAATGCTGCCTTCACCTATTTCAATGTTTGGGTCTAATATTAATACAGATGAATTAATATGGGTGAAATATTTAGTTTCTTTGGGAAGTTTTTGAACCATATCAAACCTATCTTTAGGATCACCTATTGCTACTACTACTTCATATTCACTCGGATTAAATTTAGAAAGTGGTAATACTAAATTATTTGAATCATTCCAATAAATGTCATCTATAAAAAATACAGCATTAAGTCTTTCTATTACTGGTAGGCTCCAATATATTTCTCGGGCGAACCCTCCAGCTCCTATGATTGCTTTTTTCATTCTGATTTATTTAAATGTGGGATATTTTTATTTTTAAATTCAGTACCTAAAAAATTTTCAATTTTTTCTATTAAATTATCTTCTTTGAGGTTAATAACAAGTAGGTTATCTCTATCTTTGAAATATTTTTTTACTTCTAATATATGATTTAGATAAGAATTTTTTAATATTTTTTCATTATATGGGTCTTCTTTTGGTGCACCGTAAACTTGTGTTAAAATTTTAAATATTACTCCTTCATAAACATAACCATCTATACTTTTTGGATTATAAAAATTTAAGAACATTTTTTTATAAAATCTAATCAGTGAAATATACCATTCATCCTTTGTATCTCTAACTGTAAGGATAAATTTAGCATTTTCAAACTCTTTATCAAGAACTTTATAAAAATTTGGTAAGGAAAATGGGACGTCCTGAAAAAAGCTATATTCGTAATAATCGTTTTTTATCATTTTTACAAATGTGCTATAATTATCATAAAAATACGATTCTAAGTTATATTCAAATGGTTTTTGTTGTGCACTATTAATATTGTTATTATTCATTAGTCTTTCTAATGAAGTCGTCCCTGTTTTATTATAACCTATACAAAATATTTTCATCTTTTATAGATATCAAATTTACTCAAATCAGGATATGGTAATTCCAAATCTTGATTATGTTTCTTAGTACCGTCAATATTATAAAACTGACCCATTAAGAGTGAACCTCTTGCCGCTAATTCAGGCATCATATAAAAGTTCCAACCTAACATATCTAAGTTGTCATCATGATAGGAACACTCACGTCTACCTGAGTATCGGGCACGTTTAAACCATAAATAAGCATCATGGCAATCTGTTAAAATGGCTCCTCCTTTACTTAATTTAAAGTGTTTATAAGGACCTGTAAATGAAACACAGATATGTTGACCTTTTTTATACATGTCTGCTGTAAATGTAAGAGCTGAATCCCACACATTACTTCCTTTAAGCTGGTATATACCTTTTATTGTTCTGCCTTCAACGGGTTCAAACTCCACTTTAAGTCCCGCGTGAATTATTTCACAGGGTACTGATGGGTATGTCCTACAAGGAATACTAATTTTACCATCAATACTCTTTTTAATGTAATTTTCATAATATAACGCTAAAAATAAAGCGTTTGACATATTGTCTAATGTGACCACATATGGTGCACCCGTGTAATCTGAAAGTTGTTTTTCAAATTCTTCTGTTATTTTATATATACCATTAGCCATTATAAATTATTATAAAATTTATTTTGTTTTTCTTGACGCTTAATATCTTTAGGATGATGGATTGCTAATTCTTTTGTTTCTGGGAGGGGTGCGTATGTTTTGAATCCATCTAATCGTTCATGAACCTTATTTATCCAATTAATTTCAGGTATATTTCTTAAAATGCGCCATTGATAATCAGGCCAGTTTACCCATCCTTTTTCATTTACGTTCCACCCCCACTGTTGAATATGTTCTTGGGTTAATCCCTTTACAGTATTAACTCTAGGAACTAAGTAAACATCATTATGGGGGTTGGATTCTATTATATTAGGTATATTATCAATTAATATATCTCCTAACATCTCATCAGCATCAACTTGGATAATCCAATCTCCGGAGCAATGTTTTTTTAGATTATTTTTGAATGAAGCAAAATCGCTATTTAAAGGAAATTCAATTACTTTAAAATTAGAATAAGAGTTAAATGTTTTTAATACTTGGTATACACTAGGTGTAGTGTTCCCTTTATCACATTGTACTACAATTTCATCTTGTTCTCGCTTACGTTTAAATAAAGTATTTAAAAGTTGTTCTAACTGGGTCCGTTCATTACATGTTGGTATAGCGTAGCTTATTGTCATTATTCAGGAGCATTGAATAATCCAATATAATCCATAGCTTCTATAAAATCACGCTCTTTAAAATAAGAAGCGTTTTTCATATCCATTTTATAAGTAGCATTTTCAGGAAAATTTTCTTTTTCTTCCTCTGTGAGTTCTTTAGCGGGGCAAGCTACCCAATTCCAATCTTTAATAGTTTTTCCTTGAATAAAGATCATACCCTTACTTTCAACATTAATTGTAGAAGGCATCCAATTTAAACCTGCTTCATCTACATAAACCAAATCTTTATAAATTTCAGGTAATACTTCTAATTGTTCTTCTAAAAATTCACTATCTTCAATCATTAATGTATTAGTAGTAAAACCACACCCATAACATTGATATACTTTATAGTCTGCTCCTAAATTACTTTCATAGCAAGCATCACTCCCACAGCGGGGGCATATTCCTAAATTATCCTTCTGCATTTTCTATTTTTTTAAGTTTAGGTAAATTTAACTTTGGAAGTTCTAATTTAACTTCTTTAGGAAATTTAGGCACATATTGGTTTAAGTACCCTTTTAGTTGATCAACCATATTTTCAAAACTAAATTCTTTACGGCTTTTATAGGCTTGTCGAGTTGCTTTTTCTTTATAATTTTTATAGTTAGTAAATACATCCCTCATAGCTACAACAGCTGCAGTGTGATCAACTCCAAACCATTGGAATTCCTTCATTAACATATCTTTTACTACTGAACTATCATCCAACTGGTGCGTTTCACCTGGAAGCAAAGTTGTAAATTTTTCATTGAGAAAATCAGTATGCCCACTCCAATTTGTAGTGATAATGGGTTTTTTAATTAAACTAAATTCAAGTAAAGGACGACCAAAGCCCTCACCCTTAGTTAAATTAATCATTGCTTTAACTTTATTATGAGTATAGATTTCATTCATTTCCTCATCTGTAAACTCACCTTGAAGTAAGTAAACATTAGGTAAAGTTCTAGCATCTTCTACTGAATTGCGAATCATATCAATTCGTTTAAGGATTTCATTTCTATCCATATATGAAGATCCTACTGTAGAAGTTTTTAAAATTAAAGCGGGTGTTTTCTTTTTATTTTTAAATGCTTCAAAAAACAACCTAATAAGCAAACCCACATTTTTTCTATCATGGCCTATGTTTCCTTGCATCCAATGACCTATAAATAAATAAGCAAATTCTTCTTTAATTTGGCTTAAGTCAAATGTAGATTTTTTAGGTTGGTAAACATCTAAATTTGCTCCTTCAATTAAAACCTTTACGGGTTTTTGTAAGCCGTATTCACCTACTACTTGGTTAGTTTGTTGATTTCTTTGTTCAAATTTGATAGTTTCTAATACTTTTTTAGAATGTTCTGAGGAGGTTAATACTAGATCCATTCTATTACATCCTTCAATCCATGTAGGATGGCATCCTGTAGTTTCAATCCCTGCAGTAAGTCCTATATTATATTTTCCTACAGGTTGGAATTCATTAGGTACAGTTATTTGACACCAAATTTCAGGTTGTTTAGGAAGTTGATTCCCAATAGGTAAAAGATGAGGGGTTAAAAATTGCCATTCAGGATGGTCCTCTATAAATCCCCAAGGGGTTTGTCCCCATCTTTGAGGTAAAACCTTAACATCATACTCATTTAATTTAATTAAAGCTTTTACAAAATCCCTAGCTCTCGCTCCATAACCGCTGTACGTATCAATCGGACAGCTTACTATAAACATCGGTTTCATTAATATATTAAATTGTGTTGTGTAACTTTTTTCTTAAGTGGGGTTGATTTAACCAACTCATATTTGGATCGAGGTTTCCAAGTTTTAAATAGTTTTTCTATATTTTCTATAACTCTTTCACCTTGATGTTCAGCTGTAAATCCTGCTTCATTCCCTGTAGCCCATGTTCTCCCCATTAGCCCAAATGATTTTCTAGCTTTAGGGTCTAAATTATAAACTTCCATAAGTTGATTAGCAGCATCACTAGCTTCACATCTATCATCAAAAATATAAGGAGTTTGGGGTGAACCTACAATTGAAATACTAGTAGGGAATACTGGGAATGCCCAAGGTCCACACTTTCTAAAGGTACCTCTATGATTTGAAGGGAACAATTCATCAAACTCAATCCAAGTACCATTTTTAGTTTCAAAACGCATTTGATCTTGCATCCCACCTGTAACATTAGCTATAATAGGATTTCCTGCTAACATAGCTTCAGTTAAACTTAAGCCCCAACCTTCATTTGAAGTAAGTTGAATTTGAACATCTGTGCTGTTATATAACAAATTCATTTCTTCAGTAGAAAGTTTATTTTCTGAAAAAATAATATTATATCTTTCATCATCTCCACAAAGCATATCAATTACTGCGGGGAGATCAGTTCCATTAGGGTCTACTTTTTGGGTATGGAGTACAAGGGCACATTTTTTAGCCTGTTCTAAGGACAATTTATCTACAAACTGAGTAAATGCCCAAATGGTATCAGGAACTTGTTTGCGTCTAATGTTTCTAGAATTATAGAAAGCTACAAAATCATATTCTTTTCCTTTAAACAAATTCTTTTTAAATTCTACCAATTTAGAATCATCTTTTTCTAAAGGTTTATAAATGTTATGATTCAAACCGTGAGGAATATACTCTATAATTTTATTTTCTGCTTTTTCTCCCAAAACAATCTTATTAATATTAACTGTTTGCTTTGAAATACCCATCAGTAAATCACATGATTCGTAGAATGCTTCGTTATAACGAGGAGCGGGGTAATCATCCCAAATGTTTAGGTAAGCAATAGGGATTTTTCTACGGATTTCTGCTTCCATTTGAAACAACCAAGTCCAATATCTAGGATCAGTAATAATAAAGATAGCATCTGGTTTTTCAGTAGATATCATTTGACGTACTAGATCAGGAGTACCGTATCCGTTAGAAGGATAAATAATTACTGAAGCATCTTTTATCCCTGCTTCTTGATTTGTGCTTTCGCTTAAATCTAATCGTTTACCTGCTTCGGGGTGTTGAATAGCTGCTCCTACATTTACATAATTAAAATGATGAGCTGTATGAACTACTATTTCTTTTGCTATAGTTCCAATACCAGAGTGGGTTCTAATATCGTCACACATCAACAAAATTTTCTTTCGTTGATCTTTTGGAATATAACCTTTTTTCATTTTTGTTTTATAAATCTAAATTGTTGTGATTGTGGATTTGTCGTTTAAAATCCTCATCTGTAAGATATAAATGAACACATCGGTCAGCAAGTTTTTGAAAAGAAAACTTATGCCTAACACATGCTACTTTAAATTCTTCAAATAAATCACTTTGGATTTTTACGCTTGTTAATGTTAAATCTTTTTTCATGTTGGTATATTTTATATATAAATATACGGAGAGTTAAGAAGATTCATGCTTATCGCATAATTCTTTATTATTATTAAAAACACACCACTTACATAAAGGGGATACTACTTTAGGATGTTTTTTTTCTTGATACTTACCTTTAGGTGTAAAACATTCACTAATAAATTCATCTAATATTTTATTAGCTTTACTAAGTTTATTACGACCTGCTGCGGGTTTGTGTAATTGTACTCTATGAATTGGGTAATCACTATTTTCCCATATTTTTCTTTTAACTATAAAAAATTCAACTTCTATATCTTCAAGTGGGATCCCATACTGCTCATTAAAGAACTTTTTATAAAGGACTAACTGCATTTGTTTAGTTTCATCCTTTTTAGCTTTAGCATTCCACCCACTTCTCGACGTTTTTATATCGTATATATAAAATTTATTTGTGGGTTCATGATATAATACCATATCAATAAAACCCTTGTATATCAAATTGTTACCAACGTCCATCACGATAGGTAATTCGATGCCAGCTAAGTGCCATCCACGTTTACTAAAATAAGTGCTACGTTTCTTTTGGAGGAAATTAAGAATTGCTGCCCCATCTTCAAAAAACTCTCTAAGTTCTTCTGGGGATGAATAGTGGGTATTTTTAAATTTTTTATATTCTTCTTGGTAGAGATTTATAAATTTTTCTTGGAATAATCCTTCTAAATCCATGTCATCTGCTACTAATAAAGATTCTTCATATAAAACTGTAAGCCAATCTTGAATTACCTCGTGCATTGAGGTTCCAAATGTAAAATGTATGTTAGGATCATTGTTGTAATGTCCTTCTTTATATTGAAGCTCCCACTTATGAGGGCAACTTCTATACATTGACATTTGGGAATAAGAAATTGTTTTTTGGTAAGCATAATTTACCTCAGGCAATTCTTTATTCTGTATTTCCTTGAGTATTTGGGGTTTCTTTGCCATATAACTTTTCTAATTTTTCTAAATAAAGTATAGCATCCATAAGTTCCTCTTTCATATGAGTAACCCATTCTCCAAATACTAAATCTTCCCTGTCTAAGTCAACACCATATTTTTCTTTACCAAATTCTGCTCGTTCAGTAAATTGTTTTATAACTGATTTTACTATACTATCCATTATTTAAACATTTTTGCTACTTCACTTGGTTGATATCCTGCTCTGTATAAATTTTCCTCTAGCACATCATTATCTAATAAAATAACTTCTTCACGTGCTTCGCGTTTAGAACAATTTAATATCCCACAAATGGCATCTATTAGTTCTGGTGTTGGTTGTTTCATTTTTGATTTAATATATTTTAGCCAAACATTTTGTTTTGGTAACAAACCACAATACACTGTATAGTATTTTTTCTTATCGGTGTAAGGGATTGTTTGAACATAATTTACCAATTCAATAAAAGGTTGATGCATAGATAAAAAACGATTAACCATATAGGGATTAAAGGACTCCCTCTCTTTATCCGAGAAGGAGTCCCAATCTCGTTTCTTACCTGTTAATTCTTTTAGCCAATCAAATAAGGTCACGATCAGATAGTATCATAATCACCTCGAATCTCAGGTGGTAAAGTATCTTTCAAAATTTTACCTGTGGATCCGTCATAAAATACAGGAATAGGAAGTACTGCATCTTCATCACCACCTGTAATAAAGCGGGATACTTTACGGAGTACATAACCTTGTTTAAATAATTCACCTCCTGATTTATTAGGGATGATTGTTGTTTTTTCCAAATCAATTTGGGGTTGTTGCATTTGTTGCATATCAGATTTATTCATAATCTATTTCTTTAATTTCGTTACAAAAATAATATAAGTTTTCTTTTTTTAAAACTGTGTCGCAATGCCAATACTGTTTAAGTATTTCAGCATCTAATTTTTCAAATTCTCTTACCGTACGATACAATAAGAATTTTCTATCTCCAAATTCTATGATGTCTTTATAAAACAACTCTTCCAGAGATTTCAAGTAGTTTAGAAATACACGCCATTACATTAATTTCTTTATCAATACGAAAGTTTGAATGGTACATATATTCTTCAATAATAATAATCGCTTCAGCAGGTCGT
>Ga0209632_10001046_pt1 | contig 28317 bp, 21 predicted proteins | sample COG_10_FD_184754 | JGI IMG/M metagenome (GOLD analysis project Ga0209632, IMG submission 184754) | Pelagic Microbial community sample from North Sea - COGITO 998_met_10 (SPAdes) (version 2) | ecosystem: Environmental > Aquatic > Marine > Neritic zone/Coastal water | place: Helgoland, sampling... | reverse complement strand
GCATTGGAAATATCCCGCTTTCGCCGGGGCCGATACCAAAAGAAATCTTGAATAGGATCATGAACAGTAGGAACGGAAGTGCGACAACGAAATCCGCGAACCGCATCATCAGTTGATCCACCTTGCCGCCCATAAAACCGGCGATACTGCCGTATACGACACCCATCAGAACATATAAAAGTGGTGCAAAGATACCGATGAATAACGAAACTCTAGCCCCTTCCATCAAGCGCGCTAACATATCGCGGCCAAGATAATCGGTGCCCAATGGATGCAGTGCGATGTTCACTGTGTCACCTACGGCGATCTCTTCCCCTTCTTCCACCAAGCCCTGTGCAATAGCCTCGTCAACGGTCGTGGCGCGTAGCACGTCAACGCGAATGGTAGCCGCCTCCGTAGCCGGGCGTCTGTTATTACCTAGGGCAACCACAGAGTAATAATAGATACCCGGGCTTAAGTCCAGGCGATCTTCAAAGTAAAGCGTATTGTTATCGAAGAATTCTGCCATAGGAATGCCATAGGCCTTTTCTTCACCTACCGGATACAGGTTGCGATAAACACGGTGGCCATTGGCCTCCGGCAGAGAGGTCCATTGCAAACGCACCGACTGCGTCGTTGCGGACCCCGCCAGTTCCAGTTCGGTAACCGTCGTCGTCGGGCCAGCCCAGGGTTCGTAATCTGGAATAATGAGCGCACTGCGAGCACTGCCCGGTGGCGTGCTGAGTTGATCCAGGTCCTGTTCGGATGAATTCACCGACCACAGCAGAGGTCCAAGTAACGTGAAAATAAGCAAGCCAATGATGAGACATCCAGAGGCGAGCGCGCGCTTGTTTGACTTGAGGCGGATCCACGCATCCTGCCAATAGGAGAGTGACGGTCGCGATAGAGCATGGCAGTGGTGTTCGTTTGAGTGGGGTGCAAAATCGGCTGCGGTCAATTTACTCATCAATTCATTCTCACGCGCGGATCGATAAAGCCATAGATCACATCGACGAGGATCACCATGAAGACGAGAAAGGCTCCGTAAAATACCGTCGTGCCCATAATCACAGTGTAGTCAAGCTGCTGCACGGCCTCCACAAAGAAGCGGCCTAGACCGGGGATGGCAAACACAATTTCCACAACGAAGCCGCCGGTGGTGATGGCAGCGATAGAGGGTCCAAGCACGGTTATTACCGGCAGAACGGCATTGCGCAGCTGGTGGCGCGCAAAAATACGTGCCGGCGGGACGCCCTTGGATTTAGCTGTTCGCACGAAATCAGAATTCACGATTTCAAGCATGGACGATCGCATCAGCCGCGTTAGGTAGGCCATCGTCGTAAGCCCCAGTACGAGCGCTGGCACTAACATATGGCTGATGGTTCCCCAGCCGGCTACAGGAAGAAAGGTTCGGCCCAGCAAACTATTGATGGTGACAATGCCAAGCTGACTGAGTGCGGCGATTACAAAGCTGGGTACGGAGATGCCCAGTATCACCAGAAACATGATGATGTAGTCAGGCAGACGATTGCGATACAGCGCTGTAAGAGATCCCCACAGTATGCCGCCAACAGCGGCAATGACTACAGCAAGAATACCCAAGATGGCTGATACCGGGAAATGCTCGCGGATAATATCATTCACTTCGCGATTTTCCTGCGCGAAAGAAATGCCAAAATCACCGTGGGCGATATTATTCAGATAAATAAAGTACTGCGTGGTTACAGGTTTATCGAGGCCGTATTTGGCTTCGAGGTTAGCCCGGATAATGGCAGTGGTGGCGCGGTCATTCAAGAGTGGGTCGCCAGGCACATTGTGCATAGCGAAGAAGGTGGCGGTGGCGATAAACCAGACGGTTATCAGGCCCTGAACCAGGCGTTTGCCAATAAACCACATCATAGTAAGTCTGACTCTCTGTGATACTTCATTATATTATAGGGAGTATTCGCTAGTCAGATGAAACGTCAATATAAGCATAGTTATAATCTACTTCCGGGCCCACTGATCGACGTCGAAACCCTTTGAGGCGGGGATCAACAACAAATGACCAACCCCGTTCATACATCGGCAGCATAGCAACATCATCATATACCAGCTGTTGAATATTACCGAAGGCATCCATGCGCTCCTTCGGATCCAGCGAAGATTGGGCTGTGCGAATATAGCTGTCCATTTCCGGACTGTTATAGCGGCCACGATTATTCAGATTCCAGGACGCAAAAAAATCACCGAAGGTCAACGCGTCATCATAGTCGGGCCCCCAACCAGCAAGCACGATATCGAAATCCCCAGACGTCATCTTCGCAAGTCGTTGCTTGAATATTTGAGCGTCTATGCGTATTTCCAGACCTAGCCGCTTACGAAAGAGTTCCTGATAATATGCTGAAGCAACCAGAGATACAGGGGTGTCGCCTGAAAGCATAACGATAGGTGGAAATTCATCAACGCCGAGTTCCTGCTTTGCTAGTTCTAGGTGATGTCGCGCTTTCTCCAGATCCATATGGTGTTCCGGTGGTGGGTATTCCTCCCGAAATGGTCCGTTAACTCCCTGAATCCATGCCGGGAAAAGGCTCACAGCTGGCAAGTAGCTGGCTTCCTTCAAGGCTTTGTAAACGAGCTCAGAAGATTCATGTGCGTACATCAGCGCCTTGCGAAAATTCAGGTTATCCGTGACGCGGCCAGGGCGGTGATTGAATTCGAAGAAGAAGACAGTGCCGTCCATAATGCGGTCGATCTGCCAACGCTCGGCCATGGCGCCGGGTAACATCGGTGAGAGTAATTCGGTTTCGACGATCTGGCCATCCTTGAACAGATTTAGTTTCGCATTGGTGTCGCTGGTGATATAGGCGACGCGGATCTCGTCAAGAAAACCACGCTTGTCACTCCAGTAATAGGGGTTCTTCTTCCACACCATGGAAGCGCTATGTACCCAATCAGTGATCATATAAGGCCCGTTATAAATCATCTCGTCTGCATCTGCGCCATAGCGGCCGTTGGTGCTGTTGTAGAAGTCTTCGCGAACAGGAAGGAAGGTAATAAAGGCGACGAGTTTGTCAAAGTACGGGGTAGGCTGTTCAAATTCAACTTCAAGTTGGCGATCGCTGACGGCGCGGACACCAAGCATCTCTTTAGGCAGTACCCCGGTATTGACCGCTTCGGCATTCTTGATGGAGTAGAAGATGAATGCATACTGCGAGGCGGTGGCCGGATCCACTACTCGACGCCAGGCAAATTCAAAGTCGTACGCCGTTACTGGTACACCGTCACTCCATTTCGCATCCTCGCGTAACCAGAATGTCGCGCCATCTTCTCGAATCTCCCAGCGCTCTGCCACACCCGGCGTCAGTCGGGCTTCTTCGTCATAGGCAATTAGCCCCTCAAAGGCGTGGGCGAGCACAACGAAACTGGATGCATCGGTGGAACGGCCCTGATCTAGCTGAGGCGGTTCTGCCCGCAGCGTAATGGTAACGGCGTTGTCCTCGACATCGATTGCTTGGCCAGTGCTATTGCTACCGAATTGAGCAGCAGCCACAGACAGGATGTAGACGAGCACGGATAGGCTGATGACCGCATACAGCGCATAGAGGGCGAGTTGCTTTCCCGCAGAACGGGTGAAACTGTCGTCACCTTCAATTGCCCTGGAATTCGTCTCGGCCATGCCTTTCTCCTGATTGAGTTCGAGAATACCTCAGCCCTTTGTATACGACAAGCAACTGATTCCGCCGAAAATATTCAGATACTTTTTGGCCATTTCCAGCAGATCAAAGGGGGGATATCTCAAGGTCAAAGCACTTCGGCTTTGACGAATTCTCTGGGTCAAATTATTGTGACTTTTTTGGCTTCTATTCGGTAACACACCTAGCCGGGTCGCTCTCTGTGAGCACTCCGCTCATGTGCCCGGTATGGATATACTCTGCTGCCAATTTACCTGCCATCGGCCCGCGGCCGAAGCCAGACGAAGCTAGGCCGCTGACAATAAATAAATTATCTCGCAGCGGTATTTTGCCAATGATCGGTGCCCCGTCCAGTGAAAAAGGCATCATCCCAGACCATGTGCGGGCAATGGGAAGAGTAGTAAGCACAGGGACCACCTCTGCTGCATGGCCACGATTTATTTCGATGCCTGCTGGATCAGGATTAGAGATGTAACCCAAGCTTTCGCGATCGCCGCCGAAGATGATCTCGCCGTTCTTGCGCTGTCGACCATAAAGGTGCCGAGTCGACCGGTTATTATTTTTATGAGTAAGGTTCGGCGGTGTAACGTCATCTGAACCGTTGTTCCGGCTCCAAGCAACACTGGATTCAGCAGAACCGATGGTGTTAAAAATCCGTGGGGGCAAACTCTTCGTAGCCCACATTTGACCGCGTATCGGCACGATTGGTATGTTGAGTCCCAACATCTTTCCAACCGGGCCGCACCAAGCTCCAGTTGCCAGAACCAACGTTTGACAGCGATACTCTCCTGATTCTGTCTGCAGAGAATAGCCGCCGCGAGATTGCGGCGTGATGGCGATGACATTCTGTCCGGTATGAATCTTCGCCCCTGCCATTTCAGCGGCGTGAGCAAATGCCCGAGTTGACTTCACCGGATCGGCCTGGCCGCGCTGAGACGTATGGACATAACCTAGCAGCTCGCCATTGGCTTGGGGCTCGATAGCGAGGGCTTCCTGGGGTGAGAGCAGCTCGATCTTATAACCGTCAGAACGTAGAGAGGCCACTTGATCTTGGTAGTACTCGTATTGCGCCTCGTTATGAATGGCAGTCATCGTACCTGACATGCGAAATTCCATGTCGTAGCCTAGGTCGATTTGCATGTGCCTAAATATCTCGACGCCACCGGCAGTCAGGTAAGACAGCAAGTTAGGATTATTGCCCCAGCCATTTCCCCCGAGGCCGCCCATATTCTGCCCCGAAGCCTCGGATGCAATGTTCCCCCTTTCCAACAACATTACATCGCGGCCCAGTTCAGCTAAATGCATCGCCGTGGAAGCGCCGGCAATACCACCGCCGATGATAAGGGTTTCGGCTTCATTGACAGAGTTTTGTGCAGGCAGTTGGCGAGGCAAAAAACCAGCAGCAGCGAGAGCACCAAACCCAGTAACGACGCGACGTCGGCTGATACCATTTACATTAGTATTCTTATTGTCTGCCATGGTGAACCCTTGGGAAGTAAAGAGATCAGAGTAACATAAATAGGGGCAGAGCTATTTTGGTGCGCAAGGGATGAAATAAACGGGGATGGATTTATTGTTAGGGTGTCCAGAATACCGACCGATCCAGAGATGGAAATAAAAAGCGCCCCCCAAGGTTAGGCGGGAGGGAATAGTCGTATCGTGGCGAACTAGTAAGGATTAGGAAGTTTCCGAGGGAGGTAAACCAATATCTCCGGCAAAGCGGGAATAGACTTGGATGACGATAGCTTTTATCCTACTTAGCCAGCGCCGTGAAAAGAAGGCTTAGTGACTCTAAATCTGTCTATGGCGGCTGCACTAAGGCCATTATGTCCAAAAAAATAAAAAGCAGTTAGTAAGGGAATATTGACTGAAGGGGGAGAAATATGTCGAAGAAAATTCAAGGTTCAGCTGTGGAATACGATGACGTGCCAGCTGATTATCTCGACAAACGCCAGTTAAAAAAAGGTGCCGCGGGTTGGATTTTGCTAGCGAGTCTTGGTGTGTCTTATGTGATCTCCGGTGATTTTTCTGGTTGGAATTTCGGCCTAGAACAAGGTGGCTGGGGCGGTATGTTCATCGCTACTGTGTTGATGGCTACCATGTATACGTTTATGATTTTTGGGCTGGCGGAACTGTCTTCTTCTCTTCCTACCGCCGGTGGTGGTTACAGTTTTGCCCGACGGGCAATGGGTCCTTGGGGAGGGTTTCTCACGGGCACAGCTATCCTGCTTGAGTATACTATTGCGCCGGCTGCCATAGCCGTTTTTATAGGCGGTTATATAAACGAATTAACTGGCTTTAGTGGCCCTGCTATTTATGCGGGTTTCTATCTTGTATTTGTCGGCATACACTTATTCGGTGTTGGTGAAGCACTGAAGATCATGATGGTTATCACCAGCATTGCTGTTATTGCACTATTGGTTTTTGCCTTAGGTCTTATTCCTCATTTCGACTACAACAATCTTTTCGATATCGCCGTTAACGAGCAGGCCGTTGGTAGCAGTAGTTTCTTGCCGCAAGGGTATGTGGGCATCTGGAGTGCTATTCCCTTTGCAATCTGGCTGTTTTTAGCTATCGAAGGCGTACCCCTTGCAGCTGAGGAGACTGCTAATCCTGGCAAAGACATGCCAAAGGGAATTATTACCGCTATGGTAATTCTTCTGATTTTTGCGGGAGTAGTGCTGGTATTGGCCCCGGGTGTTGCTGGTTCGGAACTAATGAAAGATCATGGCGCACCTCTGGTTGGGGCACTACAAGTAGCTTATGGTGAAAATTCATCTATCGCGACCTTCGTTAATGTGGTTGGTTTGTTTGGATTAACGGCCAGTTTTTTCTCGATTATTTTTGCCTACTCTAGGCAAGTGTTTGCGCTATCAAGAGCCGGCTATTTGCCGCGGTTCTTATCGGTTACTGGCAACAGAAAAGTTCCTTCATGGTCGCTTATAATTCCTGGCATCATCGGCTTTGGTTTGTCCACCACAGGGCAGGGAGATTTGATGATAACCATGGCGGTTTTCGGTGCTACCATCTCCTATGCCCTAATGATGTTGTCACATATTCTGCTGCGAATCAGGGAGCCAGAATTAGAGCGTCCGTTTCGTACGCCGGGCGGTGTTTTTACCACAGCAATAGCACTGGTTTTATCCTTAGTGGCATTCGCATCCACCTTTGTTGTTAGTCTCGAATCCGCCCTATGGGCAGCTGTATTTTATGCAGTGCTGCTTGCATACTTTGTTCTCTACAGCCGTCATCATTTAGTCGCAAAATCTCCAGACGAGGAATTTGCGTTGATAACGGGCGCAGAGAATGAGTTGAATTTGGACTAATTCGAGTAGGGCGGTGTCAAAACTAACCAGACGAAATGAAAAGGAGAAAGCATGCTGGATCCTCGATCAGTAAAAACAACTCTTGATGCTAAGCAAATCGTGGAAGAACGCGGGCTTACCCATATTAAAGTTGGTTTGTTTGATATCGATGGAGTTATGCGCGGAAAGTATATGAGTAAGGATAAGTTTTTTTCCTCTCTTGATAGTGGTTTTGCTTTCTGTGATGTTGTTCTGGGTTGGGACTCCAATGATCAATTGGTTGATAACGTGGAATATACAGGCTGGCATACCGGTTATCCTGACGCGCCGGCGAGAATTATTGCTAGCAGTTGTCGTTCGTTACCTTTCGAAGGTGAGATGTTGCTGTTTATCGCTGAATTTGATGGCGAAGCAGAAAAAATATGCCCTCGGGGAATTCTGCAACACACACTCGCCAGAGCATCAGACATGGGCTTTAGTGTATTGGCTGCATTTGAATACGAATTTTTCCTTTTTAACGAAACCCCGCATTCCGTTCGTGAAAAATCCTATAAAAACCTGACGCCCTTCACGCCTGGTAATTTTGGTTATTCGGTGATCCGAAATTCAGTCCATGGAGAGCTGTATCATAGCTTGCTGCAATTATGTGAGGCTATGGATATGCCCATTGAAGGCCTGCATACAGAAACCGGGCCTGGAGTTATTGAAGCAGCTTTGGCTTACGACAATGGCAGCGATGCAGCGGACAAGGCTGCCTTGTTTAAAACCTTTACCAAAGTGTGGGCGCAGCACAATGAATTGATGGCTACGTTTATGGCCAAGTGGTCGGACCAGCTTCCTGGCCAGAGCGGTCATATTCATATTTCACTCAAATCCAATTCCGGTGAAGCCGCCTTTTTCGATTCTGACAAAGACTACAATATGAGTGATACACAGCGCCATTTTTTAGCAGGACAGCAACGACTTATGCCTGATTTTTTGGCGATGATAGCGCCCACGGTAAATAGTTATAGCCGAATGGTGCCAGGTCTTTGGGCGCCCCTTGATGCTACCTGGGGTGTAGAAAACAGAACTACCGCGCTGCGGATAATACCCGGTTCAGAAAAATCGCAACGGATTGAATACCGCCTTGGTGCAGCCGATGCCAACCCTCACATAGCCCTTGCTGCCGCATTGGCATCGGGACTGTATGGAATTGAACACCAGCTTGAGCCCTTGCCTCAAGTAAAAGGCAACGCCTACGAACAAGATCACCCGGCAGAACTGGCGTTACCTCACAGCTTAATGGAGGCTGCAAACAGGCTTCGACAATCCGGCACTGCAAAGGAGCTGTTTGGTGAGCATTTTGTTGAACACTTTGCGGCAACCAGAGAGTGGGAAGAACGGGAGTACCGTAAACATGTAAGCGACTGGGAATTATCCCGTTACTTTGAAATTATCTAAACAATGCAGCTACGATGATGCAGCAAACAAAGGCAGTGTCATTGAATTATTAGTCTGAGGTTCCCTGAACATGAATTTTGATCAATACACAGCCAATTGGAATTATCCAACCAGTATTCGTCAGGGCATTGGTAGGGTCATTGAGCTTCCATCAATTTGCAAGGAACTTGGTTTAAAGCATCCGCTGTTGGTTACTGATCCAGGCCTGGCGCAACTTCCTATGGTGGTGGATGTTGTTGAAAATTGCTGCAAGCAAGGTCTAGGTTGTGGGCTGTTTTCAGGGGTTACCAGTAACCCTACGTGTGAAAACGTCGCAGACGGTGTTAAAGCCTTTAAGCTAGGTGGGCATGACGGAGTTATCGCTTTTGGTGGTGGCTCTGCGTTAGACGCGGCGAAGGCTATTGCATTGATGGTGGGCCAAACACGTCCGCTTTGGGATTTTGAAGATATTGGTGATAACTGGACTCGGGTGGATGCCGATAACATGGTGCCAGTTATTGCTGTGCCCACGACTTCGGGCACAGGCTCTGAAGTGGGGCGAGCATCGGTAATCATCGATGAAGCTCATGAAACAAAGCGAATAATTTTCCATCCGGCAATGCTGCCATCTGTGGTTATTCTAGACGCAAAGCTGACCGTTGGATTACCTGCACATTTGACAGCGGCTACTGGAATGGACGCACTGTCGCACGCACTTGAAGCCTATTGCGCACCCTATTTTCATCCGATGGCTGAGGGCATAGCTTTGGAAGCTATACGCCTGTTAAAAAACAATCTGCTTCGTGCCTATTCAGATGGACAGGATATCGAAGCACGCGTGCAAGTCATGACAGCGTCGACTATGGGAGCGACTGCGTTTCAGCGAGGATTGGGTGGCATGCATGCTTTGGCTCATCCTCTGGGCGCAATTTACAATAGTCATCACGGTCTGCTCAACGCAATTCTAATGCCCTATGTATTAGTCGCAAATCGCAGCGCGATCGAGACACGTATAGAGCGTCTGTCTCGTTACATTGAATTGGAGGACATAGGTTTTGATGGCTTGCTTAGCTGGATTCTTGCGCTTAGAGCAGAGCTGGGAATACCACACACGCTAGCTGAAATTGGAATTAGTAATGACCGAGCGCAGGAAGTAGGAGCTAAGGCTATTGATGATGCTGCATCTGAAGGTAATCCGATTGCATTTAACGCCGAAAAATATTCAGAAATTTTTTCAAATAGTGTTCGAGGGAGACTGGAGTGAAACTCTTTTTGGTTTTAGTAGCGGTTCTACTACTGAGTTCTTACAGGGCTTCTACAGCCGAATTGGTATTGAGATATTAGGGTGCCCAGAAGAGGACTGGACAGCAGAGTATTGTATCTAGTTGATTTAGCTGGTCATTTGGTAAAAAAATAGCTTTCTAGCGTCTAATCTAACGTGTAAGTAAGGGCATTTCAAACCCTGACACTGATAAGTTAATTCTCAACCTGTCAGAAATTGGACCATGAGCTCGTCTATTATCTGTAAGCATATTCGATTCCGTCTGCGTGCCTTTGCGTCATGGGAAAAGGCCGTGGTGATGTAGATGTGGTTTGATTCGCTCTTTGTTGATTTGAGCGGTTAACCTGTCGATACCTCGCGAATAGCGATCTGAGGAAATCGCGGCTCATCTTGCGGCACAGGAGTGTCGCTTGGTGATGACGATCACCCATTCGCGCCACTTAAAAGGTTTAAAATCCTTATCGTTTTAAGATAGGTTTCTATCGTCATTGTAGAGGCCTAAGTTGTGTTGACCACACGCTAGCTTTACCCTTTATTTTCGTTCGCGGCAACTCGGTTTAAAGCAGTTTTGCTCATTGGCAAAGTTTGGTTTGCCGTTGATTTTTGTGAGAAATTTTAATCAAGTTTGCAGTTTTTTTGTGCTCAGGTATCCAATGTCTGCTGCGAGTTATGCCCCTATGTTGCTTTGGGGTACACTCTTGAATGCACCCTTAGAGCAGGTCTGCTAAATTTTGGCCTACTAAATTCAAAGGAACGTTATCATGATCGACTATCACAATCCCGCAGGGCAGGTGGCTTTGGAAGTAGAGCCATACACATTGTCTGCTAGTGTCACGGGGAGCCAGGAAATCAGCATTGGCTTTTTAGCGAATGGTTTTCCTGATTCAGAGAACTTTCTGAATGAAATCCAAAAAGCCATGCAAGCACTTGAGCCTGGTATCGAAGTGCATAGCTACAATAAAGGCAATGCATCCATGCCCGCCAATGAAGAAATGATTTTTAAAATTAAAAGTGAGTGCCAAGCGGTTGTAGCTGCCTATGGGCATTGAGGTTCCTGCACTACCGGCACCGTGCGTGACGGCGTTAACTTTGCAAGAATTGGTATTCCCGTCGTGGCTTTAGTCACTGACGAATTTTGGCCTCAGGGGGATTTTGTTGCCCAGTCTCTCGGCATGCCTGATGTGCCCAGAGTTCAACTGCCGCATCCTATTGCGGGTACTGGCACCAAGAACATGAAAGCAATCGCGGCTGACTTCGCTCCTCTGATCATCAAAGCACTTGAGGCAGACCATGACTGATTTGTTTAGCGCAGCAGATGAAGCAGCTGCACTAGAAGACTTGCACAATCGCAACATGACTGATGGGTTGCCGGTGATTATTCCAACACCCGCAAGAGTTAGTAAAATGGTTTTGGCGTCCGGACAAGATGCCGATATGGTACTGGGAACCATGGGCCCTGCCAATGGCATGGCAACTCTCCAGAAAGTGGCAGTAGCTGCTGTGATGGCGGGCTGTCTGCCAGATTATATGCCTTTGGTTGTAGCGGCGCTTAAGGCTGTAATCGATCCTCGTTTCGATCTCACTGAAATGCAGGCCACCACCCACTGCACGGCGCCCCTTATTATTGTGAATGGCCCAGCACGACACACTTGCGGTCCTGTTAGTAGTAGCTATGGCGCACTCGGGCCTGGCCATCGAGCGAACGCGTCTATTGGCCGCGCATTACGCTTAGCGATGATAAACATTGGGGGTGGTAGACCCGGCACCTCCGATATGGCGCTATTGGGCCACCCCGGGAAATTCAGCTACTGTTTGGCAGAGAATGAAGAGGCATCTCCATTTCCTCCTATGCATGTGGACCTTGGTTTTGATTCGCAAGACAGTGTCGTTACTGTTATCGGAGCGGAGGCGCCGCACTCGGTTTTATTCAGCGGTGATGGTGATGACCCAAAGCAATATGAGCTGCTATTGGAAGTACTGGCAATTGGGTTGGCGAATGCAGCTACTAATAACGCCATTTTAACCGGCGGGATGGCGAGCATTGTGCTAAATCCAGAACACGCCAGTGTTCTTCATAAAGCAGGCTTAAGCCGTCAGGATATTGCTACTGAAATCTATCAGCGTTGCAAAATGGACGGGGCCGAAGCAAATCGACTTTGTGCAGGTTTTGCCCGCAAAACTCTAAACCCAAGGCAAGCGTTCACCGGCCCGGAGCAGCTATTGATACTGATGTCCGGCGGCAGCGGCCTGTACTCAATGGTGATGCCCAGTTGGAGCGCTGGGGCCAACAGAAATTCTGCGGTCAGTGTAAAAGTGGAGGCTGATTTCTATTGTGAAGTTCCAAATTTTGTCGGTGCTTAGCGTTGGGTCTTGCGCACGCTAATTTATGTGCACGTGATTTGAAGGATTCGAACCCGACAATACCGATAGTTTTCTGCCATCACCAAATGACGCTCAAGCTTGAACAAATTGTACACAGCGGCGTGTGCATTCAAGAATCGTTGTGCCTGATGCACCGTCTTGAACCGACGCACCCACCCTAAGGGCACACTCCTATAAGTCAGAATGGTTCCATTGCACCCCTGTACATACTATTGTGGTCGAACGGTTAGGTATTTTCCAGAACAGGGCTATAGTGTTTGACTTGGGTTAATCAATGGCGCAGTTATGAAGTGTCGCTACTATTATAATTCTAAAATTGCAGTCTTCAAATAAGGGAAAAACTAGGAGTATTATTTGTGATTATCGCGCATTCGTCCAAAATAAAAGGGAAAATAAAATTACAATTGAAAGTAAAAGTAAAAGGCATCTTAACCAGCACTGCCGCCTGCGCGGCTTTTTTCCTTTCTGTAACAGCCTTTTCACAAGGGGACTATGTGCCCTCAAAAACTGAATACGGTCAGCCAGACTTACAAGGCGTTTGGAATTTTGCTTCCCATACGCCCTTGCAGCGCGCAGAAAAATATGGCGACCGAGAGTACGTAACCCAAGAAGAAAATGAGGAAAACCGAAAACAATCAATAGGCTCTTTCGAGGCTAGAGCCGAATCACATTTTGACGGTGTTGGCGGTTACAATTCTTTTTGGTATGAGCGAGCGGCTATTGGCTATGATCTTCGCACGTCACTAATCACCTACCCCTCAGACGGGCGCATTCCAGAATTTGTAGAAGGCGTTACCATTCAACGAGGTGGCGTGGGCAATGATATTCCCGGTGAACGGCCGGTACGATATGCTGTTGGTGGAATCTCAAAAGATGGGCCCGAAGATCGTGGTCTATCTGAGCGCTGCATTGTTGGCTTTAATTCGGGGCCGCCCTTTATGCCCAGCAGCTATAATAATAATGTCCAGTTAGTACAACATCGTGATCACGTGGTCATAATTACAGAAATGATACACGACGCGCGGATCGTCGCATTGAGTGAAGGTCCTGCGCTCGATGATGGTATCCGGCTCTGGTCCGGTGATTCCCGAGGCTATTGGGATGGAAATACTCTAGTAGTTGAGTCCAAAAACTTTACTGGCATGACACAAAGCCTTATCGGTTCATCCGGCGGAGATTCTTACGATAAATTTCTCACCGAAAGATTTACTCGAGTCAACGATGCAACCGTTGAGTATGAATTTACGGTGGATGATCCTGGTACGTTCACTGACAAAATTACCGTCATGGTGCCAATGACTAAAGTTGATGGCCTGCTATATGAATATGCTTGCCATGAAGGAAATTATGGAATGACTAATTTGCTTCGTGGAGAAAGACGACAAGAGATGGATGCGCAAGGAATCCAGTAACGTGGTATCAAATTATTCAAACCCGAGCAATCACGATACAAAATTTTTGCCAACAATTTCATACCCTTGCTAAACGATTTAGCATCATTGAAAAAATTAAATGTAAGTTTGTCCGTTTTCACGGAAAGCATGCGCCAAATAATTAGCCCCTTCTGCTTATTTTTAGTTCTAAGAGAAAGCTTAAACAGTGGATGTAGAGTAGGGTTGCTTTTACGCAAATGCAAAGGTATCCATCTTTAGAAATACCACACCCCGTGTTCTGAGCAAGTGATGAATCGATTTTTTGAAGCGGCAACCATTTAACGTCTATTCGAGCGAACGGAGAACCGAAAAAATATAATCAGGAAAGTAACATATTGAAGTTAATATGTTTATTTTTCGTAATGGTGCCCAGAAGAGCAGTTGATTGAAATGGCCTTAGGGCCATTTCAACCCTTGCAGGGCGCATTAGAAAGCAGGCGTCCAAAATGCTGCGCTTTTTGTGAACCTCCGCGACCTTGCGATCACTAGCGCCTGAAGTTAGCGTGTCTACCAATTTCACCGTCTGGGCATAATGGATTAGGTTATTTCTAGCGCCGAACTAACTCCTCTATTTGAAGGGGTGTTCGCAGCTGGGATTATGACGCGAATTTTGATAAAAAAATCTACTCAATCGTTGTTCCATCTATCCTAACACGTCAACAGCGTCCCGAAATTGAACTTTGGCCACTTCACAAAAAAGCCCACCTAATTCCCGATAAAAATTTCGTAGTGGTGAAGTGTCACGCCAGGCCAGCGCATGGATGCGATTAATAGACTCACCTTTTATAGTTAAAACGCGCAGCTCATCACGATCTATGATTTCCGATCTTATATACAGTGCTGGCAAGAAAGTCACGCCCATTTCCATATGGACCATTTGCCGGATCGAGTCGAGGCTGGTGCCTTCATAATCCCGCAGGATTTCTGCATTAAACTGTTTGCATAAATCCTCTACTTGTCGAAAGAGTAAATGGTGCTCTTCGATAGTCAGAATTTCCAAGCCAGCCAGTTGATCTCCTCTTATAGATTTGTTTTTTGCCAGGGGGTGCTCTCGGTTCATAACCAGGTAGAGAGATTCACGGAACAGCGGCATGACGGTAATGCCGTTTTCTTTCAATGGCAAGGTAGTCAGTATTAAGTCATAACGACCATCGTACAGCCCTTGGGCCAGCGCGTCGGGCACTTCTTCTCGGACGAAAATTTTCACTCCGCCATACTTTTTATGAACTTCCGGTAATATCCACGGCAAGGCATAAGGGCCCAATGTAGGACTGGCACCTAGCCTAAATGTACCCGAAGGGCCCTTGGTAGCGAAGTTGGCAGCATCGACGATTACTTCCGCCGCACTCACTGCCTCCTGCGCGTGTTTCAGTAATTCTCGTCCTAAAGGGGTGAGTGTGACTCCGCCTTTGCTGCGCTCGAACAGTTCTAAGCCCAACGCTTCCTCCAATTTTTGTATCTGTGCGCTCAAGGAGGGTTGGCTAATTTTCAATTCCCGAGCCGCCTGCCGCAAGCTTACATACTTGGCGGTTACCAGGAAGTAGCGCAATTGCTTTAGAGTGATATTCAGGGTGTTTATACTCCAATTCTGGGAGAGACTTCTCGGGTTTAGCCGCTAATATGTCTGTGTGCGGAGAAGGCACTATGTTCGATTTTTGGTGAAAGTTTTTTCCTATCACATATCGTATATATTTATCGATAAATAATCAATATTATTTCTGGCTAACTAGGCTTTATATGTTTGCCGTGGCACTAAATCAAAAGGCTTACTACTAGTTACCGTATAGGCAGCCTGTATCGACAAGTCAAAGATAGAAGGCGTAAAAAGGATGGAACTGTCTACAGCAATACCTATACGCCGTAAATTTTGTTGATCGAATGGAAACTTTACATTAGCCAATTGAACAAACTACAAAATAGAAGAAGAATGATATGAATACTACAATCTCCAATATTCCACAGGGAACGCTTGCCGATCTGAAACGCAACTGGAAAGCCGATATGGTGTCGGGCTTCCTCGTCTTTCTTATTGCCTTGCCGCTGTGCCTTGCGATTTCTCTCGCCTGCGGCTACCCAGCGATCGCTGGAGTATTCACGGCGATTATCGGCGGTATATTGTCCGCCTTTATCAGCAACTCGGAATTGACGATCAAGGGGCCCGCTGCGGGACTAATTGTGATCGCGCTAGGCTGTGTTACCGATTTTGGGTATACAGCAGGAATTGACCCTGCTGCAGACTATCAGGCGTATCGTTTGGCGCTAGGTGTCGGAGTTGCTGCAGGCGTAGTGCAGATCCTTTTTGGTGTTTTTCGCTCTGGCATACTCGGCGAATTCTTTCCAACATCCGCGGTGCATGGCTTGCTCGCCTCAATAGGCATTATCGTCATTGCCTCGCAAGTACCGATAGCGCTCGGCGTGCAGGCATCGGGGGCACCGCTGGAGCGATTGGCCTCTTTCCCAAGCTATTTTATGGAAATGAATCCCCTCATTGCATTAATCGGCGGCATTAGTCTTGCCATCATGTTTGGGTATACCTTCATTAAAAACCCGAAACTTAAAATTATCCCAGCTCCAATGCTGGTGCTCTTAATCACAGTTCCCTTAGGTATGTATCTAGACATCGGCACAGAACACGTCGTCGCGTTTGGCGGTCAGGATTATTCCCTAGGACCCCGTTTCTTGGTGGATGTACCAGATAATATGTTCAATGCAATTACCTTTCCTGACTTTTCCGGCGTGTTCACGTCGGTAGGCATCACCTACGTCATCATGTTCTCGTTGATTGGGAGCCTGGAGTCTTTGCTGAGCGCAAAGGCTGTTGATCAAATTGATCCATGGCGTCGCAAGACGAATATGGACAAGGACCTTCTCGCGGTTGGCATCGGCAATACCGCTGCCTCTTTTGTAGGCGGTCTACCGATGATTTCCGAAATAGTGCGTAGTAAGGCGAATATCGATAACGGTGCACGCACTCGATTCGCAAACTTGTTTCATGGGGTATTCCTGCTTGCCTTCGTAGCCTTGGTGCCAGCCCTCATTGACCGCATTCCACTTGCTGCATTAGCGGCAATGCTTGTGTTCACGGGTTTTCGCCTCGCATCGCCAACAGAATTCATACACATGTACAAAGTGGGCCCTGAGCAGTTTATCGTTTTTGTTTCGACCATCATCGGCGTGCTTGCCACTGATTTGCTTGTCGGCATTGGCATCGGAATCTTGGTGAAGGCTATAATTCATATTGTAAACGGTGCACCGATTGGCTCGTTATTCAAAGCCAGCGTCAAACTTGAAAACGCAGGGGACGGCTCAGCGAAGGTCATTGTCGAAAAATCTGCCGTTTTCAGTACTTGGATCGCGTTAAAAAACCGCATCGGCAGACAGAATGCCAGCAAGGTTGAGGTCGATCTTTCAGGAACAAGGTTGGTTGATCATACGGTCATGGCAAACCTGGACGCTCTGCGTAGTGAATATTCAGAGCGCGATCATGAATTAACAGTTATCGGACTTGAAGGACATAGTGCGCTTTCAGATCACCCGCTAGCAGCAAGGAAGAAAGCAAAGTGACAGGTGCCACGAGTACGCTCCAGCATCTTGTAGAAGAAGCGGCGGAGCCGATATCCCAGTTCTGGCCGATGAAGGGGTTTGTGCATCACAACCCAATACATGGTTTTGAGCATCTTCCCTTCGACGAGGCAATACAGCAGGCGAAGACTTTGTTTGGTGCCGAAGGCTATTTACCTAACGCTGAGTACCGGGGCTTCGTCAAGACAGGGCGCATTAATGAGAGAAACGTAGACCGTGCCTTTGCCCGTATTGGCCCGAAAACGCATGCCTCTTTGTCACTGGCATCGCACACTATTACAGCAGCCGAAGTACAGCGAATACATTTTCTTCATGGCATAGATGCGCTGGAACCCGCATTGCTTGATTGGGAGCTCGCCAGTGCAGGGGCATTAGAACAGCCTCGAGACGGTGCGGCTAAGAATAGTGACTTGGCGAATCTCTGGGCCCGCGCGCAGTCCATTCTCAAGCTGAATGAAGGGTCAGTTGACGACTACAAGAAGAATTCAACGAATGATGGAGCCCCTACGGTAGAGTTGCCATTTCGTCGAACACTCAGTGACTGGATTGACGAATTAGCTGACACCTGCATCGTCACAACTATTGATGGGCAAATGATCAAATGGGTCTCATCGTTTATCGATGAGGGCATGGCGGGGTGGACAATGCCGGATAAGCATTCCGGTTTCTATGCAGCTTGGCGTGATCTCGCGCAACATGATTTGAGTGGCCGCTTACTAGGCATTAAAAACTATTCAACAAAGATTGCCGCTCTTCCAGACGATCCGGAAAGTGCAATCCAAAAGTCCCTTGATGCGCTGCAAATTCCCGAGGCTCGTAGAGAGGATTATCTTACCCGTGTTCTTGCTCAGCTCTCGGGCTGGACGGGCGTGGTTCGCTGGCGCGGCCTTAATCCTGAAGACCCGATACAGAAAAATAATCCAATCGATATTGTTCACTACCTTGCTGTCCGATTATTTTACGAGGCTGAGCTCACTGTAGTCCACGCCTCGCGACAGTGGAAAGTAGACGGCACACTTCCTGCTATTTGTAGCTATCTCGAGAACGAGAATTTTCTAAGTAATGTTGATGTTACCAGCGCAATAGTCAATACGAATAAAAGTGCAATTTGTAGAGACGGCTGGCGTTTATTTCATCTGCTGCAATTTTTGGGACTAGCCTCGGAAGCTCTGGATGATTTGTCTAATGAAGACGCACTAACACTCCTCAGCTGGCTAGATGTCTTTCCCTCGGAACAGCATTCTTCGGTATGGCTCGAGGCCTACGAAGATTCGTATCGAGACGAGCTATTGACAAAGATAGCCGCAAACCGCGATAAAACTCAGCTGGAAAAGGGACGCTCTTTGGCGCAGGCCGTGTTTTGCATTGACGTTCGTTCGGAGCCGTTTCGCCGACATTTTGAACAAGCAGGTATTGTCGAAACATTTGGCTACGCCGGTTTTTTTGGCATTCCAATAAGTCATCGCAGTTATGACAGCGATGAGTCTCTCGCACTTTGTCCAGTTCTCCTTACCCCGGCAAATTCACTCTTTGAGCTTCCGCGCGAAGGACAACAGCAGGAGCTAGCGCGTTACGCGTCTGGTTCGCGCTGGGCACAGTTTGCAGAGAAGCTTTTTCACGACATGAAACATAGCCCTGTTGCGTCCTTTTTGCTTGTTGATGTGCTCGGCTTGTTTTTCAGTATTGGGCTTATTGGTAAGACAATGCTACGCAGGCCCTACGAATTTTTCATGCAAGCTTTGCGGGGATGGTTTGTTCAGCCAGTGGCGACAGAAATAAACGTATCGGCGGATTCTGGAGATGCCCCGCAGGTAACTGGTCAGCCGATTACACTTGATAGAGGCTTTTCCATCGATCAGCAGGCCTCGTTCGTCGAAGGCGGTCTTCGTACAATTGGTATCACGGGGAATTTTGCGCGCTTTATTGTGCTCTGCGGTCATGGCAGCACATCGGATAATAACCCCTACTATGCAGCGCTTGATTGTGGTGCATGTGGCGGTCGCTCAGGCGATCCAAATGCGCGTATGTTTGCCAACATGGGCAATAACCCCGATGTGCGTAAAGAACTAGCGCAACGCGGCCTTGAAATTCCGGATGACACCCGGTTTCTGGCGGGCAGACACGACACGAACTCGGATCGAATAGCCCTGTATGACGTTCAAGATGTTCCGAGCAGTTTTCTTGAGGACCTGTCGGAACTTCGCAAGGTATTCCAAGAAGGTGGCGAACAGCAGGCCCTAAATCGCTGTGATGGTATTCCCGGCGCTCCGACGGGGATGACAGCAAAACAGGCCTATGCCCATGTTGAGGCCCGAGGCTTCGATTGGGCTAACCCGCGGCCAGAATGGGGTTTATCCGGCAATGCCGGATTCATTATCGGCCGCAGAGGCGTGACCAAAGGAGTGGATCTTGGCGGTAGATGCTTCCTGCATTCCTACAACGCGATATCGGATCCGCAGGGCGCGATTTTAGAAAAAGTCATGACAGCGCCGCTTGTCGTTGGCGAATGGATAAACATGGAGCACTACTTCTCTTCAACCGACCCCTGGAATTACGGTAGCGGCAGTAAAGTTATTCACAACGTGGTCGCCGGTGTCGGTCTTATGTACGGCGCAGAAAGTGATCTGGCAACAGGCCTTCCACTGCAGACAATGAACAATGGTGAGATTCACAACCACGAGCCAATGCGTCTATTGACGATAATAGAGGCAAAGACTGAGGTCATTGCTGCAATTATTAGCCGCCACGAAGTATTGCAACATTTTTTCCACAATGAGTGGGTAAACCTAGTTGCATTAGACCCTCTAAGCTCCGAGTTTCATAGATACAATAAAAACGCTACATGGGAGTTGATTGACTTATGAGGATTTTTGCTGGCTTCGCACTTTTTGTCCTCTGGCTCGTATTGTCAGCATCGTATAACATCCTCCATATGGCGACGGGTGCTGTTGTTGCTAGTATGGTTGTTTGGTTGAGCCCGACTGGTGCACCCCACGTAAGACGCTTTTCCTGGCTGGCAGCACTGATGTATGTGCCGTGGCTAATTGGCCGTATTCTGAAAAGCGGGTTCCATGTGAGTCGTCTCATCCTAGATCCAGCTCTTCCTATTGCGCCGGAACTTGTTCGACACAAGACAAAGCTAAGTAGCGATGGAGAACTCGTTGTGCTCGGTAATTCAATCACGTTGACGCCCGGCACTATCACCGTTGAGGTCGCGCCAGGCGAACTGATTGTGCATGCCCTTGATGTAGCGTCCTGTGAAGAACTCAAAAGCGGTCTATTTGATGACAGAGTGGGTCGCCTGTTCTCTGTAAAGGGGGATAAAAAATGAACACTTTCTTTTTTGTTGTGCTCACCATAATCACCGTCTTAATGCTCGTTTATTTTTACCGCGTAGTACGCGGTCCCAGCGTATTTGATCGGGTGCTGGGCTTGAATGGTATCTCTACCAAAGCTATTGTGCTGCTCGTCTTAATCGGCACTATGTTCGAGCGAGTCGATATGTTCGTTGATATTTCTACCGGCTATGCGCTTCTAAATCTTGTTGGCGCATTGGCTATAGCTAAATTTCTCGAGGAGAGAGGGGCATCATCGAAATGACTTGGTTAGCTATTTTTCTTATTGTTCTTGGATTATTTTTTCTCGTTGTAGGTTCGATTGGAATGTTGCGCCTACCCGATGTTTTTTCACGCGCCCATGCACTTTCTCTTACCGATTCACTTGGCGCAATTTTGGTTCTTGCGGGTCTTGCCGTCTACGAGGGATTCAATATGAATTTTCTCAGGATTCTTGTTGTGCTTGTGCTCATTTACCTGTTGAACCCGGTTATTTCGCACGCAACTATTCGGGCGGCATACCGTTCCGGGCTACGACCTACGGATAAGGAAAGCAGATGATAATAGAACTACCACTTCTCATCTTGCTGGTCGTGACAGCCGGCGGCGCCATCATGGTGAAAGATCTCATCTCGGCAGTGTTTATACTAGGCTCCTATAGCTTTGTTCTGGCGCTAGTATGGGCATCACTGGGTGCTGTTGATGTTGCATTTGTAGAGGCAGTGGTAGGCGCAGGTCTTGCTACTGTATTCTTTCTGCTGACGCTGTTCGGTACAACTGAAAAGGACACGCATATACGCCGACCGCCTGTACCTTGGTCCGCACTACTAGGCCTTCCAGTGCTGGGTCTTCTGCTTCTTTACGGCGCAGGTGATTTACCTGCTTTCGGTGATATCACCTCCGCAGCAAGCATCTACATCTCGCCGGAATACTTAGAGAATAGTGTAGAGCAAACGCGGACTCCGAATGTAGTAACTTCTGTGCTCATGGATTACCGTTCATTCGACACGTTCATCGAAACTATTGTAATTTTCACCGCTGGAATTGCCTGCGCACTCATTCTCAGGAAGGGCGGCTCATGATTCGGCCACACGATAGCGCTATCGTGCGCACTTTGGGACACATCGTAATTCCCATTGCTCAATTGTTCGGAATCTACGTGCTGGTATTTGGTCAACACGGACCAGGCGGTGGCTTTGTAGGCGGTGTGATCATTGCGGCTAGCATGATTTTGGCGATTCTTATTTTTGGTATTGATTCACCCGACAGTGTGCTTGCGCGAAAAATTCTCCACGGCGACGGGCTAGGCCTGCTGATCTTCGCTGGCGTAGGTGGCCTTTGTCTTATCGGAGGTGGTCAGTTTCTGAACTACTCTTACCTGCAAATTCCGAGTCTTGACGAAGCATCCCAGCACTACGTAGGAATACTGCTAACGCAGATCGGGGTCGCCGTAGATGTGGCAGTCACCGGTGTGTCGATTGCGGTCAGTTTATCCTTTGATGAAAATGAAATTCCAAATGACGAGGTTAGCAATGTTTGAGCTTTTAGAAACATTAATTCAGCGACCAAATTTTGTAGTTTTTGTCATTTTGTTTTTGTGGGGCATTTACATCATGTCTGCTCACCCAAACCTAGTGAAGAAACTCATTGGTCTGTATATCGTTCAAACCAGCGTCATCTTCTTCCTTGTCGCTTTCAGCGCGAAGGATGGTGCAACAGTACCTATTATTCTGGCTGAATCAGGTTTGGTGGATCCTATGCTCTATGCAAACCCGCTGCCCCACGCATTGACGGTAACGGCCATTGTGGTTCAGATCGCAACGCTTGGTGTTTCACTTGCACTTGTTTCAGCTATTTACCGAAAATTTGGCAGCCTTGATGAAGATGAAATATTGGAGCAGCTTAAATGAGCAGTAACCTGCCTGTTCTACTTTTTTTAGTACCGTTTGTAATGGGTGTATCTATGCCTTTACTCACGGCAAAGCGGCGATCGTGGTGTCCAAATCTCACGCTGGGTGCTTTCGGAGTAATGCTCCTTCTATCTATCGCCAATCTGCGCGTCGTTCTGGCAGAGGGTCCCGTTGAGTACGCCTTCGGTGGATGGACTGCACCGATTGGGATCGCTTGGCTTAATGATTCGATTGCTGCGATTGTGGTGTTGGTAATGAGCTTTGTTGCGGTGATAACACAGGTTTATGGCCGTGTGGATACTGCAAAGGACCTGGAAAAGAGTATTCCCTATTACACACTTATTCTGATCATGGTGTCAGGCCTGGTCGGCATCATTTTTGCTGCTGATCTGTTTAACGTTTTCGTGTTCTTGGAAGTGGTCGCGTTAACTGGATACGCGCTTGTAGGTGCTGCTGGCGGAAAGAGTCTGGTTTACGCATTTCGCTACCTACTACTAGGCTCGTTTGGTGCGAGTTTATATCTACTCGGTCTGGGCCATCTCTATGTTGCAACAGGTACGCTGAATATGGCGGATCTGGCAGTACGACTTCCTGAACTGATTACGTCGACCGCAGTAGCCGGTGGACTGATCTATATTTTCCTAGGCCTATCGATCAAGATGGCCTTGATACCACTGCACAGTTGGTTACCTGATGCCTATGCGAACGCACCGTCATCGGTTACGCCTTTGCTGGCATCGACAGTGACTAAGGTGTCCCTTGTCGCTTGGATTCGTATCGAGTATTCGCTTATCGCGCAGGGCGTTGAAGTTAGTCACGTTCCTGTCCTGGTGTTACTCGAGGAACTAGGCGTGGTTGCGGCTCTGGTAGGGGGTGCTCTCGCCTTGATACAAACTAATCTCAAACGTATGTTTGCCTATGGTGGTATCAGCCATATCGGATTGATTCTTATAGGCGTGAGTCTGGGCAATACCACAGGCTTTGCAGGGGGCATGTTTTACCTGATTAATGATGCAGTCATGCAGGCATCGCTGTTTATGATTGCTGGTGCCTTAATTTATTATCACGGTGTGCACACCCTTGAAGATCTGCGCGGCGTGGGCCGGCAATCGCCTTGGTTGACTGGCGCTTTAGTGGTGGCAGCAGTTGCGATGGTCGGGCTTCCGCCTACCGGCGGGTTCTTTGGTAAATGGAATATTATCCTCGGTGCACTTGAGGCGCAGCACTACCTAGCGGCGTTCGCAGTACTGGCATCGACTCTGTTGACCCTGGCGTATTTCCTCAAAATATTTTCTTGCTGGTTCCACCAGCCGCAGCATGCCACGTCGGAACCGCTAGTCGTGTCAAACGCTCTACGTATTAGCCTCTCAGCAATATCATTTTCAATGATCGCTTTAGGCTTAATGAGTGATACGATTTTCCAATTCTTAATTGAATCCATAACCAATGGAGGCGTTTAAGAAACCATGTCTATTTACACGTTGATTCCTCTATTACCTCTCACCGCATCATTCATCCTGATTCTGTTCGGAGAGGGCCTGCAGGGAAAAGGGCACCGCCTTGTCATCCCGGCGGTTGCGCTTTCGTTCTTGATGTCCATCGTTGCGTTCTTGGATGTTTCTGCTAACGGACCAATTCGAGTACATCTTTATGAGTTCTTGGATGTCGGCAGGCTAAGCGTAGATCTCGGGTTCTATATTGACCAGCTCACAGTTTTGATTTTACTGCTGGTAACCGGAGTTAGCACAGTCGTTCAGGTCTATGCCTCGCGTTACATGATAGGTGATCTGCGGCACAGCCGATTTTTTGCCCTGACCGCTCTTTTTACCGCGGCCATGACGCTTCTGGTGATGAGCAGTAATCTGCTTTTGACCTTCATCTTTTGGGAGCTGATGGGCCTTTGCTCATATCTGCTGATTTCACACTATGCAGAACGGCCCTCCGCGGCCCGAGCTGCAACAAAAGTTTTTCTGGTGAACTCGGTTGCCGATGTCGGGCTGGCGATAGGCGTTGTCCTAACTTTTCTGACGTTCGACACGCTCGATATACCCCAGATACTCGCGATAGCAGAATCCGGCGCCGACATTCCGACGCTGTCTATTACCCTATTAACCCTTTGTCTGTTTTGCGGGGCAGTTGGAAAATCCGCGCAGATGCCGGCGCACATCTGGCTGCCGTTTGCGATGGAAGCGCCAACTCCTGTGTCTGCGTTAATTCACGCCGCCACTATGGTGAACGCCGGGCCTTTCTTGCTGGTTAGACTAAGCCCGGTGCTGGTGCTATCGCCAACGGCGATGATGGTGATTGCTACGGTAGGCGGCGTAACCGCGCTTTTTGCAGCGCTGGTGTCGTCGACACAGACCGATGTCAAACGCACTCTTGCCTATTCAACCATTAGCCAGCTCGGATTCATGACAATGCTTTGTGGTGTGGGCGCCTTCGTTGCAGCCATATTCCACCTGATTGCCCATGGCTTCTTTAAGGCGTTTTTGTTTTTGTCGACAGGCAATGTGCTTGCGGCTACGCATCGACATGTTGAAGAGGACGCCAAAGAGAAAGGGCCATCACGCGCAATGGGTGGGCTCTTTATTGGCGCGTTAATTTTGTCGGTGATTCCAGCGCTAGTCATATTCTCGGGGCCCTACGGTTATCTGTGGCTTTCGCAAAGTTTCTCGGCGGCGAACATTGCCCTGTGGATTGTTGGTCTCGCTACAATCTTTTTTACCGCCATCTATCTCTTCACAAGTATGACTACAATATTCCATCGTAGTCCTCCTGGTGCAAAGGATGGCAGTCCCACCGTCATAGCTACACCATTTTCAGCAAAGCATGTGACTGGTGTTGTCGTTATAGCCACGGTTATGGTTGCCGTGTTAATTGTCGTATGGCGCTGGTTTGCTGGTTTTTTATCGCCAGCTGTGGGTGGACTGCCAATACAAGCAAACATGGAGTTATCTGTCTGGATATTGGTTCCGCTAGCTGCTGCAGTTGGGGGTTGGGTTGTCGCCTATTTGGGGTTTCTGCGACCCAAGACATTAGAAACACCACGGTGGCGGAAAAAGTTGTATGTTTTTTTCCTGAACAAAGGCTACTTCGATGAGATTTACGATGTCTTCTTGGTGCGTCCAACGATAAAATTCGCTGATTGGATGTGGAGAAGAATAGATCAGGGCATCATTGATCGTTTCGTCGTCACGCTGGGCTCAGCCAGCGTCGGCATAGCTCGCTGGCTTGGCAGGTTTGTCGACACGGCGGGTATTTCAAGAACGGTTGAAAGCATAGGCAAGGATATCGATGCTTCTGGACAGGCGGCTCGGCGTTATGAGCCACACACGCTGCAACACAATTTGTTGGTAGTTGTATTCTGGCTGATTGCAGCACTGGGGTTTTTCTACTGGATCGTGGGGTAAATTTCGATATGAGTTCACTATTTGCAGAGCATATTCTGACCTGGATGATCCTAGTGCCCTTTATTGGCATGGTGGCTCTATTATTTGTGCACGAGCGGAAGTGGGTTCTCGTTACGACGCTCGCTACGACTCTGGTAAATGCCGCGCTTGCTCTGCAATTGTGGGTGAGCTTCGACAATGTTGAGAAAGGCCTGCAGTTCGTTGAGCGTGTGGAGTGGATGCCGACTTTTGGTATTCAGTACGCGGTGGGAGTCGATGGCATCAGTGTCTTGCTGGTACTGCTCACGACCTTTCTCCCTCCGCTTTGTGTTCTAGGCTCTTGGGACTCAATCACGACGCGCTTGAAAGCGTTCATGATGCTGATTCTGCTTGTCGAGGGTGCAATGCTGGTAGTGTTTACAGCCTTAGACGCTTTCCTGTTCTTCATGATGTGGGAAGTCACTATGATTCCCATGTATTTTATGATCGTGCTGTGGGGTGGCCCGAACCGGGTCGCGGCAGGCTTAAAGTATGTTCTCTACAGTCTGACTGGTAGTTTACTGTTGCTCATCGGAATATTGGCCCTTTCTCTGCAAGCTGGCACTTTTGATATTCTCTCGCTGGCGGGGTATGACTACACGCCAGATTCCGAATTCTGGATATTCCTCGCGCTGTTTTTGGGTTTTGCGATCAAGTTGCCGATGCTGCCATTTCACACCTGGCTTCCCGACGCTCACTCCGAGGCGCCAACCGCAGGTAGTGTGCTCTTAGCAGGCGTACTTCTTAAAATGGGTGGCTACGGCTTTATCCGCTTTTGCCTGCCCATATTCCCAGAGATGTCACATGCCTTTGCACCGGCGGTGCTGTGGATGTCCGTCGCAGCAGTTCTGTACGGTGGCTATATGGCGCTCGCTCAGGTAGATCTGAAGAGGCTCGTGGCGTATTCCTCGGTTTCACATATGGGTTTCGTAACACTTGGCATATTTTCGTTTAATAACGAAGGCGTCGAAGGAGCAATTTTGCAGATGGTGACTCATGGTCTCACCACCGGCGCAATGTTTCTCATAGTCGGACAATTGTACGACCGAACCAAGAGCCGTTCGATTGCAGACTACGGTGGTCTGCAGCAACGTATGCCAAGATTTGTAGCCATACTGAGTCTGTTCGCTGTAGCCTCTTTCGGTCTTCCGACGACGTCTAACTTTATAGGAGAGTTCCTGATTCTGGTTGGCGTTTCTTACGAGAACTTTGTCTTCGTCGTTCTGGCAATGGGCGGCATCGTGTTGGGGGCTGCCTATATGCTATGGATGCTACAGCGAGTGGCTTTCGGTGAGGCGCGCACTGAAGCGGCAAAAAAAATGACCGATCTCAATACAAGAGAGATGTGGACAATAATGCCCTTGGCGATTGCGGTTGTCGCAATTGGTGTCTATCCCGGGCCACTTTTGGAAGCTATGGATGCGAGTGTGACGTTTGTAGTTGAACGCCTCGCGTCGATACTGTAAATAGGTGCCCAGAAGAGGAGTTGATTGAAATGACCTCAGGGCCATTTCAACCCCTGAGGGCGCCTTAGAGAGCTGGCGTCCAAAATGCTGGGCATTTTGTGAGCCTCATCTTTTGAGCCCAAATACTATTACAGTAAAAATCAAACTAAAAGGTAGTACATTGGATTCGCTCGAGTCTCAAATCAAAACACTTAAAGCGCAGATCGCTGATGGTAACAATAGAGAAAGACAGCTTGGCATTTTGCTTGAGAGCGCTAATTATGGCGTATGGGACTGGTATGTTCAAACAGGAAAAATCACTGTTAGCGAACGCTGTGCGAATATCATTGGGTATACGCTTGAAGAGATATCTCGTGAATGGATTAATTTATGGGAAGAGTCTGTTCACCCAGATGATCGTAAAGAATCTGACCGTCTATTAGAGGAACACTGGGCGGGAAAAAGCGATTATTATTATTTTGAAACGCGGTTGAAACATAGAAATGGGCACTGGGTATGGCTTGAAGAACAAGGGAGGGTAGTTGAATGGGGAAGTGATGGCGCACCAACGAGAATGACTGGTACCTACTTAGATATTACAAAGAAAAAAGAATATCAGGCGTCAGGAGAACGTTTACAAGCTGTTGTCAGGACCACAGTCGACGCAATTATTACCATTAACAGCGATGGAATCGTGGATTCGTTTAATCCCGCCGCTGAAAACTGTTTCGGATATAAAGCACAGGAAGTTATAGGGAAGAATGTCAAAATTCTCATGGAAGACTTTCACAAAAATCATCACGATGGTTATATAAACCAGCACTTGGCAACTGGTGAAAATAAAATAATTGGCCTGGGGCGCGAACTGGAAGGGAAGCGAAAGAACGGCAGCCTTTTCCCAATGGAATTAGCTGTGAGTAAGTTCAAAGATGGCGGTGACTTTGTTTTCACAGGTATTGTTCGAGATATTTCACAACGTAAAAATCTAGAAAGTCAATTGCTGCAAGCACATAAAGAAACGACTCGCGTCGCGAGCGAATTAACCCAATTGATCGACACCGCCAATGCGCCGATTTTCGGTATTGACACCCAAGGTCTGGTGAATGAATGGAACCAGGAGGCTGTGAGCCTCAGCGGATA
>Ga0209632_10001041_pt1 | contig 28401 bp, 24 predicted proteins | sample COG_10_FD_184754 | JGI IMG/M metagenome (GOLD analysis project Ga0209632, IMG submission 184754) | Pelagic Microbial community sample from North Sea - COGITO 998_met_10 (SPAdes) (version 2) | ecosystem: Environmental > Aquatic > Marine > Neritic zone/Coastal water | place: Helgoland, sampling... | reverse complement strand
ATCCCGAACTCGGAAGTTAAGCATGGTCGCGCCGATGGTACTGCAGCTCAAGCTGTGGGAGAGTAGGTCATCGCCAATCCTAGATAGATAAATAAATCTCTCAATGCGATAATATAAATATAAACAACAAAACTTGGACTTGCGCTAATTGCGCCAGAAATTGCAATTCCTTTACATTTGTAATGGTATGGGTAATGCAGACCCAATGTTAAATGCTGCAATTGAAATGCAAAATAAATTTATTAAAATAATTATACACGCTGGAGCGCATAAGACCGCTAGTACTCATCTACAAAATAGGTTGCTCGAGAATGAAAACCTGTTTGTGAAAAGCGGCTGCTCCTATTTGGGGCCTGAGAAAATTCGGGATGCGTTTGGCACATTGTGGCGCGCATTAGGCAGGTCCGACACGCCGGATGAGCAGAAACGTAAACTTGCTGCCTTGGCGGCTGGCCAACCGCGATTTTTGATCTCGGAAGAAAATATCATTGGCGGGTTTAAGGATTTGATGAACGGCCCCAATCGGGCAATCCTATGCCCGAAAGCTATTGAGCGATTTGCTCGACTGGCGCAGCTCGTCGCGCCCAATCTGTTGCAAATCGCCATGGCCGTGCGGTAACCTTCCAGCTATTATGTGTCTGTCTACAATCAATTGCTGCTTTCAGGACGCTTCTAAACTTGGGAGCGGTTTTCAAAAGGCTTAGATCCGACGGCTGTAAAATGGTCTGATATTTTGTGCCCCATCGCTGCGATTCCTGGCGTGGCTGAGGTTTCGATATGGCGATATGAGGACTATCACAGGCTGTTACTGCAAATTTTGGACACGCTATTGGGCCAGCCGCGTCCGGACATTCCATCGCATATGGGAAAACGGATGCACGAAGGGCTTTCAGAGCGCGCAGTGCAGGCCTGTTGCACCTGGCATGCGGCAGGCTATGGCGGGCGCCTTGGTGCGGTGGCGCGGGAAGATTTCGCCGTTTCTGACTCCTACCCGAAGTTTTTGCCCTGGCCGGAGGAACTTGTGCGCGAAAGCCAGGCTGCCTATGGGCAGGATATTCAGGCACTTGGCCGAGCCGGCAAAATCTCAGTTCTCGAATGATGTGTTTCAAAGGGTTGAAACACCGGTCAAGTCAGCGTATCTGCGCATAATCACAAATGTTCTGAGGATCATCATGGCGCGCACGAACCCATTTCAATTTATCCAGCAGACACGGGCGGAGATCACAAAGGTTGTATGGCCGACCCGCCGCGAGGTGTTGATCACCACTGCGATGGTCTTGCTTCTGGCGATTATTGCGGCGATTTTCTTTTCTGGCGTGGATTTTGTTATCCGCTTGGGGCTGCGCTCTGTCTTAGGAATGTTCTAAACAACTCCGATGCCGGCTCTTGAAAATAGGGGCCATGGAGGGTACTGGGCTTACGAACAACTCGCGGCGTGCGGCGATTCGGCCTCACGCCCGTTTTCATTTAGCGCCGAATGCGTTGAAGTTTGAATTTTCGGGCCAGGCCCGATCAAGGTGAAGGGCCATACAATGGCAAAAAGATGGTACTCCGTAAGTGTTCTGTCGAACTACGAAAAGAAGATCGCAGAAACCATTCGCCAGTCGGCTACCGATTCCAATATGGAAGAGCAAATCGAAGAGGTTTTGGTCCCTACGGAAGAGATAATCGAGGTGCGCCGTGGTAAGAAAGTAACGACAGAACGTCGCTTTATGCCGGGTTATGTTTTGGTGCGGATGGAGCTGTCTGACGAGGCATATCATTTGATCACTTCTATTAATCGCGTCACCGGATTTTTGGGTCCACAGGGCAGGCCAATGCCCATGCGTGATGCGGAGGTCAACCAAATATTGAACCGGGTTCAGGAGGGTGAAGATACCCCGCGTACATTGATTCACTTTGACATTGGTGAGCAGGTTAAAATCAACGGTGGTCATTTTGAAGGCTTTGATGGCAACGTGGAAGAAGTCGATGATGAGAACCAACGCTTGAAAGTGACCGTGTCTATTTTTGGCCGCGCCACCCCCGTAGAATTGGAATTCACTCAGGTCTCAAAACAGGTTTGAGCGATCTGCGCCCTTGGCGCAATCTGCCCGTTGGGGCATGTGGGAGGTTTCTGTCACGCGTGACAGGCCGGACCACATCAACATAGCCCAATGATCGCGATCATGGGTGTTTGAAAAAGGAGCAGCCGATATGGCTAAAAAAATCGCTGGTACGATGAAACTGCAGATCCCTGCAGGTGCGGCCAACCCCTCCCCGCCAGTGGGCCCGGCATTGGGTCAACGCGGGATCAACATAATGGAATTCTGTAAAGCGTTTAACGCGAAAACAGCAGATATGGAGCAAGGTGCACCTTGCCCGACTGTGATTACATATTATCAGGACAAATCGTTCTCGATGGATGTTAAGACCCCACCAGCTTCTTACTACCTTAAGAAAGCCGCGGGCTTGAAACCTGTTGGCAAACGCAACCGCCCACGCGGTGCGGAAAATCCAGGTCGTGAAACTGTGGCAACTGTTACAGTCGCTCAGGTGAAAGAAATCGCCGAAGCGAAAATGAAAGATCTGAATGCCAACGATATCGAAGGCGCAATGCAAATCATCCTGGGCTCAGCTCGGTCTATGGGCATAGAGGTGAAGTAAGATGGCAAAATACGGAAAACGCACCACCGCCGCACGCGCTGCATTCGCTGGCAAATCCATGGTCACAGTTGAAGAGGCTGTGTCGCTGATCAAAAGCGTCGCGACTGCGAAATTTGATGAATCACTTGAGATCGCGATGAACCTTGGTGTTGACCCACGTCACGCCGATCAAATGGTTCGCGGCACAGTGAACCTGCCCAACGGCACAGGTAAATCCGTTCGGGTTGCTGTCTTTGCCCGTGGCCCGAAAGCTGAAGAAGCTTTGGCTGCCGGTGCAGATGTTGTTGGCGCAGAAGATCTGATGGAAATCGTGCAAGGCGGCAAGATCGACTTTGATCGCTGCATCGCGACACCGGATATGATGCCCGTCGTGGGTCGTTTGGGCAAAGTGTTGGGCCCACGCAACCTGATGCCAAACCCGAAAATTGGGACGGTGACGATGGATGTCAAAGAAGCGGTTGAAGCGGCTAAAGGTGGTCAGGTTCAATTCAAAGTCGAAAAAGCTGGCGTTATTCACGCGGGCATCGGCAAAGTATCCTTTGATGATGCGAAATTGGCTGAAAACGTGCGCTCCTTCGTGGATGCAGTCTCCAAAGCCAAACCGTCGGGTTCCAAAGGCGCTTACATGAAGAAAATCGTTTTGAGCTCAACAATGGGCCCAAGCGTAACTTTGAACGTTGACAGCGCGACAGGCCAATAAGCCGCACTGTCTCTTGTATTCATAAAAATGGCGGGCTCTTGGGTCCGCCATTTTTCGTTTGTGGCGTCCGCAGGGCGCGTCGATTTTAGTCTTTGGCCAAAAACCATTTGAGCCCTTGCCCAATCCTTGCGAATCCCCTAAACGAACCCTCGACCCCCTGGCACTTTGTGACCGGGGTGTCATTCTGTCCGAGATGGTGGGTGCCGTGAGGCTTAATTTCCTGCCTGAGATGGAGATTAGGACGAATTTCCGGAAGGGTTCCTTCGGGTGATTTTGGCTTTGGTCTCATATCATGGACTCTAACGTGGCGGGAAACTGCCACAGAACTGAGCCGAGGGGACCTTAAAAGCCCCTCATAATTTGGAGTGAAACTGTGGATAGAGCACTGAAAGGGAAGTTGGTCGAAGAACTCGGTCAAATCTTTGAAAGCTCTGGCGTCGTGGTGGTTAGCCGCTACGAGGGTATGACAGTTGCTGAAATGCAGGACCTGCGCGCGCAAATGCGTGAAGTTGGTGGGTCTGTGCGTGTTGCCAAAAATAGGCTCGCCAAAATCGCCCTTGATGGGAAGCCTTGCGCAAGCATCGCAGACCTTCTGACGGGTATGACCGTTCTCGCTTATTCCGAAGACCCTGTGGCTGCTGCCAAAGTGGTTGAGGCGTACTCAAAAGGCAATCCAAAGCTGGATATCCTGGGTGGTGCGATGGGCGAAAACGCATTGGACGTCGCCGGTGTCAAAGCTGTTGCCGCAATGCCAAGTCGCGAGGAGCTTATTGCTTCCATCGTGGGTTGCATTGGTGCACCTGCCAGCAACATCGCCGGGGCCATTGGCGCACCTGCAAGCAATATCGCAAGCATTCTCTCGACCATCGAAGAGAAGGCTGCTTAAGCAACCAAACATCCTCGTGGGTTTAAACCCGTCGTTGGAACACACTTATTAATTGGAAAGAGTCTAAAATGGCTGATCTGAAAAAACTTGCAGAAGACATCGTTGGTCTGACACTGCTCGAAGCACAAGAACTGAAAACTATTCTGAAAGATGAATATGGCATTGAGCCCGCTGCTGGCGGCGCTGTCATGATGGCTGGTCCTGCTGGCGATGCTGGCGGTGCAGCTGAAGAGCAAACAGAATTCAACGTAATTCTTGTTGCTGCTGGCGCATCTAAAATCAACGTCATCAAAGAAGTCCGCGCCATCACTGGCCTGGGTCTGAAAGAAGCTAAAGAATTGGTAGATGCTGGCGGCAAAGCTGTCAAAGAAGGCGTCGACAAAGCTGAAGCTGACGACATCAAAGCCAAGCTCGAAGCTGCTGGCGCTGAAGTCGAAGTAAAGTAATTTCAGACCTGTTCTGAAATTGGCTGGGGGCAGTTTTCTGCTCCCAGCCTTTGCCGTCTTAAAGCTACAGGGCGAAAGCCTTTGCGATAAGACAGCAGATCTTTCCTGATAGGCGCCCAAATGGGGGCGTCTTTCAGGGTAGGTTCATAGGTCGGGCGAGTGTCTTTGGGACGACATTCAAGAATAGGCCGAACCACAACCCGTTCTCAGATGTGCGCATCGCCGGTCCCCGACGGCAATGCGACAGTCGAGATGAAAGGTTACGTAACGCATGGCTATGTCATTCCTAGGTCAAAAACGTTTGCGCAAATATTACGGAAAAATCCGTGAAGTTTTAGAAATGCCAAATTTGATTGAGGTTCAAAAATCCTCATATGATTTGTTCTTGAAATCTGGTGACTCCCCGCAGCCGCTCGACGGCGAAGGCATCAAGGGTGTTTTTCAGTCGGTCTTCCCGATTAAAGATTTCAACGAAACCGCAATTTTGGAGTTCGTAAAATACGAGCTGGAAAAACCAAAATATGATGTGGAAGAGTGCCAACAGCGCGATATGACATATGCAGCTCCCTTGAAGGTGACGCTGCGCTTGATCGTTTTTGATGTAGATGAAGACACTGGTGCGAAATCGGTTAAAGACATTAAAGAGCAAGACGTCTTCATGGGCGATATGCCTTTGATGACACCAAACGGCACATTTGTGGTCAATGGGACAGAGCGGGTTATTGTATCCCAAATGCACCGGTCCCCTGGTGTGTTCTTCGATCACGACAAGGGCAAATCCCATTCCTCAGGCAAATTGCTGTTTGCCTGCCGGATCATTCCTTACCGTGGCTCTTGGCTTGATTTTGAGTTTGATGCAAAAGACGTTGTCTACGCGCGAATCGATCGTCGCCGTAAATTGCCGGTCACCACTTTGCTCTATGCCTTGGGTCTCGACCAAGAGGGCATCATGGATGCCTATTATGAAACCGTCGACTTTACCTTCAAAAAAGGCAGCGGTTGGGTCACTAAATTCTTCCCTGAGCGTGTGCGGGGCACACGTCCAACCTATGATTTGGTCGACGCAAAAACTGGCGAGATGATTGCTGAAGCCGGCAAGAAAGTGACGCCGCGCGCGGTCAAAAAATTGATCGACGAAGGGGCTGTATCAGATCTTCTGATGCCTTTCGATCAAGTCGTTGGTAAATTCGTTTCCAAAGATATCATTAACGAGGAAACAGGTGCCATCTATGTGGAAGCCGGTGATGAGTTAACTTGGGAGCTGGGCAAAGATGGCGAAGTCATCGGCGGCTCTTTGAAAGAGCTGCTGGATGCGGGTATCACCACAATCCCAGTGCTCGACATCGATAATGTGAATGTGGGCGCTTACATGCGCAACACAATGGCGATGGACAAGAACATGTCTCGCGACACAGCATTGATGGACATTTATCGCGTGATGCGTCCCGGCGAGCCACCCACCGTCGATGCGGCCTCCGCTTTGTTTGATAACTTGTTCTTTGACAGTGAGCGTTATGATCTCTCTGCAGTGGGCCGGGTAAAAATGAACATGCGTTTGGCCTTGGATGCGGAAGATACCGTGCGCACATTGCGCCGCGAAGATATCGTGGCCTGTGTCAAAGCGTTGGTCGACTTGCGCGATGGTCGCGGTGATATCGACGATATTGACCATCTCGGAAACCGCCGGGTGCGTTCGGTTGGCGAGCTGATGGAAAACCAGTATCGCGTGGGTCTGCTGCGTATGGAACGCGCGATCAAAGAGCGGATGTCCTCTGTCGAAATTGACACTGTGATGCCACAAGATTTGATCAATGCGAAACCGGCGGCCGCTGCGGTGCGTGAGTTCTTTGGCTCCAGTCAATTGTCACAGTTCATGGACCAAACCAATCCTTTGTCGGAAGTCACCCACAAACGCCGCTTGTCGGCGCTTGGCCCTGGCGGTTTGACCCGTGAGCGCGCTGGTTTTGAAGTGCGCGACGTTCACGCCACCCACTATGGCCGGATGTGCCCGATTGAAACGCCGGAGGGGCCAAATATTGGTCTGATCAACTCACTGGCGACCTTCGCACGTGTGAACAAATATGGATTTATCGAAACACCCTACCGCAAAGTTGTGGAAGGTGTTGTGACCGATGACGTGCAATATATGTCAGCCACTGAAGAAATGCGTCACACGGTGGCACAGGCCAACGCGGCATTGGATGACAACGGCAAGTTTAGAAATGACCTGGTCTCAACCCGTCAAAATGGTGACTATACCCTGGCGCAGTCCAGTGCTGTAGATTTGATCGACGTGTCTCCAAAGCAGTTGGTCTCCGTTGCAGCTTCTTTGATTCCATTCCTTGAGAATGACGATGCCAACCGTGCTTTGATGGGCTCGAACATGCAACGTCAAGCTGTGCCATTGCTGAAGGCGGAAGCGCCTTTGGTTGGCACCGGAATCGAAGAAGTGGTGGCGCGCGATTCCGGCGCGGCAATCATGGCCAAACGCGGCGGTATTATTGACCAAGTGGATGCACAGCGGATCGTGATCCGCGCTACGGAAGATCTTGAGCTCGGCGATGCGGGTGTGGATATCTACCGCATGCGTAAATTCCAGCGCTCAAATCAAAATACTTGTATCAACCAGCGGCCTTTGGTGAAGGTTGGCGATTATGTGCGCAAGGGTGAAGTCGTTGCCGATGGTCCGTCCACTGACATCGGTGAATTGGCCTTGGGCAAGAACGTGGTTGTCGCCTTTATGCCGTGGAACGGATATAACTATGAAGATAGTATCCTGATCTCAGAGCGTATTGTGCGTGATGACGTGTTCACCTCGGTTCACATTGAGGAATTTGAAGTGGCTGCCCGCGATACAAAACTTGGCCCTGAGGAAATCACTCGAGATATTCCGAATGTTGGCGAAGAGGCTCTGCGCAATTTGGACGAAGCGGGCATCGTATATATCGGTGCAGAAGTGGGGCCAGCGGATATTTTGGTTGGCAAAATCACACCAAAAGGCGAAAGCCCTATGACACCCGAAGAAAAACTCTTGCGGGCGATCTTTGGCGAGAAGGCCTCAGATGTGCGCGACACATCTTTGCGTCTGCCACCGGGTGATTATGGTACAATCGTGGAAGTGCGTGTCTTCAACCGCCACGGCGTTGAAAAAGACGAGCGTGCTTTGCAAATCGAACGCGAAGAAGTGGAGCGTTTGGCCCGCGACCGTGACGATGAGCTTACCATCTTGGATCGCAACATCTACGCGCGTCTGCGTTCCATGATCGAAGGCCGTGAAGCTGTGAAAGGTCCAAAAGGCACAAAGGGTGGTCTTGTGAGCGCTGAGTTGCTGGATGAGACACCGCGAAGCCATTGGTGGCAGTTCGCCATGAAAGAAGAGGGGGATGCCCAGGTCGTTGAAGCGCTGAACGAACAATATGAAGCGCAAAAACGCACCTTGGATGTCCGTTTTGAAGATAAGGTCGAAAAGGTTCGCCGCGGTGATGATCTTCCGCCAGGTGTGATGAAAATGGTCAAAATATTCGTAGCGGTGAAGCGCAAGCTGCAACCGGGCGATAAAATGGCCGGCCGTCACGGCAACAAAGGTGTAATCTCCAAAGTTGTCCCAATGGAAGACATGCCCTTCTTAGGTGACGGGACACCTGTGGACTTCGTTCTGAACCCGCTCGGCGTGCCGTCACGGATGAACGTGGGACAGATTCTTGAAACCCATATGGGTTGGGCCGCGCGTGGCTTGGGCATTCAGGTTGATGAGGCCTTGGGTGAGTACCGCCGGTCTGGTGATCTGACCCCTGTGCATGACGCTATGCGGATTGCTTATGGCGACGATGTCTATGCGGAAGGTATTGAAGGCATGGATGAGGCTTCATTGCTGGAATCGGCTGGCAATGTTGTGAACGGTGTTCCAATCGCAACGCCTGTGTTTGACGGTGCGAAAGAAGCAGACGTGAACGATGCCTTGCGACGGGCGGGCTTTAACGAAAGTGGACAGTCGGTCTTGTTTGATGGTCGGACAGGCGAGCAATTTGCCCGCCCTGTGACGGTTGGCATCAAGTATCTTCTGAAATTGCACCACCTTGTGGATGATAAAATCCACGCACGGTCTACCGGCCCATACTCGCTGGTCACACAGCAGCCATTGGGTGGTAAAGCGCAATTTGGTGGTCAACGTTTCGGGGAAATGGAAGTTTGGGCGCTGGAAGCTTATGGCGCGGCTTACACCTTGCAAGAAATGCTGACGGTAAAATCGGATGACGTTGCGGGCCGGACGAAAGTCTATGAAAGCATCGTAAAGGGTGAGGACAATTTCGAAGCTGGGATTCCAGAATCGTTCAACGTTCTTGTCAAAGAAGTCCGTGGCCTTGGCCTGAATATGGAACTCCTGGATGCGGAGGTGGAGGAGTAGACTGCGTGTCAGCGCATTTTACGCCCACCGTCCCTCCCTCTGATTAAAAGGAATTTAAGATGAACCAGGAACTATCAACCAACCCGTTTAACCCGATTGCGCCGCCCAAAGCCTTTGATGAAATCAAAGTCTCCTTGGCCAGTCCGGAACGAATCTTGTCATGGTCTTTTGGCGAAATTAAGAAGCCAGAAACCATCAACTACCGCACGTTCAAGCCCGAGCGGGATGGCCTGTTCTGCGCGCGTATCTTTGGCCCTATCAAAGATTACGAATGTCTTTGTGGCAAATATAAGCGCATGAAATATCGCGGCGTTGTCTGCGAGAAATGTGGCGTCGAAGTGACCTTGCAGAAAGTCCGCCGTGAGCGGATGGGCCATATCGAGCTGGCCAGCCCTGTTGCGCATATTTGGTTCTTGAAATCTCTGCCGTCACGCATCGGTTTGATGCTGGATATGACATTGCGCGATCTTGAGCGGATCTTGTATTTCGAAAACTATGTGGTCATTGAACCGGGGCTCACGGACCTCACTTATGGCCAGTTGATGAACGAAGAAGAGTTCCTCGACGCGCAGGATATCTATGGCATGGATGCCTTCACTGCCAGTATTGGTGCGGAAGCCATTCGTGAAATGTTGTCCTTGATTGATCTGGAAGCAGAGGCCGAGCAACTGCGATTTGATCTTTCGGAAGCCACTGGCGAATTGAAGCCAAAGAAAATCATCAAGCGTCTGAAAATCGTTGAGAGCTTCATTGAATCTGGCAACCGGCCAGAGTGGATGATCTTGACTGTGATTCCAGTGATCCCACCAGAATTGCGCCCCTTGGTGCCTTTGGATGGAGGCCGTTTTGCAACGTCGGATTTGAACGATCTCTATCGTCGTGTCATCAACCGGAACAACCGTCTAAAGCGCCTCATCGAACTGCGCGCTCCTGATATCATTGTGCGCAACGAAAAGCGCATGCTGCAAGAATCTGTGGATGCCTTGTTCGACAATGGCCGTCGCGGCCGGGTGATCACCGGACAAAACAAACGCCCGTTGAAATCCTTGTCTGACATGCTCAAAGGCAAACAGGGTCGTTTCCGTCAAAACCTTTTGGGTAAACGCGTTGACTTCTCCGGTCGTTCGGTAATTGTGACCGGTCCTGAGCTCAAGCTGCACCAATGTGGCTTGCCGAAAAAGATGGCGTTAGAGCTCTTTAAGCCTTTCATTTACAGTCGCTTGGAGGCCAAGGGCCTGTCTTCCACTGTAAAGCAAGCTAAGAAATTGGTTGAAAAAGAGCGGCCGGAAGTATGGGATATCCTCGATGAGGTGATCCGTGAACATCCCGTCATGCTCAACCGTGCGCCAACACTGCACCGTTTGGGCATCCAAGCTTTTGAGCCGGTTTTGATCGAAGGTAAGGCTATTCAGCTTCACCCGCTGGTCTGTTCTGCGTTTAACGCTGACTTTGATGGCGACCAAATGGCGGTTCACGTTCCATTGAGTTTGGAAGCGCAGTTGGAAGCGCGGGTTTTGATGATGTCCACCAACAACGTCTTATCCCCAGCCAACGGCGCACCGATCATCGTACCATCACAGGATATGATCTTAGGCCTTTATTATACCTCTCTCATGCGCGAAGGCATGAAGGGCGAAGGCATGATTTTTGGCTCCGTAGATGAAGTTCAGCACGCGCTTGATGCGGGTGTTGTGCATCTTCATGCGAAAATTCAAGCCCGAATTCCGCAGATTGATGATGAAGGAAATGAGGTTTTGGTGCGGTTCGAAACCACACCGGGCCGCGTACGTTTGGGCGCTTTGCTCCCGCAGAATGTTAAGGCGCCTTTCAGTTTGGTGAACCGCCTCTTGAAAAAAGGCGAAGTTCAACAGGTCATCGACACGGTCTATCGCTACTGTGGTCAGAAGGAATCTGTGATTTTTTGTGATCATGTGATGACTTTGGGTTTCCGTGAAGCCTTCCGTGCCGGTATTTCATTCGGCAAAGATGATATGCTGATCCCAGATACAAAATGGACCATCGTTGATGGTGTGCGCGCTCAAGTGAAAGAGTTCGAACAGCAATATATGGATGGTTTGATCACCCAGGGTGAGAAATACAACAAGGTGATTGATGCCTGGTCAAATTGTAATGACCAAGTGACTGATTCCATGATGGATGCGATTGCCTCGGTGAAATATGATGAGAACGGCGCTGAAATGGAACCGAATTCGGTTTACATGATGGCCCATTCCAAAGCGCGTGGCTCGGTCACTCAGATGAAACAGTTGGGCGGCATGCGTGGTCTCATGGCCAAACCAAACGGCGATATCATCGAGACACCTATTATTTCGAACTTTAAAGAAGGTCTGACCGTTCTTGAGTATTTCAATTCAACCCACGGTGCGCGGAAGGGTCTGTCAGATACGGCTCTGAAAACGGCCAATTCTGGTTACCTTACACGTCGTCTTGTGGATGTTGCGCAGGACTGCATCGTGCGCCAGCACGACTGCGGCACTGATCGTTCCATCACAGCTCGCGCCGCGATCAATGATGGCGAAGTTATCTCCTCTTTGTCAGAGCGAATTCTGGGCCGCGTTGCGGCTGAAGATGTGGTCAAACCCGGCACTGATGAGGTCTTATGTGCCAAAGGCGAGATCATCGACGAGCGCAAAGCGGACTTTATCGAAGAGAATGGTGTGATTTTCATGTTGATCCGGTCTCCTTTGACCTGTGAAACGGAAGATGGCATCTGTGCGGCCTGCTATGGTCGTGATTTGGCCCGCGGTACATTGGTGAACCAAGGTGAAGCGGTTGGCATCATCGCGGCGCAATCAATTGGCGAACCGGGTACACAGCTCACCATGCGGACATTCCACATTGGTGGTGTTGCCCAAGGTGGTGGCCAGCAATCGAGCCAAGAAAGTAGCCAATCTGGTAAAGTGCATTTCGAGAATGCAGTCTTGCTGGAAAACTCAAACGGCGAGCAGCTCTCCATGACTCGGAACATGGTCGCCAGTATTCTTGACGTGGGTGGCGCAGTGATTGCCAGCTACACGGTGGCCTATGGCTCGAAAATGTTGGTTAAAGATGGCCAAACAATTGAGCGTGGCGACAAGCTGTTTGAATGGGATCCGTTCACATTGCCGATCATTGCTGAGAAATCAGGTGTGGTGAAATATGTAGATCTGGTATCTGGCATCGCAGTTCGCGACGAAACCGATGACGCCACAGGCATGACCCAAAAAATCGTGACCGATTGGCGCGCAGCCTTGAAAGGCAGCGAATTGGCGCCCAAAATCATCGTCACCGATAAAAAGGGTGAAATGCTGATCCGTGAAGATGGCAATCCAATTGCCTATGCCATGTCCGTGGATGCGATTCTATCTGTTGAAGATGGTCAGGAAATCAAAGCGGGCGATATTCTTGCGCGCATCCCGCGCGAGGGTGGCCGTTCCAAAGACATCACCGGTGGTCTGCCACGGGTTGCGGAATTGTTTGAGGCACGTCGCCCCAAAGATCACGCGATCATTGCAGAAATTGATGGCTATGTGCGCTTTGGCAAAGACTATAAAAACAAGCGTCGCATTGCGATTGAACCGGCTGACGAGACTTTGGCACAAGTCGAGTACATGGTGCCAAAAGGCAAGCACATCCCCGTCCAAGAAGGTGATTTCATCAAGAAGGGTGATTACATCATGGATGGTAACCCTGCGCCGCATGATATTCTTGCGGTAATGGGTGTTGAAGCCTTGGCCGATTATATGATCGACGAGGTTCAGGACGTATATCGCCTGCAAGGGGTGAAGATCAACGATAAGCACATTGAAGTGATCGTGCGGCAAATGTTGCAAAAATGGGAAATCACCGACAGCGGAGAGACAACTTTGCTCAAGGGCGAGCATGTCGACAAAGCTGAATTTGATGCGGCCAATGAAAAAGCCCTTTCAAAAGGCACCCGCCCTGCGCAGGGTGAGCCGATTTTGCTGGGGATTACCAAAGCCTCTTTGCAAACACGCTCTTTCATCTCTGCGGCTTCATTCCAAGAAACCACGCGGGTTCTGACAGAGGCTTCCGTGCAAGGCAAACGTGACAAGCTTATTGGTCTTAAAGAGAATGTCATCGTTGGGCGCTTGATCCCAGCGGGCACCGGTGGTGCGACGCAGAAAATGCGTCGTGTGGCTACGGATCGCGACAATGTTGTGATCGAAGCGCGGCGTGCGGAAGCGGAAGAGGCTATTGCCTTAGCCGCACCGGCCGCCGTTGCCGATACGCCTGATGAAATGTTTGAAAGCCTATCGGTCGATACGGTTGAGAATAACGACGAGTAAGATAGTTACACTTTGTGATTTAGGGCCGTTCTTCTGAGCGGCCCTTTTCTTTTGCAGTTGCACTTTTTGTCGAAATAAAGCCCGGTAGGTCTAAGGCGACATCCATTTTCAAAGCGAAGGCAGATTGATGACCGACAATATCCGTGGAGCGCTCTTTATGGTTTGTTCAATGATTTGTTTTGCTGTGAATGACGCGGTGATCAAATCTTTGGGCGGGGTGCTGCCAATATTCCAAACGCTTGCGGTGCGCGGCGGGATGGTGGTGGTCCTTCTGGCACTTTTGGTGATGCGCTCCGGTTGGCGGGTGCAGGATCTTCGGCGCCGCGATCAGATGATCCTATTGCTGCGCGTCTTGGCCGAAATTGGCGCCGCATTTTTTATTGTTACTGCTCTGTTCAATATGGAATTGGCAAATATGACGGCCATCTTGCAGATCTTGCCGCTCACCATCCCGTTGGCTGCTTTCACGTTCCTCGGTGAACCTATGGGTTGGCGCCGATTGGTGGCGATTTTCATCGGCTTTGTTGGGATGTTGCTCATTGTGAAACCTGGAAGTGATGGATTCAATATTTACTCATTATTTTGTTTGGCGGCTGTGATCTGTGTCACCATCCGTGATCTGACGGCCCGCAGTTTAGGGGCCAAGCTTTCCTCACAGGAAATGTCGCTCTTTGCCGCCGTTGGTGTGTTCTGTGCGGCGGCTGTAGCAGCGAGGTTTGAGCCCTGGGTGGCGATTTCTCTGACATCTTGGGCGGCCCTATGCGGCTCTTCATTTGCAATCTTTTTGGGATATCTGGTCAGTGTTTACGCCATTCGCACAGGGGATGTCAGCTTCACCGCACAGTTTCGCTATATTGGCCTCATTGCGGCATTAATATTGGGCTACGTATTTTTTGGTGAATTGCCAGATCCTTTGGCTTTAATGGGGGCTGCGATTATTGTTGGTACGGGCGCTTTTACACTCTATCGCCAGCGAATAGGTCGGAAGGCGGAACCTGCTTAACACAGGCCATACTCTGTTGGCTGTGCCAAAGTGTGGATATTCTGCACTTCCGGACTTGACGTTGAAATTGCGCTGGCATACCTCTCTGACACGGTGCGGGTATGGTGAAATGGTATCATAAGAGCCTTCCAAGCTTAAGGTGCGGGTTCGATTCCCGCTACCCGCTCCAAAATCACACATTTTTTCCGTCATGAATACAAACATATAGTGGGTTCCATGTTCTTTCGTGGTATGGATCTAAGGTTTGGACTCAAGGGTCACATCAAAATCGCATAGAAATTCAACAGCACTGGCTGGCGTTTGTGGCCCCAGTCTCAACTGTGCATGAAAGGTGAGGTCAAGCCTGACCTTTTCTTGTGGTGTCAAAGACAGCGGTGCCACCGCCTGCGGATCCGCGGCATCAGCTGCGAACTCTAGGCCTGCGCCATTGACCGCCTGATATTCTGCGATGGGGCACAGCGGGCTAGGCTTAACGCGCAGATGCACCTGCGCGTTTTGGTGGCGCTGGCCTGCACCAAGGGTACAAGCCAAACCCTACAAGAGATAGAGATTAAGCACACATATGTTTAAATGCCGCCCACGTTACCCTATTCATGATTGGCCAGCTGATAGATTTGGTTCAACCCAGTCAGTTTGTAGACCGCCTTGCCTGGCGGCATACCTTCCGGCAGTTTTACTTGCCATTCCCGCCAGGATCCCACTAAAGTATGTGCTATGCTGTTGTTGGCATATACGGGCGTGTTGTCCTGGTTGGAATTCGGATGCAATCCGACGCTTACCATGGTCACCCGCTGGTTGCCTGAGTTGGTGGCCCGCAGGGTGGCGGTGTCGCCTTGGCTCGTGATGGTCCAGCTCAATTTCGGCCCACCGGGGCTTTGCGGGGCGACATAAACCGGCAGGACATGGCGCAGAATCACATCAAGTGTTGATGTGCCCTCCTCGGCTTTCTTCACCTCTGAGGGAACTTCTGCGACGATAAGACGGAAGGTTTGTTCTGATGGGGTGCCACGCTTTCCGCGAAAGCCCAGACGTACTTTCTTGGATTTTCCGGGATGGAGTTTGAAGCTTGGTGGGCTGACGATGAATAATCTTTTGTCTTATATTCATAGGTTCCATTGACCATGGCCCATTTCAACACTTCGATGTTATAAAGTGTGGGTTGAGTTCGCAGTTTTGTGATTTCCACAACTCCGCGGCCAGAGGCTTCCACGTCGACAATAACGGGGACAATTGTAGAATTGGCCTGAAGCCTGGTTGCCAGAAAAACAATGGTGAAAGCGGTGTAAAGTATGCGCAAAATGCCAGTCATAGGAAGTCTCCTGAAAGTGTGACCCTATTGGGTTCGATAAATGGTAGGTATCGCTATACTTAGGGAGTGTTAAATCATTGCTTAAAACGCAGGTAAATTATTGAAATTATACATGAAAAACAAAATTAAAAGAGGGGCTATCGACCAGTATCGGTGGAATGAAGTGAGCCCTGTGAACGGAATCTTCAGGGCCCAATTCAAGGGATTTCATCTAATCGTTTGTATTAGTATGTGACGGTAATGCCCAGTGTATCGGAGTAAGTGCCAACGACCCCTACACTGTTTTCGTCTGCCAAAACGCGGCCATAGAGCGAATAATTCACGGTCTCGCTGCTTTCAGCGATAGCGTTGCTGACCAAGGCGTCATTTGCTGGAATGTAGCTATCGACTGCCCGAGATTCATCAAAGGCGATGATATACTCCAGATAGTTTTTGCTCTCGGCTTCAGCCAAACGCCGGTTGGTATCAACCAAAGAGCTGCCGCCCATCAATGGTGATTTTATAGGTTGTGCCGGTTGTGCAGGCGGCGCCGATGCTGCCTTGTGCATCTGTTGCTGAACCTGGTGTAATGGAGCCAAAATTCAGAGCAACAGCAGAAACGGTGCAAGAACTATGAACGTTAACAGAGACATTCATTATTCCAGTTGCACTGCCAGCCTGAGCGACCTGAGCCGATGCCAATGTTGCCAAGAGAAATGGTGCGGCGAGTTTCATTGCATATGTCATTGTGGTGTACTTAATTAATGTTTGCTTTAATTGAAGTCTTGGGAAGAAGTTGCGAGACTTCGCTGCACAAGTAAGCTCACAAATACGAACAAATGGTAAATCCGCCCGCTGTATTTCTCAACTGGACAACTGGCTAAAATTGTCCTTCAAAAGTATGAAAATTGTGCTTTTTTTGATATTAATTTACAATTTAGAGATCGTTTATACTTTGATTTAAACCTGTTAATGATTGGTTTAAACTTTGACGCGTTTCTATCGCGCGGAAGCAGGTTTTTGGGGTGATGGATCCTAAAAAATTGTGGTCGCCGGCCGGTTGGTGAGACTCTTGGCCTGTTGGTCGCCGCGGCATATGCGATACTCCAATTTTATTGAACGCGCCCTCTTGTTGGTTGCACTGCACCCGGTTACATCGTCTGCACGAACTCAAGGGGCGGGTATGGCACAGACACCAAATTCAGCGGCAGAGGTGAGCGACGAGCGCGCAGCCTCAAAACAAGTTGGCGTATTAAAAGCTCTGCTCCCTTATTTTTCCCCTTACAAAGTTTGGGTCGTATTGGCATTGGCGGCCCTCACCATAACGGCCAGCGTCTCGTTGATCCTGCCGGTTGCGGCCCGCAGGGTGATTGACGGATTTTCCGCTGGGGATGTATCTTTGCTCAATCAATATTTTTTGGGCGCGATTGCGGTGGCTGCGGTCTTCGCTCTGGGCACGGGCCTACGCTATTATGTGGTCACACGTCTTGGCGAGCGCGTGGTTGCTGATTTGCGCAAGGCCATCTTTGTCCGCATGATTGGCATGTCGCCGGCGTATTTCGAGAAATTGATGACGGGTGAAGTTCTCAGCCGCATCACAACCGACACGACATTGATCTTATCGGTCATTGGGTCTTCTGCCAGCTGGATGCTGCGGAATATGCTGATGATGTCTGGTGGGTTGATCATGATGCTCTGGACCTCGCCAAAGCTGACCGGTTTGGTTCTTTTGATCGTGCCTTTAATCTTGGGTCCAATATTGGCATTGGGACGTAAATTGCGCGGCTTGTCGCGACAAAACCAAGACTGGATCGCGGCCTCTTCCGGGAAGGCGTCGGAATCGCTTTTGTCGGCGCAAACCGTACAAGCCTTTACCCATGAGGCGCGCAGTTCAGCAGAGTTTTCAGATGTCACCGAAAAAGCCTATGGCAGCGCCCGTGCAAGGATCAAAGTGCGTGCGCTGATTACGATGATCATCATCTTTGTGGCATTTAGCGGTGTGATGGGGGTGTTGTGGATTGGTGCCATTGATGTGCGCAGCGGCGCCACAACTGCGGGACAATTGGTGCAATTTGTCATCTACGCCGCAATTGTTGCCAGCTCTACCGCGGCTTTGTCAGAGCTTTGGTCCGAGCTGCAGCGGGCGGCTGGTGCAACTGAACGCTTGGTTGAGTTACTGAAGGCTGAGGATTCGATTGCCGATCCAATAGAGCCGACACCCGCGAAAACTGGGGCTATCGTCTTTGAAGATGTTCAGTTTGCTTTTCCAAGCCGACCAGATTCGCCGGCGCTGAATGTGGTGAATTTCATCATCAATCCCGGTGAGACGGTGGCTTTGGTCGGACCTTCTGGGGCTGGCAAGTCTACGATTATTCAACTGGTGCAGCGATTTTTTGACCCGCAGGCCGGCCGCATTACCCTGGGTGGTGTGCCTTTATCTGAGATGCGGCGCAGTGACTTTCGCCAATTCATGGCGCTTGTTCCGCAAGATCCGGTTATTTTTGCCAGTTCTGCCTATGATAATATTTTATTTGGTCGCCCGAGTGCCAGCCGCGATGAGGTGATTGCGGCAGCTCAGGCGGCGGCGGCACATGATTTTATCAGCGCTCTGCCGGATGGCTATGACAGCTATGTCGGCGAGCGTGGTGTGATGCTGTCGGGCGGGCAAAAGCAACGGATTGCGATTGCCCGTGCAATCTTGCGCGATGCCCCGGTGCTGCTGTTGGATGAGGCGACCTCAGCCCTGGATGGTGAGAGCGAAGCGCTCGTACAAAAAGCATTTGAAGAGCTGTCAAAAGATCGCACCACCTTGGTGGTGGCGCATCGCTTGGCGACGGTTAAAAACGCAGATCGTATTTTGGTGATGGATCAGGGCCAAATTGTGGCGCAGGGCACGCATGCCAGTTTGGTCGCAGAAGGCGGGCTCTATGCGCGCTTGGCCAAACTCCAGTTTTCTGAAACCGAAGGCGTATAGCAGTTATCTGTGGTGATCTGCGCAAATTCCTTGCGCAATTTATGAATATTTCGCATCTTGTCTCATAGAAACGCGGATTGGCGCGTGTGAGTTTTGGGAGATGCTTATGGGATTTGCAACTAAAGCTGATCGGGACGCAGTTGAAAACGAAATGCCCTGGGCAGAGCGTGATGTTCCTAAAACGATGTATGAGTTCATCGACCGGGTGGCTGAGCGTCATGGTGCGCGCCCTGGCGTTAGTTTTCAGATCACCTCTGGTCCGACGGACAAGGCCGAAACCCTGAGTTGGCAAGAGTTCCGTGATAAGTCAGTTCAGGCCGCCAATCTATTCCGCCGCTTGGGTGTTGGGGAAAATGATGTCGTGGCTTATCTTTTGCCGATTTGCAGCGAGGCGGCTTTGACCCTCGTGGGGGGAAGCATTGCGGGGATTGCCAATCCAATTAACCCTTTGCTGGAACCTGACCAAATTGCCGCGATCCTGCGCGAGACGAATGCGAAAGTCTTGGTCACCCTGCGCGGTTTCCCAAAAACGGACTTGCCACAGCTGGCAGCCGATGCGGTGGCTCAGGCACCGAATGTGCAGACTGTGTTGGAAGTGGATCTCAACCGCTACCTGACACCGCCAAAATCTTGGATCGTGCCGCTTATTCGTCCGAAAGTCACCGTCAGCCACGCCGCGCAGGTTATGGATTTCAATGCTGAGCTGGCCAAGCAAAATCGGATACTTGATTTTCAAGATGCAACGGAAGACCGCGTTGCGGCCTATTTCCATACCGGCGGAACAACGGGCATGCCGAAAGTTGCGCAGCATAAATATTCTGGCATTGTTTATAACGGCTGGCTTGGGGATCGGATGTTATTTGAGGCCCAAGATACAATCATTTGCCCTTTGCCACTGTTTCACGTTTTTGCCTGTCATGTCATCTTGATGGCTATGATCAGCTCCGGCGCCCATGTGGTCTTTCCCACCCCACAAGGCTATCGGGGCGAGGGGGTGTTTGATAATTTTTGGAAACTCATAGAGCGGTGGAATGTGACGTTTATGATCACCGTCCCGACCGCGCTTTCAGCTCTGATGCAGCGGCCTGTGAATGCTGATATCTCATCGCTTCGAACGGCGTTTTCTGGCTCCTCGCCTTTGCCCGTTGAATTGTTCAAGCGCTTTGAAGCCGCAACAGGGGTTGAGGTTGTCGAGGGATATGGTTTGACCGAGGCGACGTGTTTGGTCTCTTGCAACCCCGATAAAGGTCTTAAAAAAGTGGGATCCGTTGGTCTGCCCTTGCCCCATACGACTGTTAAAATTCTGCGGGACGGGCCAGAGGGGCTTGTGGAGTGCGATGTCGATGAGATTGGAGAAATCTGTATTGATAATCCCGGAGTATTTGCCGGCCACACCTATACCGAGGCGGCCAAGAATGACAGTCTGTATCATGACGAGCGCTATTTGCGCACGGGGGATCTGGGACGGATGGATGCGGATGGCTATCTGTGGATCACTGGCCGCGCCAAAGATCTGATTATTCGCGGCGGGCACAATATTGACCCGGCTCTTATTGAGGAAGCTCTCGCGGGCCACGAGGCTGTTGGATTCGTCGGCGCGATTGGCCAGCCCGATGCGCATTCAGGGGAAATTCCCTGTGCCTATGTGGAGCTGGTCGCTGGCGTCGAGGTCAGCCCAGAGGAGCTCGTGACTTTTGCCAATGAACGTGTGGCAGAGCGGGCTGCACAACCAAAATATATCGAGATTTTGCCTGAATTGCCCAAAACCGCCGTTGGAAAGGTTTTCAAACCTGCGCTGCGCAAATCTGCGATCATTCGCATTTATAATGCGGCACTGGCGGAGGCGGGTGTGCTGGCAGAGGTGCACGCGGTGATTGAGGACAAGCAACGGGGGCTGGTGGCGCAAGTACATGGCACCGCGGAAGATGAGGCTGTGAACCAGGTGCTGGGTGCCTTTACCTGGTCTTGGGAGCGCGCATCTTAAGGACGAGACGGGGCAGAGCGGCGTTGCAGCAAGGGGCTGGACAGGCTTCAGAGCGCTGACTAGGCTGCCTTGGAACTGATGGATGAGGTTAATATGGACGCGTCATTTTCACGCCGAAAGCTGGTCACGCCTGCCGAACTTAAGGCGCTCAATACACGCTCGAACCTTTGGGGGGCCGTACAAATGGCCAGTCATTTGGGCGCAATTGTCTTGGCCGGTTACCTGCACAGTTTGGCTCTGGGAACGGCCTGGGTCTGGCTGACCGGATGTGTCTTGGGTGTTTTGCTCAATTTTCTCTATGCTGCGCAGCATGAGCTGAGCCACGCCACCGTTTTTGCCACCCGGGGGTTAAATGTGCTCTTTGGCCGGTTGATTGGCTTTGTGATGATCTTTCCACGAGATTACGATCAAGTTATGCATTTCGCACATCATACTCATACGCAAGATTGGGAAAAAGATGGCGAGTTGGTCCGCGCGCCCTATACGCTTACGACCTATTTATTGTGGCTGTCAGGGGTCACTTATTGGCGCAATCGCATCTTTGGGGTGATCCGCCGGGCGCGGGGGGTCATTATAGAGCCATTTATCCGCACCGAGGAAGAGGCCAAGATCATTTTTGAGAGCCGGGTTCATCTGGCGCTCTATGCAGCGATCTTTCTGGTCTCAATTGCTATGAATTCATGGGCGGCGCTGAGTTTTTGGCTATTGCCGATGCTGTTGACGAAACCTGTACACCAGTTGCAAAATACCATTGAGCATTTGGGTCTCAGCCATGAGAATGATATCTTAAAAAACACACGGTCAACGCGGACCAATGCGCTGATGCGCTGGCTGTGCTGGCAGATGCCCTATCATACGGCGCATCATGTGTTTCCCTCAGTGCCGTTTTGGAAGTTGCGGCAGCTGAATGCGAAGATTGAAGCGCAGGCAGGGCCTGTGCATCGGATGGGCTGGATCGAATTTCAGATCGAAGTCATTAAGCGGTTTGCGCAAAAAGATGAAAGCCAATGGCCCATGGATGAAGTTTGGATTGTTCCCCGGTCAGCGGGACGCCCGTTGCGGGTTGAGGCTTAAGTCGGCATCCGCATAGGCGCGCTCCAGCTCTATTAATTTTTGCTTGCGCCACAGCCCGCCGGCATAGCCTGTCAAAGTGCCATCAGCGCCAATGACGCGGTGGCAGGGCAATACAATGGCGATTTGATTGGCCCCATTGGCGCGCGCGACAGCACGCATGGCAGTGGGGCGGGCGATAGCCTGCGCCAATTGCGCATAGGATCGGGTGTGACCGGCCGGGATCTCTTGCAAAGCGCGCCAGACAGTCTTGGAAAAATCGGTGCCATGTAGGGCCAAAGGCAGATCGAATTTCGGTCGCCGCCCCTCGAAAAATTCGGTCAATTGCTCTTGCAGCTGATCGGTTAAGGCAAAGCGACCAAAACCCAATTGCCCCTTGGAAAATTGAAAGAGGCGCTGCACCTCACGGGCCAGACCTTTCCGCTCGGGAAACTCCAGCAAATGCACATGGGTGGCGTCACAGATGGTCACCATTGCGCCAATGGGGGTATCGAACCAACTGGCCCGCAATTGGGCATTTTCGGAAAACTCTCCTGGGGCGCGTCCCAAAAATTTTGCGAAAGCGGCGCGAAATGCGCTGGGCGAGTCAAATCCTGCGCTCAGTTGGGCCTCGATGACCCTATCGCCCTTGGCCAGAACCTCGGCGGAATGGCGCAATCGGCGGTGGCGGGCCATTTCCAGAAACGTCATGCCAAAATGTCGTTTGAAGGCGCGCCTTACGGTTGACGGGTCAAACCCCATCTCGGCGACGCCAGTCTCGCTCCAGTGGCGCATCGGGTCTGCATCAAAGGCTTTTAGCATCTGATCTACAAGCGGATCCAGCCGTGCCACAGGCGCCAGCGGGTTGCAGCGTTTGCAGGGGCGAAATCCCGCAGCGATACAATCGCCGGGGTTGTCAAAAAACGTGCAGTTTTCCGGTTTGGGATTGGGGGCCGGGCAGTTGAGACGGCAAAAGATGCCCGTTGAGGTTACGCCGACATAGGCACGCCCCTCATAGGCATCACTCCGGGCGACAAGTGCATCATAGAGCACATCTGGATCAGGCAACGAAAACATCATTTCAGCATCCTAGCGCGATTCTCTTTGCCGTTGCGCCGTTTTTCGGGCGTGACTGTGAGTTTTTTGGCATCAATGTGTCAGTTTGGGCCGGACCGCCGCAGGCCGCGTGAAAATGACTTGCCTCATAGAAGAACTCATTGCAGGCTTGCCAGATGACACAGACGCTTAAGACCTTCACCAGCCTTTGGGCCATGCAGCCGCACGATCAAACAGGGATAAAACTGCCCTACGCGCAGCTGTGCGAAATGGTAGCGCGGGCAGGTTATGATGGGATGGCAATTGACCTAGGTGCTGGTGATGTGGCGCAAGCCCATGAGGTGCGCCCGCATATGGAGCGTCATGGTCTCACACCTTTGATTGTTGCATTTCCCAAGACCGTTGAAAGCCTGCGCGAGACGCTGGTCATGGCGAAGGATTTCGGCAGCCCTTTTGTGGATGTGATTGGTCAGGTGACGCCACTGAGTGTTGATGGGATGATTCCCGTGATCCGGCAATGGATGGATATGGCCGATGAGATTGGCGTTCCGGTGCAATTTGAGACTCATCGCAATTGCATCACGAATGATCTATATTCCACGCTTTGCCTGCTTGATGCGATCCCTGAGATGCGCATATGCGCTGACTTGAGTCATTATGTGGTCGACCGCGAATTTTGGTTTCCCCTGTCGGAGCGTGACATGGGGTTGATTAGCCGAATTTTGCAGCGCTCGGATAGTTTTCAAGGCCGGGTGGCCAGTCGGCAGCAGATTCAATTGCAATTGGACTTTCCGCAGCATCAAAAATGGGTTGAGCTCTTTAAAGGGTGGTGGCGCGAAGGGCTGCAAGATTGGCGCCGGCGCTCCGAGGGGGAGTGTATCTTCCTATGCGAGCTTGGGCCGCCGGAATATGCGATGACCGATGCCCAGGGGCGCGAGATGTCCAATCGCTGGGAAGAGGCTTTGCAGATTAAAGCTTGGGTCGCAGAGATTTGGCAAGAGCTTGGCGGCGATCGTTAAGAGCCGCTCATCGCCTTTGGTGAAAAATAAAGCCGATGAAGTTTAAGAGCAATTGCGCCGCAAGAATTTGCGTGCTGTCCGTTGGGTCATAGGCAGGTGCCACTTCAACCAGATCAATCCCGGCGACTTGTCCGCGCTGGGCCAGGCCCTGCAAGATTTCCAAGACGTCGTAATACAGAAAACCGCCATGGCTTGGCGTGCCGGTGCCCGGAGCGATGGAGGGGCAGAAAGCGTCGATATCTATAGTGACATAGTAGCGCGCTCCGGCGGGGATTCGCTCCAGCACAGCCTCTAGCCCTAATGTGCGGACTTGTCGTACTGAGAGGATATCAGATCCGCGGGCTCGGGCGTCATCATAGCCTTCTTTCGCAGTGGAGCTGACGTTGCGAATGCCCAGTTGCGTCATGCCGCTGACCCATGGTTTTTCAATGGCTCGGCGCATGGGATTGCCATGGCCCGCAGTGACCCCATGACGGCTGTCCACAAAATCTAAATGAGCGTCAATCTGTATCACATGTACCGGTTCTTGCTCGGAAAAGGCGTTGATGCAGGGGATATTGATGGAATGATCGCCGCCCACCACAACTGGCAGCGCGCCTGCGGCCAAAATCTTACGCACGCCAAATTCAATGTTGGCATGGCTTTCGTCGGTTTTCGTATGGATGATATCGGCATCACCCAAATCAACGATCCGCACATCGCTTGCCAGATATGTGGCGTCATCTTCGTGGTCATAGGCACCGGCATGTCCGAAAGAAAACAGAGTTGAGGCTTCGCGGACCGCACGCGGGCCAAAGCGCGCACCAGGTCGCCATTGGGTGCCAAAATCAAAGGGAGCACCCAGAATCGCCACATCAGCGTCGATCGCGTCCCAATCCGCCACATAGGGGCGTTTGCCAAAAGTGGAAATCCCAACAAAAGGCAAGTTCAGCCGCCCTGCTTCATAACCGTGATCTGACATAAAGGCTCCGTTTTGCTTTTACCGAATCAATGTTGTGCGATTGGGCTGAAAATGTCGATAAAAAATTAGAGCATTCAGAGCGAGCGCGCCTGCGGCGGGCGTAGGTGAGGGTGAGGGTGGCCGCAGACGCGTTCTATCCCAGTTTGTGGAGGGTTTGGCAGGCAGAGCGCACCTCATCCACCCCGGTGTGGGAACTGTATGTTCTTGTCCCCTTCCAAAGGGGCCGCAGCAGGTGATGAGGTGAAGATCAGCTAGGACATGTGTCAGCTAGACTGGTGCCATAGGGCTTGGCCCTGTTTAATTCGTCTTACCTACCTTTGCCTCATTGCGTGCTACACTCCCACCGCTAAAGGAAGCATCCGAGCATGGAAATTGCGCGATAGTATACAAATTTATTCGAATGCGCTCAAAAATACCTGTTTAGATTGCATTGGCGGGTAATTTATTCACCTTTCTTTCATATTTCATTTCGCGAGACTGCGGGTGGACTGCGCTGCCGCTGCTTTGGGGCTGATCCAACCGAGTATTTGGCCGTACAATTTGGGCCAAAACGCTCAAAACCATTGCAATGCCGTGGGAGTTGGAAAATATAAATCCTGCATCTTATGCATGTATTTGATCATGATTTTCTATTTAGGCGCATTTTATGACTGAATTTGGCAAGAATCTGCGGTGGCTCTGCTGTCTGAGGAAATCTGTGTCCTTTGTTGCGCGCGAATTGGGAATCAACCGCCAGCAATTTGGTCGCTATGTTAACAACAAGTCCTATCCTAATACCCATCATTTGATCGCCATTTTTGATTATTTCAATGTGCAAGCGGCGGATTTTGAAATGCCGCATAGCCAATTTTCTCAGAAATACCGCAATGTGGCGTTGCTCAAACACCGTCCTCCACAGCGGACATTGGAGTTTTCGCGGGATGCTTTTTTCCGCCAGCCACCGCGCGCTTTGGAAAGGTTTCGTGGAGATTACTTGATATATTTCAACACGAAGACTTGGCCAAATCACTATATGATTGCATTTTGTTGCGTGGTTTCGCGTGAAAATGCAACCTTTTTACGCCACATTATTCGTGGTCGCGAACCGCTTTTGGGCAATCGAATACTGTTCAAAGGTGGAGGGCAAGCGGCGAAGTTTGAACATAATGTATTTATTCAGTCTTATTCAAAACCTCTGGCCGTGCCGTTGGTCTCGGAGATTATTTCGGTTCGTGACTGGAAGCATACAGAGCTGCTCTCCAGCCGCATGATGTCGACTCATATTGATACAAATGAAATCCTATATAAAGCGCGCCTCTGGCGCCGTCTTGGAATTGGTACGGATCTGAGAGACGGGCTGAAAGCCAGCGGCTTGGTTCGAAAGAATTCACCGCGCGTCTCCACTGTGATTCGCGATATACTCGATGGGCCAGAATTTCAGGTCCACACGGTTTGAGTATGAGATTGCGATATGATCGAAAGGCCCTGTGCGGCTCGTTGCGGAAAATTGGATTGAGAGGCAAAAATCTGCGATTTACCCCTTGTGATTTGCGTGGTGAGGGTCTAGCTAGCAGAAACTTGGCGCGGGATGGAGCAGCCCGGTAGCTCGTCAGGCTCATAACCTGAAGGTCGTAGGTTCAAATCCTACTCCCGCAACCAACAAAAATAACGCTGGCTCAATGAGTTGGCGTTTTTTGCGTTTTAGGACCTATTTGCATCACAGAATAATTGCCGCGTCCATTGCCGCTTTTAACATTCCCTGACGTCAGTCGAATTTCTGATCGAGGGAACAGCAAACTATAGAGCTTAATCTGCTGTGAATACTCCCGCACCAATCATAGCGAGAGCCTGTTTCCTGAGCTAAGCATTCCCAAGAGGTGTCGGCCATCTTGTTTCGGGGGTTACTGCGCCCAATCCAAACAGATGAAACGTGCCAGGCTCACACCAGCCCCCCCAATCATAGGGCCTCGCGTCTCGGACCACGGGCCTTTAGTATTAGCCGTGTAGTTTCATTCGGAGGTAATTTTGTTCGGCAACTGCATTTCTATTCACGCACCAATTTCAAGCTGAACCGCGCCGCTGCTCTCGCTGAGTGGCGCCAATTATTGAGCGCATAAATTCAGGCTGCGCCAGTAATCCGATGCGAGTTCTCATTCGTCTGACAACACCTTTCATTCTAATTTAACAGCACTGGTAGGTTGAGTGGCCCGCGAAAACCAAAACCGCGCCAGTTAACGGCGCTTGGTTTGGACAAGGACATATTTGGAAAGCGATCGAACAATATGGGCAACATGACCTGCGCTACCGCGCGGCGTGCAATGTGAGTTCCTTGGCAAAAATGTGGACCATTGCCAAAAGATTGATGTGGGTTCGTATTGCGATAAACGAAAAAGGACTCACCATCGTCAAACAGATCCTCATCACGGTTGGCACTGGCCTGAATGGTCATGACCACATCTCCTTTTGGGATGAAACATCCCCTTATTTCGGTATCCTCAACGGCCAACCGCGATGAGGCAGAAATTGGCGCAACCCATCTAATGCCTTCTTCGAAAGCTTTGTCCCAATCCGCGTTGCGCTTCACCTCTCCCAATTGTTCTGGATTGGAGAGCAGTCCAAATAAAACGGTATTCAGGGCATCTCGGGGCTCGTTAATTCCGCCGCCAATAGCGATTTTCATATTGGCGTAAATTTGTGTTTTCTCAATTGGATCATCTGCGTTGAGCATAACCGACAATGCGGAGTTGTTGGGTTTGGCGCGATGCCGGTCTCGAAGGCTGTCGAAAAGCCGATGCATTTCCTCATTGGCGCGATCGGCTCGCTGGAACGGTTCATCCTTCCAGCCGAAATTTCCTGCACCATCAATCAAGGCCTGTGACCAGCGCTGCATTTGATCGTCTGTGGCCGCGTCGATCCCAAGCACAATAGCAAGACCGCGGGCGGCGTAGGGGCCGGAGAGCGCAGAAAACAAATCAACCACCTCGCCGCGTGGCAGGCGGGCCACATATTCTTTGGCAATTTTTTCATATTCCGGAACCCATTCATCACGAATTACCTTGGGTGCGAAAGATGGTGCCATAGCCATACGTTCACGCAGGTGCTCTTGGCCATCTTTACGCATCAAGGTATGGGCCCAAAAGGCTCGCCTCATTGGTGTATTCGGATCGTTTGAGCTGAAAATTTCTGGGTTGTCTTTCACATATCTGGTGTCTACGGCTTTTGTTATAAACGTGCGTCCGGCGTTTTTGACCTGCACAACGGGCGCCTCGCGCCGCAGACGCTTGTATATTGGAAATGGGTTATCATCCAATTGAGCCAAAGTAATTTCGGTATCTTCGGGCGCTTGTTTCATGGTGCTTTTTATCCATTCTCTCCGAGTAATCGCATGGCATTTTCCTTGAGTATGAGAGGGCGCAACGCCTATTTGAAGGGCGCCTCCGCGAAATCTTTGAGCCAGCGGTCAGGGGTAATGTTGGCTCTTAGCCATAGAAACTCCACCTTCACTCACGTCTCAATTTCAACCTGAACCGCAACGCTGCTCTCGCTGAGTGGCGTCAATTATTGAGCGCATAGATTCAGGCTGCATCAGCCATCCGATGTGAATTCTCATTCGTCTGATGCACCTTCAATAGCCTACAATGTTGAGGCCGACTTTTCTTACAGAGCGTCGAAACGGATCGAAAAAACCACAACC